>JACCDX011065985.1_pt1 | contig 11974 bp, 11 predicted proteins | sample 7449681 | NCBI WGS metagenome assembly JACCDX01 (sample SAMN15323450, study PRJNA562643) | freshwater metagenome | isolation source: river surface water | place: USA:Blue River Watershed | collected 2017-08-18 | reverse complement strand
TAGAAATCTTGCTTCTCTGGTTGGTTGGTGGCCAGAGCGGGACATTTTCACTAACTGGGCTGGTCGGCGTAGTTGCTCTCGACAAATTCCGCAGCCGAGTAGAACGCACTAGAGAGCTACACCCGTAGAAGAGTCTCGTTCTCTGCTGTGGACCCGGGTTCAATTCCCGGCATCTCCACCATTCACTAACCCCTCCTCGTGAGGGGTTAGTGCTTTAAGGTTAATCCTTCGATAGGGTTCAGAGGTGACCACACTCCCAAACAGCAACACCGCCATGCTTGTAATTGATGCTCAGAACGTAATTCTCAAAGACTGCTATCAGCGAGACCAAAAGGTCAGCAAAATTTCAAAGGCCATCGACTACTGTCGCCGAAATCAGACCCCCGTGCTATGGATTCAACACTCAGACTCAGACATTACGCAAGGCTCAGCTGACTGGGAAATTGTCCCAGAACTCAAACCATCGCCAGGAGAGTCATTAGTGAATAAGCACTATCGGAGCTCTTTTGTTGACACTAATCTCCACGAGACCCTTCAAAACATGCAAGTTGGTCACTTGATCATCGCTGGCGCTGAATCCAATAATTGCATTAGGCACACAATTCATTCGGCGCTGGACTTGGGCTATGACGTTACACTTCTGGGCGATGCTCACACCGCCGTCAGTTTTGAATGGGACGGCCTCGAAGTCGATGCCGAGAGGGTCATCGACGAGCAAAATCTAAACTTTATGAACTACCAGCTACCAGGCCGATCTGTAAAAGTAGTCAAAGTAGCGGATCTAAAACTCGAAGTTAAGTGAAAAGACCCCGGAAAACCCGGGGCCTTTTTCAAGCATTTATCTCTTGCTCTTGAGAGCCTTCGGCTTGCGCTTAGGAGCCTCAACAGCGGGGGAGTGCTCAGAGTGAGCCAGCTCGTATTCAGCTTTGGAAACAGGAGCAATCCTGTCTTCAAAGTAGATTCGGGATAGAGCAGCTCGGATCTTTACACCCAGTCCAATCTTTCCGTTCTTGTCTGGCCTTGGCATGATTGGCTCATAGTCCTTGAAGTCAACCAGCTTCCAAAGCTCATACTTGTCTACTGGCTCGTGAACCTCAATGTATTCGCCGTGTGGAAGCCTGACAACACGTCCTGTTTCACGTCCGTGCAGAACAATTTCACGGTCCTTGCGCTGCAGCGATAGACAGGTTCGCTTGGTGATCCAGTAGGCCAGGATTGGTCCGACAATCAGCAGAATCTGCATGGCAGTCAGAACGTGATTTAGCGACATCTGGAAGAAGATTGCAATTAGGTCAGTCGATGCACCAGCCCAGAGAATTGCATAGAAGACCACACCAGCGGCACCGATTGCGGTTCTGGTTGGGGCGTTGCGAGGGCGGTCTAAAACGTGGTGCTCACGCTTGTCTCCAGTCACCCAGGCTTCGATGAATGGGTAAGCGGCAACCAAAGCCAAGAAGACTAGCGACACGATGATAGGAAGCATCACGCCCATAGGAATCACGTATCCAAACACAGTGATGTCGAGTCCGCCTGGCGCGAGTCGAAGGGCTCCATCCAGCCAACCGATGTACCAGTCAGGCTGAGTACCCGCAGAAACAGGGGATGGGTCATAAGGCCCGTAGTTCCAGATTGGGTTAATAGTGAACGTAGCGGAAATTGCAGCGATTACACCGAAGACCAGGAAGAAGAATCCACCAGCCTTTGCTACATAAACAGGCATCAGTGGGTAGCCAACGACATTGGCGTCGCTTCTGCCAGGGCCTGGGTAGTGAGTGTGCTTGTGAACAACCACCATCATTAGGTGAACGGCCAACAGAGCAATGATCAGAGCTGGAATGATCATGATGTGAAGGCTGTAAAGGCGAGCAACCACTTCAGTGCCAGGGAACTCTCCGCCAAATAGACCAGCTGAGATTGAAGGACCAATCACTGGAACGCCCTTAATCATTCCATCGATGATTCGAAGACCATTTCCTGAAAGAAGGTCATCTGGCAATGAGTAGCCAGTGAAGCCGGCAGCCATTCCCATAACGAACAACAGGAATCCAACGACCCAGTTCAGCTCTCGAGGTTTGCGGAATGCACCGGTGAAGAACACGCGAAGCATGTGCAGACCAGCCGCCGCCACAAACACCAAAGCAGCCCAGTGGTGAATTTGTCGCATAAGCAAACCACCACGAATGTCAAAGCTGATATCGAGTGATGATGCATAAGCAACTGTCATCTCGGCACCCTTGAGCGGTGCATAGCTTCCGTCGTAGTAGGTGTGAGCCATTGATGGCTGGAAGAAGAAGGTGAGGAAGGTTCCGGAGATGATCAAGATCACAAATGAATACATTGCAACTTCACCGAGCATGAAGCTCCAGTGGTCGGGGAAGACCTTGCGTCCGAAGTTCTTTAGAACAGTTCCAACTGTCAAACGCTCGTCGATGTAGTTGGCAGCTTTTCCGAGGGCTGTCTTTGGCTCAGTTGTCGAACTCATGGTTTATTTCCTCATGTCCCAGAACGAAGGACCAACCGGCTCAAGAAAGTCGCTTTGAGCAACCAGGTAACCCTCATCATCAACTGTGATTGGCAGCTGGGGGAGAGGGCGTGCGGCTGGACCAAAAATAACTTTGCAGTGATCTGCCAAGTCGAATGTCGACTGGTGGCAAGGGCACAGCAGGTGGTGCGTGTGTTGTTCGTAAAGTGCAACTGGGCAACCCACGTGAGTACAGATCTTGGAGTAAGCAACGATTCCGTCATAGCTCCAAGAAGCTTTAGCTGGATCTTCTTTTAGATCCGCTGGATTGACTCTCACGAGCAAAACAGCTGCCTTGGCTTTTTCCTCCAGTTTGTGCTCTTCCAGTTCACTTAGGCCTTCCGGAATTACGTGGAAGACCGAGCCAATTGTGACCTCGGAAGCTTTGATTGGAATGCCGGTTGGATCGCGAGTTAGGCGTGTACCTGGAGCCCACATCGTTTGCTTGAGTGTGTCACCAACAACGGGACCGAGGTCTCCAAAAATAACTACGGCAGGAATTGGGAAAAATGCGAGTGCGCCGTAGAGGGTGCGACGAATCAATTTGCGTCTTGTAAAGCCAGACTCGCCATCAGCGAGCTTCACAATCTCGATTGCCTGCTGCCTTGCTTCTTCACTGCTTCTTGCAGCGTGACGTTCTTCAGAAACTTCGTTGTCTGGCATCAAAGTTTTTGCCCAGTGCACTGCACCAAAACCGATTCCTAGCAATGAAAGCGCCATACCGATACCCATCCAGAAAGTGTTGTTTCTGGTTGCGCTCAAATCACCATCAACGATTGGGAAAGCGAAGAATCCCCAGACAGCAATTACTGCACCAATCATGCTGATGATGAACATCGCCGCAACTTGCTTTTCGGCATTGCGAGCATGACGCTCGCTCTTGTCGGTCATGCGCTCGCGGTGCGGCTCTAACCCCGGATCAGCAATTGGGCGAACGATGTTGGTTGCGCTGCCGGCAGAGTACTTTTCTAGATCGCTCATTAGTTAGCCTTTGCTCCTAGCCAAACCGTGATTGCAATGATGAAACCAATTCCAAAGATCCAGGTAAATAAACCTTCAGCCACCGGACCAATCGAACCAAGCTCATAGCCGCCAACCGATTCAAATTCTTCAACGTACTTCAGGTAAGAGATGATGTCTTTCTTGTCTTCGGGAGTGAGGTTGGCATCGCTGAACACTGGCATGTTTTGAGGTCCAGTCACCATCGCTTCGTAGATGTGCTTCTCAGTGACACCTTGCAGACCTGGTGCAAACTTTCCTTCGGTTAGCGCACCACCTGCACCAACTGCGTTGTGACACATGGCGCAGTTGATTCTGAATAGCTCACCACCGTGGGTGACATCGCCATCAGTTCTCAAATACTCTTCAGCCGGAATTGCAGGTCCAGGCGCAAGCGATGCTACGTATGCAGCCATGGCCAAGATTTGCTCTTCGGTGAACTGAACTGGTTTCTTGTAAAGCTGTGGGCCGGAAGCCTGACCAGGCATGCGACCTGTTCCAACTTGGAAATCAACCGAGGCAGCTCCAACACCAATCAAACTCGGACCACCAATAGCACCCTCAGCGTTTAGTCCGTGACAGCTTGCACAGTTCGCCAAAAACAATTTGCGTCCTTCTGAAATTTGTTCAGGAGATCCAAACTCAGCCTGATAAGTCTGCGTAGCAACGGCGTATCCGCCACCAGAAAAAATTAGGCCAAGGAAAATAACAATCCCAAGTGCCCAAGGGCGACGACGCATCGGCTTTTGATTCAACTGTCTCTCCATTTTTTACTTCAGTACGTAAATCACTAGGAACAAACCAATCCAAACTACGTCCACAAAGTGCCAGTAGTAGGAAGTAACAATTGCGCTGGTAGCTTCTCGGTGACCAAAATTCTTTGCAGCGTATGCGCGTCCGATTACAAGCAAGAAAGCAATCAGTCCGCCAGTCACGTGCAGAGCGTGGAAGCCTGTAGTGATATAGAAAGCAGAACCATAGGAGTTTGAGCTGAGCGAGATTCCTTCGCTGATCAGCATCGCGTACTCCCAAACCTGACCAGAAACGAAGATTGCGCCAAGAACGTAGGTGAGGAAGAACCACTCAACCATTCCCCATTTCACCGGCGACCAACCGGTGCGCTTTGCCTGCATGCGCTCCGCTGCAAAAACTCCGAACTGAGCCGTGAACGAACTTGAGACCAAGATCAAGGTGTTGATCAGCGCAAAAGGAACATTCAGGATCTGTGTGTCATTTGCCCAAAGGTCTGGAGCCCCAGCACGTAGCGAGAAGTACATCGCAAAGAGGCCCGCAAAGAACATCACTTCGCTGCCGAGCCAGACGATAGTGCCGACGCTGGTCGCGTTCGGGCGCTGAATGGTCATAGGGGCAGAAGAAGTAGCGGTCATGGCTTAATTCTAACTTGGCAAAATGCCTAAGATGCCCGAATTTACGCGGATTTCTAGATTTTTTATACTCCGGAGCGAAAATACAGAAATAGAATTCAGAAATGAATTCTCAATCTTGGCAGTCGATCCTCGGAGCGCTATTAGCGGGGGAGGACTTGACCAAAGAACAAGCCAGCTGGGCCATGCGCCAGATAATGTCAGGCGAGGCAACCCAGGCGCAAATTGGTGCATTTATGTTGGCACTGCGCGGCAAAGGGGAGACCGTCTACGAGCTGGCTGGTCTGGTCGATGTAATGCTTGAGAACGCACTCCTACTCGAAACCGGAAATGATGCCGTTGACATTGTCGGAACCGGGGGAGACTTACTCGGAACGGTCAACATCAGCTCGATGGCATCTATTTTGTTGGCCAGCTGTTCGGTTCCAGTTCTAAAGCACGGGTCTCGGTCAGCATCTGGCAAAACCGGATCCTCGGAAATGCTCGAGGTCCTGGGAATTAGGTTGGACCTAGCTCCTAAACAGGTGACAGAGGTCTTCAAAAAGGTTGGGATAACTTTCTTCTACGCGCCAGTCTTTCACCCCGCTATGCGGCACGTAGCGCCGATTAGGAAAGAGCTAGGGGTCCCGACGACCTTCAACTTCCTAGGCCCTTTGGCAAACCCCGCCCAGCCAATAGCGACCGCCTTGGGCGTGGCCAATCGATCCATAGCACCGCTGATGGCCCAAGAACTGGCCAATCGCGGTCGAACAGCCTTGGTTTTTAGGTCAAAAGACGGCCTAGATGAGCTCTCTACCACCACTCAGGCTGAAATTTGGCAGGTTAGTGGGGGAAAAGTTGACTTATTTGAGCTAAATCCTGAAGATTTGGGGATACCAAGGTCAGATATCGATGCCTTGATCGGAGGGGACGCTCACCACAACGCCCAAGTAGCCAGCAAGCTCTTCGCTGGGGAGCAATTCCCTAACTCGTCCGAAATAGCCTCTGTAGTCGCTCTAAACGCCGCTGCAGGGCTTGTGGCATATGAACTTGCTAAAGACCCAAGTCTGGCTCAAAAGCCAATTCTTGAACGATTCGAGAACGCTTTAGCTAAGACCAGATCGGCGCTCGCTGATGGCAGAGCAAATCAAAAGCTAATCGAGTGGTCGGCTGCCACCCAGCAGCTGTAATTGCCATAAATGACGGGGAAGTGCCCCAAAAACTTAACTTGACATAATGTTTATTATCGGCTTTAGGTCAATCCTGGTTAGACGCCCAATTGGGGTTGTTGGAACCTAAACCCGGCCGTCCCTGCCAGCTAACTTGAATAACCTCAGCCCCAGCTGGTTCAGATAACCAATGCCGATTGCAAACAGCAAGGTTCCTTCGCGGACTTGGCCGCCAAGGGCAAATCCAACGCTGACAACCAATATTTCAATGCCGCTTCTGGCGATCCAAAATGGAAGCTTGGTTCGCTGAGCAACTCCGAACATAAGTCCATCCCTGGGGCCCTTGCCCATCCCACATGCGATATACATGCCCGTGGCAAAGGAAATTACGACCATTCCCAGAATGAACATTGCGATTTTCTGCCAGTAAGGCTCTGGAGTTGGCAGCACATAGAGCGCTAAATCAGCAAATAGTCCCACCAAAATCGCATTTGAGATAGTTCCGATACCTGGCCTTACGCGCAAAGGTATCCAAAGCAGCAAAACCAAAATGCTTACAACTACCGTTGAGACACCAAAGCTAAGGCCAGACTGCCTGCTAATGCCCTGGGCTAAAACATCCCAGGGTGCAATTCCGATTGCTGCATCGACGGTAAGTGCAACACCAATTCCATAGATAAAGAGCCCGACATAAAGCTGGACTAGGCGAATTACAAAATTAGACTGAAGCACCGCTAAATGCTACTGGGAGGATTGGAATGACCAGCCACTTTTTCTCTCCACCCAAACCTAGGCTTTTTGCCCATCGCGGGCTGGCGGAGCCAGTTGGCCTAGATGAAAACACCCTCGATGCTTTTAGTGCTGCACTTAAACATGGCGCTACCCATCTTGAATCTGACACTCAAGCAACTGCAGACGGTCACGCAGTTTTGTTTCATGACACGGATCTTGAGAGAGTGGCTGGAGTTCAAGCCAGGGTTTCTGATTTGAGCCTGTCTGAAATTAGACGTATTAGCCTGAGAAATGGCGGCAGCATTCCAACCCTGGAAGAAGCACTCACCCACTTCCCCACCGCCTTTTTCAATCTAGACATCAAAACAAAACTTGCGATTGAACCAACGATTTCTGCGATAGAAAGAACAAAATCGCATTCAAGAGTGCTTGTTAGCTCATTCTCAAATCCGATTAGAAAATCAGCCCTAAAAAGGTTCTCGGCGCCGGTGGCTACAAGCGCGTCCGCCAGCGTTGCTCTCGCAGCCTGGCTAAGTCACAAAGTGCTGTTCGGTGTTGGGTTGAATCGAATTGTCAAGAATGTGCACGCCTTGCAAGTCCCGGTTGGCATAGGACTAGTGAAATTTGCAGACGAGGCATTTATCAGAAGACTACAGAGCACGAATACTGAAATTCATTTTTGGACGATAAACGATCCTGTCCATATGCAGGAGCTGATTCGGATTGGTGCTGACGGCATTGTCACCGATCGAGTTGACATTTTTCAACCTGAATAATCACTGAGAGTTTGATTTTTGGGGATTTATCTCCCCTGCAACAAAGTTCTCCTACGCAAGGAGAATAATGACTGAATCGATGCGCGGGATGAGACTTGGTTCTCAGTCCATGGAGCGTGAAACAGGTGTTGAGCTGGCGGAGCGTCAGTCTTTTGATTATCTGTGCCCTAATCAGCATGCATTCTCGCTTGTTTTTGCCCTGGGCGCTGAGCCGCCCGTTGAATGGGAATGCAAGAAGTGTCAAAGTGTGGCACATCTGGTGGGTAGCGAGAAACAGCTTCAGGTTGCAGCTGGTGAAGAGCAAAAACCAAGAACTCACTACGACATGGTTTTGGAACGTCGAACTAAAGCGGAGCTTGAGGAGCTTTTGAAGGAAGTTCTCGCCGACATGCGTAAAAGACGAGCTGAAGGCCGACTCACCGCCTAATTTCAGTTAAACCCCATTTTGTGCAGAGCAGAAATGCCTCAAAAACAATCCAAAGGCTCATTTTGCTTTTGCCGCCTTCGCGCTCAATGAACCGAATTGGCACTTCGCTAATGGGTGCACTTAACGCCTCCGACCGCATTGTCATTTCGACTTGGAATGCATAACCATGTGCCTGCATGTCTTCTAGGGGTAATTTCTCAAGAAGGCCACGCGAGTAGATGCGAAAACCAGATGTGAGGTCCTTAACCTTGCTTCTCAGAATCCAGGCTGCATATTTGTTTCCCCCGCGGGATATTGCTTTACGCAGTGGGGACCAATTCGCAACCTCTCCCCCGGCTACCCACCTAGACCCAATAATCAAATCCGCTAACTGAGATGATTCCAGTAACTTGGCCAGATCCTGTGCGCGGTGAGAACCGTCGGCATCCATTTCCACAAAATGTGTATACGACGACTGCATCCCAAGTTTGAATCCTGCGACATAGGCATCGCCAAGACCTCGTTTTTTGTGCCTATGAAGCACCGAAATGCGTTTATCCTGATGAGCCAATCGATCAGCGATTGCGCCGGTTCCATCTGGTGAGTTGTCATCAATGATTAGCAAATTCACTTCGGAATTATGTGAGAACAGCTCTCGTACAGAATTCTCGAGTGTTTCTGCTTCGTTATAGGTGGGCATGAGAACCAAAGGTTTCAAGCTTTCCTCCGACGAAGTTGGCTGACCGAGAAGGCTCCAATTATCAGAGCATTGAGCCAATCAAAAACAGACCCAACTAAAACACCTGGAGTTGCCCCGGTGTAAATGGGAACTGACTCGATCATCGCGGCTGGTGTGTACCATTCAACCTCGCTCAAGATTTGCCCATTCGGCAAATAGATTGCGGACAGACCGACTGTTGAGATGTTTACGACAGTTCGTCCAGTCTCGATAGCACGCAATCTTGCAATGGCAGCCTGCTGGAATGTCTCATCGGAGTATCCAAAATCTGCATTGTTGGTTTGAGAGAGAATTACCTCGGCACCAGCAAGAGAGAGCTCGCGAAGAATTGAGTCTTCGGCAATCTCAAAGCAAATTAGAGTTCCTGCGGTGAAATCGCTGAGCTCATAGATGCCATCCCGGGTGCCAAAACTGTATCCGCGCGGAATCATGTCAATTAGATCGGGGGCAAACATTCGCCAAAACTCGCGATCCGGTGCATATTCGGCGAACGGGACCGGTTGTTTCTTGTCATAAAAATCAACTGGTCCGATTTCAGGTTCCCACAAAATCGTTGAGTTGAAAGTTTCATCTCCTCGTTTGGTGATTGTCCCAAAAACAAAAGGAGCTTCCAGTTGATTACTGAGTGCATTGATTTTCCCTCTTGCCTCAGGCGATCTCAGCGGATCTAAGTCAGATGCGTTCTCTGGCCAGACCAACAGATCAATCTTTTCGCCACTGTCAACAACAATCTGAGAAGCATCGAGATGACTTTGGAGGATAGTGCCAGGTGCTTCTCGTGAAAAAAGTCCGGCTTTGGCGTTGCCTTGGACTGCAGCAATTACCCGCTCCCCCGCCAGTGATGTCGTTAATCCAATTGGTGTTATGAGAGGAATGAGTAGTACACCTGCCACCACCGCGATCGCTTTGATTGAGAGAGTTTTGAAACTTCGACTATAAGCAACCAGTGCAAACATCGACCCGATGAAAGCGATTGCAAAAGTGAGAAGGCTTAGCCCTCCCCACCAAACCCAGTGAGACATAAAACTGTCTGATTGGGTCATGGCAAGCCTTGACCATGGAAATCCCCCATAGGGGAAGTTATTCGCTCCAAACTCGCGAAGGGTCCAGACTCCCGCCAGCAAAGCAGAACCTGAAATCAACCGCGTGGCATCAAATTGAATTTTCTTGAAAAGCCAAGCTGCTAGCCCCGCTCCAAGAGCGTGATAAATGGAGACCGTTGTACTCAGAGCGATAAGCGGAATCGGACCGAGATAGAGTGAAATCCATTCAATGTGGGATATGTAGAAAGCCTGGCCAGAGATAAAACCCACCAGAACCGCGGGCCAGAAGTTCAAACCCAATACCGCCAAATAAGTCAGCATCGGAATCAGCGGCGCAAGAATCCAAATGTTTTCTGTTGGAAACACAAAAAAACCGAGAAGACCCGCGGCAATACCCAGCGGCAGTCTCCACACCAGCTCTCGCATACCGCTCAGCTTATTTCTATATGTAATAGCTGTAGGCAACGATTCCTCGCTTCACCAGATCGATTGCCTCATAGCTTGTCTGAGCTACTTGGGAGTCGGCTGAGACTGATATCTGATCCAGCAGATCAATAATTTGCTTACTCCAACGAATGAAGTCACCAGCCAAAAGTCCAGTTAGTTTCAGAGCGTCCTGCAACCTTGCACCCGTTGCCCAGCGATAGATTCCCCATGCCATGTCAAGTTGTAATCTCTGATCTTTAGGAAGTCGATAGTCACTCTGTTTTTCCTGCAATTGCTCTTGAATGGCCTCAGTCTGGGAAAGAGCGTCTGCGAATGCACCACGCGGCAGCTTGGGCTCCAGTTCGCTTTCTTCGCCTCTTGCTTCATAGACGAGGCAAGCCGCCATTGCTGCCATGGAGGCTGCATCTAAGTCCTTCCATGCCCCGGCTTTCAGGCATTGCGCAATTAGTAGATCCCTTTCTCCATAAATCTTTGCAAGTTGTAAGCCTGCTCTTGTCACTTCGAAGTCGTCAGTGGTTTGTTTCAAGTAATCAAGTTCCGTTAGCAAATCGCAGATTCTTCCAAAGATCTTTGCCACCTGACCGGTTCGAGATTCGAGGTGAGCAATTGACTGATCAATTTCTTTTCGAAGTCTGTGGTAGCGCTCACCCCAACGGGCGTGGTTCTCGCGGTCACCGCACTGATGACATGGGTGCGCGCGCAACTCCTTACGTAGGCGACCTAACTGGGATTCAACATTTCTTGCCTGCTTGGTTTGACGAGCATCGGCACCTGAACGGTTTTTAATGCGCGAGGATTCGCGCTCGAGATTTGATATCTCTCTTCGAATCCCTGAGTACTCGCGAAAGTCGCCCAGGTGGCACGCCATGGACTTTTCGTAGCCAGCCAGCGATGATTCCTTGTCCGCTATTACTTGTGCCAATCCGACGACAGATCTGTCAGCTTGAAATTGAGCAAATGATCTTTCAAGCACCTTGGTTGCTCGCTCTCGACCAAAGGCCGATATTAGATTCACTGCCATGTTGTAAGTGGGCTTAAACGAACTGTTCAGTGGATAGGTGCGCTTTGATGCGAGCGAGGCTACAAGATTTGGGTCAAGTTGACCGCCCCACAAAACAACCGAATGGCCTTCGCGGTCAATACCTCTTCGACCCGCTCTTCCAGTGAGCTGGGTGTACTCCCCCGCTGTGATGTTTACTCTCGATTCCCCGTTGTATTTATCGAGCCTTTCCAAAACTACGGTTCTGGCTGGCATGTTGATCCCCAGCGCCAACGTCTCCGTTGCAAAGACAATTTTGACTAGCTTTCGCAGGAAAAGCTCTTCAACAACCTCTTTGAACGCGGGTAAGAGACCTGCATGATGAGCGGCGTAACCACGTTCCAAAGATTCCAGCCACTCGTGATACCCAAGAGTGTCGAGGTCATCGTCTGCAATCGAAGAGCATCTTGCCTCTGCAACTTGACGAATCTCCTTTTGCTCCTCTTTGGAAGTAAGGCGCAGGCCCTGGCGTCGACAGCTTGTAACCGCAGCGTCACACCCGGCTCTGGAGAAAATAAAGAAGATTGCTGGCAAAAGCTCAAGCTCATCCAGGCGATCCACCACTTCTGGCTTCTCAAGTCTTGGAAACTGCCTTACGAGCTGATTTCTTTCGTGGGGTGAGTGTTTCTTTCCACCCCACTTACCTCTGGTGCGAATCGGAGAGCGAGCTCTCGCTTGATGCTTTTGTAAAAGCTCGGGATTGACTCTGGTCTGATGGCTCCCGGATTCAAAAAGATCC
>JACCDX011794234.1_pt1 | contig 11976 bp, 9 predicted proteins | sample 7449681 | NCBI WGS metagenome assembly JACCDX01 (sample SAMN15323450, study PRJNA562643) | freshwater metagenome | isolation source: river surface water | place: USA:Blue River Watershed | collected 2017-08-18 | reverse complement strand
CGCGCGCAGGTCGTCAGCGAGACGTCGGCCCGGCTGGTCCTTGGCCAGCAGCGCCTGCTTGCAGCGGAACAGCGCCAGCGCGCCGTCGCTGCCCTCGCCGGGGAATTCGGAGCAGAAGCAGACGCGCGCATTCAGCACGCGCTCGCGCTTCATCGTCTGCGGCGTCAGCGCCAGCTGCGCGGCGATGTGCTGGCCGTGCGCGGCCACCGCGCTGTTCATGTAGTTGTACTTGATGTCATACAGCTTGTTGCGCGACCACGCGCCGCTGAAGCGCACGCTGCCGACCACCATGCGCGGATGATCCATGAAATGACGGCCGACCAGATCATGCTGGTTGCCGATGCCGGCCTGCATCACGCGGTTCGATGCCAGCAACAGCCGCGCATTCTCGATGCCGCCGGTCGCCAGCACGAACAGCCGCGCCGCCACCGTGATGCGCTTGCCGTCCAGCGTCTGCGCGCGCACTTGCTGTATGCGCGTGCACAGCGGATCGGGCACGATCTCGGTCACGTTCGCATGCAGGAAAATGCGCGCGTGGCGCGCCGCCTTCAGCTCGCCGCGATAGTGGCGGCCGAAGCGTACCGGCGGACTGAATTGCGACACGGTGTCGCGCACGCGACCGCTGGTCAGCGGCAGCCGGCGCACATCGGCGCGGCCGATCGCCTCTTCCCAGTAGGCCGGATCGAAGTTGACGGGCCCGAGCTTGAGCGCGCCGTGCGCGCGCGCATACCAGGGCGCCAGTTCGTCGAGCCCGAACGGCCAGCCGCTGCGGGGTATCCAGTCGCGCTGCTCGAAGTCCCACGCATCGAGCGGACGGCTCCAGCCGCCCCAGCAATTGCTGCTGCCGCCGAGGAAACGCGCGCGGCAGCCGTCGGCGAACTGGTAGTCGATGCCGGTGGCCTCGCCGCGGTACAGGTCGCGCGTGCCGTCGTCCGGTTCGAAACCGCCGCTCTCCAGCACGCAGGTGTCGACGCCGGCGGCGTCCAGTTCGCGCGCGATGGTCAGGCCGGCGATGCCGCCGCCGATGATGCAGACCGTCGCGATCAACGCCCTGCCGTCGCCCACCTGCCGGGTATCGATGAACATGCGCGCGCTTTCTCCGGCGTCAGCCTTGCGCCGCCGCCAGGCGCTGCCGGATGCGCCGCACGAGGGCGCGCAGCGCCGCGATCCCCTGCCCGGCGAGCAGGCGCGGATGCAACGGCGCGGCGCCGAGCGAACGCAGCAGCAGCACCTGCGACAGCTCGATCCGCCGCCCGCCCAGCCGGGTCTTGTAGTCGTAATGGCCCCAGAGGAAATGGAAGCGCTGCAGCCCCTGCGCAATGGCCTCCTGTATCGTCATCGCGCAGCAGAGAAAGCCCAGCCGCAGGTCGTCGAAGGCCGGGTCGTGCGCGATCACGTGCATCGTGATGTCGTCGCCGGCCAGCGTGCACAACAGGCCGGCGCGTATCTCGCCGTCGATCTCGATCACGGACAATTGCCCGCGCTCGCACATCAGCGCACACAGCCGGCGCTCGTCTTCGTCGTCCATGCCGAAGCGGCGTCCCTTGGCCTGCATGCGCGCGCGGTTGAACGCGATCACGCTGCGCAGCTGCGCCAGCGCGATCGCGCCGGCCTTCACGCTGCGGAACACCAGCCCGGGCTGGCGCCGCTGCGCGCGCCGCCAGTGGTAGCGGATCTTCTCGCGGGTCTGCGCCGACAGCGCGGCCAGCCACGCTTCCTCGCTCGCCGGCAGCGGCAGCACATAGTCATCCGAGCAGGCCGACACCAGGCAGGGATGCCTCCGCACGCCGTCGTCGAGGGCAACGGAGCGCAGCAGGATCGCGGTCAGCGCCGGATACTGCGCGAACACGGCATCGGCAAAATCGTCGAGGGTCTCGGCCGGCATGTCGAAGGCTTCGTTGATCACGCGCACCGTGCGCCCGGATCGCTCGAACAGGATCACGGCCGTGATCCGCCCGTCGCTGCGCGCGACCCAGGCCTCGATGCGCGCGGTCAGCGCGCCGTGCAGGCGCAGCAGCGGCTCGGAACAGAAGATGCTGTGATAGCGCCGTTCGAGCGCCGGCCACAGGTAGCCCGGCAGCGGCCAGCGATGGAATTCCTGCGCGGGCCCGGGGTCGTGCGGGCGCGGCCGCAGTGCCGGGTCCTCGCGCGATGGACTGCGTCCGCGGACGAAGGCATGCATGCTCATGCGTCCGCCGCCCTGGCCGAGTCGTCGGAATAACCGAGCTGGCGGAAGCGGCCGTAGCCGTAGCGGTTGCCGTAGCCATAGCCCCCGGGGCGCGGGCTGACATCATTGAACACCACGCCCTTGGCCGCGAGGCCGGCGCGCGCGAGCCGCTTCATCGCCTCGGCGATCTCGCCGGGCCGGGTCACGCCGGCGCGCGCGGCAAGGAAGATCGCGCCGGCATGCGCGCCGATCACGAGGCTGTCCGACACGGCCAGCAGCGGCGCGGCATCGATCAGCACCACGTCATACTGCGGCGCGAGCTCGGCCAGCATCGCCGCGAAGGCCGGGCGCAGCAGCAGCTCCGACGGGTTCGGCGGCAGGGTTCCGGTGGCGATGAAGTCGAGGTTCTCCAGCACCGACGGGCGCAGCAATTGCGAAGCCGGCGCGCCGCACAGGATCTCGGCGAGGCCGCCGGCGCGCTCTGCGTGGAAGTAGCGATGCAGCTGGCCGTCGCGCAGGTCGCCATCGACCAGCAGCACGCGCTTGCCGCTGGCGGCCAGCAGCGATGCCAGGTTCACCGATACGAAGGACTTGCCCATGCCGGCCGTCGGCCCGGTGATCAGCACCACGTTGTTGCCGCCGTGGCTCATGCAGAACTGCAGCGCGGTGCGGAAGTTGCGCAGCCCCTCGACCGCGGCATCCATGCTGGCGATACGCGACAGCAGCGCCAGCCGGGTCGGGTCGCGCCGGTTCGCATCCAGCGTCTGCTGCATGCGGCTGTGCGGGATGCTCGCATAGACCGGCAGGCCGAACAGCCGCTCGACGTCCTCGGCATCGTCGATCGCCGTCTGCAGCGCGCGGCGCAGGAAGGCCAGCAGCACGCCGAGGAAGATGCCGCCGAACACGGCCACCGCAATGATGCGCGGGCGGTTCGGCGTGACCGGATGGCCGGGCCGCTCGGGCGCGTCGACCAGCCGCACGTTGCCGGTGCGCCCGACCGCGATCAGCTGCAGCTGCTGCGCCGAGGTCAGCAGGGCGGTGTGCAGCTCGTTGCTGACCTTGACGTCGCGCGCCAGCCGCACCATCTCCTGTTCCAGCACCGGCAGCTGGCGCAGCTGCGAAGCGGCATCGCGCAGCTCGCGGTTCACCTCGCCGAGCTGCTGGTCAACGGCGGCGACCGACGGATGGGCCGGCGTGTAGCGCGCCAGCAGTTCGCTGCGCTTCTGTTCGAGATCCATCTTGCGCGTGCGCGCGGCCGACGAGCGCTGCAGGTTGATCCTGCCCTCTTCGCCAAGGTCGACCGTGCCGTGCGCATTGCGGAACTGGTTGTAGCGCGCCTCGGCCTGCTCCAGCTGCTGCTTCACTTCCGGCAGCCGCTGGTTCAGCCAGGCCAGCGACTTGTCCGCCTCCTCGGTGCGGCGCGCGCTGTTCTGCGCCATGTATTCATTGCCGATCGCCGTCAGCAGGCGATGGACGCCGTCGGCGCTGTCGCCGCGCAGCGTGGCCACCACCACGCCGGACTGCTTGCCGATCTCGGCCACCGCCAGCGATTTCTGCACGCCTTCGATCGCGGCCAGCCGCGAACTGCGCAGCAGCGTGAAGCGCGTGCCGGCGTGCGCGTCCAGCCGCCCCACCTGCAGGCGCAACGGGCCGTAACGGGTCGTCTCCGCCAGCGCGTCGCCGGCCCGCCCGGACAGGCGCAGGCCCGACTCCGGCTCCGTCAGCCGGTAGCGCCCGCCGCCCAGCGCCTGCAGTTCGAACGGACGGTTCTCGAGGAATTCGGGCACGTCAAAGGCCGTCACCTCGATGCGCTCGTCGCCCCACGCATAGCCGCCAAGCCCGCGCAATGGCGGCAGCAGGCTGTCGAGCTGCAGCCCGGCGGCCCAGTTGCCCAGCACCGGAAAGCGGTCCGGCTGCGCGTCGATGCACAGGCCGAGCCGGTCGATCGCGCGCGACACCACCAGCCGCGAGCGCAGCAGCTCGATCTCGGCCGAGGCCGGCGTCTTGTAGTCGATGATGGCGCCGGCCTCGCCGAGGATGTTCTTCGGCTCGCGCTGGCCCTTTTCCTCGACCTGCACCATCAGCGTCGCTTCATAGACCGGCCGCGCGACGAATGCATACAGCGCGCCGGCCAGCGTGACGGCCAGCGCGACCAGCGCGATCAGCCAGCGCTGCGCGATCAGCGTGTCGAGGTAGGACGCCAGTTCGGCATCGCCTTCACCGGAGAGGATCACGGGCTGCTCGCCCGCATGGGTCAGCTGCGGCATCGAAGGTCGCATGCTCGGCTCCGCGCGCGCCTCAGCCGAGCGCGCAGTTCGCGTGCCTGCGCAGCTGCGGAAGACGGCATCGCACCGCGTCGCGGATCAGCCGCAGCGCCTGCTGGAAGGCGGGCAGCCCGAGGCCGTAGGGATCGGGAATGTCCGCACCGCCGATGCCGCCAAGGCATTCGACCTTCGCCGCCACCGACGGATAGCGGCGCTGCACGAAGCGTTGCTGCGCGCGCTCCATCGTCAGCACCAGGTCGGCCTCGCGCATCATCCAGCTGCCGAGCGGGCGCGCGCGGTGCGCGCTGATGTCCACGCCGAGCTGCCACATCAGTTCGACCGCGAGCGGATCGGCCGGCGCGCCCTCCTGCGCGCAGATGCCCGCGGAAAAAAGCTCATGCACCGGCAAGCTCTGGCGCAGCAGCCCTTCGGCCATCGGGCTGCGACAGATATTGCCGGTGCAGAGCAAGAGGATGTTCATCGTCATCAACGCACCCCCGGCGTGGTCGCGATCACGGCCGGCGGAAGCGAGCCGGGGATCATCGCGCTGATGGTGCGGTTCCAGTTGGTCAGCGCGGTGGCCGCCACGTACACCACATCCTTCGGACTGAGCTCGAAACCCTCGGCCATCGCCAGCGCGCCGGGCGCGTTGGCGTCGAGCTGGTAGACCACCGACTCCTGCTCCTGCCGCCGCACGACGTACACCTTGCGCGCGTCACCGGTGACGGGATTGATGCCGCCGGCCTCGCCGAGCGCCTCGTTCAGCGTCAGCCGGCCATTGCGCATCGCCAGCGCGCGCGGCGCGCTGACTTCGCCGGACAGGAACACCTTGCTGTCCTCGCGCGACGGCACGCGCACCAGGTCGCCGTTCTGCAGCACCACCGCCGATGGATTCAAGCCACGCTGCACCAGCAGCGGCAAGTTGACCTGATAAGTCTTGCCGGCGCGGGTGACCATCACGCGGCTCTGGTCGGCGATCGGGTTCATGCCGCCGGCGCGGTTGATGGCCTCGGTCAGCGTCATCGCGATATCGTTGATGGGCTGCACGCCGGGCGACTTCACCTCGCCGTCGACATACACGCGCTTGCTGCGGTAGGACATCACGCGCAGCGACAGCTTCGGCGAACGCAGGTAGACCGCCAGCCGCTGCGTCAGCAGCGCGTGCGCGTCGGGCGGCGTCAGCCCGGCCACCTTGATCCGGCCGGCGTAGGGAAAGTCGAGCATGCCCTGCTGGTCCACCTCGAAGCCCGAGCCGGGCTGCATCGGGCTGGCGGCAATGCCGATCGCGCCGGCGCCCGCGGCGGCCGGCGGCGGCAGCATCGTCGCCGACAGTTCGGGATGGTCCCAGACGACGATGCCGAGCACGTCGCCGGCCTCGATGCGATACGGCCCGGCCGGCTGCATCAGCGCACTGATGTCATCGACCACGCGGCGCTCGCGCGCCACGCGCTCGGACTTCACCAGCGCCGGCGTGATCGGGCGGATCTCGGGATGGGTCTGCGCCGCGCCGTCGCCGCTGGCCGGCACGGTGCCGGAGAACTGGATGCCGGGCGCCATGGAGGTGCAGCCGGCCAGCAGCATGGCGACGACTGGGACGGCGTGGTAACTGCGCATGCTCGCTGGCTCCCCTGCATGGTGATGCGATGTGCAGAGACTGTACGGGCAGCGCGGCCGGCCACGCTTGACGGCGCTCAGCCTTCCCGCAGGGTCAGCATGGGCGGCCTCGTCAACACGTCTTTCAGGCCGAACCAGCCGCCGGCCAGCGCGCTGGCAATACCGGCCGCCAGACCGGCCAGCCAGACCGTCGGGCTGAAGGTCCACGGGAAATCGAACACCTGCTGCGCGAGCACCCAGCCGGCCAGCGACGCGCCGGCGGCCGCGAGCAGGCCGGCACAGGCGCCGATCAGCACGCATTCGACCCATTGCGCACGCGACAGCTGCACGCGCGTCGCGCCCAGTGCGCGCAGCAGCGCCGCCTCGTGCGCGCGCTCCTGCCGCGATACCATCAGGGCGGCCGCCAGCACCAGCACGCCGGCGGAAAGCGTGAACAGGAACAGGAACTCGACCGCACTGACCACCTGGTCGATCACGCTACGTACCTGCGCGACCATCGCGCCGACATCGATCACGGTCAGGTTCGGATACTCGCGCACCAGCCGGTTCACCAGCGCGGATTGTCCGGCCGGCAGGTGGAAGGCGGTGATCCAGGTGGTCGGCAGGCCGCTGGCAACGGCGGGATCGAGGATCACGAAAAAATTCGCCCGCATCGATCCCCAGTCGAGCTTGCGGATGCTGGTGATCTTCGCATCGACCGGCACGCCGGCCACGTCGAAGCGCAAGCGGTCGCCGAGCTTGAGCTTCAGCGTCTGCGCCAGCCCCTGCTCGACCGAGGCCTCGCCGCCGGCCCGCTGCGCGCCGAACCAGCGTCCCTCGACCACGCTGTTATGGCCCGGCAGCTCGGCCATCGTCGACAGGTTGAACTCGCGCTCGACCAGCCTTTGCGCGCGCTCTTCCGCATAGCTCTCCGGGCCGATGGCGCGCTCGCCCACCTGCACCAGCCGCCCGCGGATCATCGGATACAGGTGCGCATTGCCGACGCCGGCCTGCGCGAGCAGCCGTTCCACCGGCTCGCGCTGCTCCGGCTGGATGTTGATCACGAAATGGTCGGGCGCATCCGCCGGCGCGGACTGCCGCCATGGGGCCAGCAAGTCTTCGTGGACCACGGTCAGCAGCAGCAAGGCCATCAGCCCGAGCGCCAGCGACACGACCTGCAGCGCGCTGGTCGCCGGCCGCCGTCGCAGCGAATCCTGCGCGAAGCGCCACGCCGGCCAGTGCAGCGGCGCGCGCAGCCAGCGCAACGCACGCAGCACGCCGCCGGCGACCAGCACCGATACCAGCAGCGCGCCGCCGAAGCCGGCCGACACCAGCAGCCCGAGCTTGACGTCGCCGGCCTGCCAGACCAGCAGCGCGACGAACGCAGCCAGCGCGGTCAGGTAGCCGGCCAGCGTGAAGGCCTGCGGCGGCGGCTGCTCGCGCCGGATCACGCGGTTGTGCGGCACATTGCGCAGCTGCAGTACCGGCGGCAGCGCGAAACCGACCAAGAGCAGCAGTCCGGTCGCGAGGCCCTGCAGCAGCGGCAGCCAGCCGGGCGCCGGCAGTTCGATCGCCACCAGCGGCCCGAGCCATTGCAGCAGCAGGAAGTGCGCGCCGAAGCCGACGCCTGCGCCGGCCAGCCCGCCCGCGACGCCGACCAGCAGGAACTCCAGCGCATAGACCTGCGTGACCTCCGATTGCCGCAGCCCGAGGCAGCGCAGCATCGCGACCGCATCGACATGGCGCTGCAGGAAGCGCCGCGCCGCCAGCGCGATCGCCAGCGCCGCCAGCATCGCCGTCAGCAGGCCGACCAGCGACAGGAACTGCCGCGCGCGTTCGAGCGTGGTGCGCATCTCCGGTCGCCCGGCCTCGAGCGACTCGAGCTGCACGCCGCGCACGTCGCCCTTCTTCAGCTCGGCCGACAGCCAGTCGCCGAACGCGCGCACGGCGGCGGCGTCGCCGGCCAGCTGCAGCCGGTAGTTGACGCGCGAGCCCTCTTGCACGAGCCCGGTCGAGGCGAGGTCGCCGATCGAGATCATCACGCGCGGCGCGAAGTTCATGAAGCCGGCGCCGCGATCCTTTTCAAGCGCGATCGCGGCATCGATGCGGAAGCTTCGGTCGCCCAGCTGCAGCGTGTCGCCGGGGGCGACATGGCGCGCGGACAGGAAGGCCGGGTCGACCCAGGCCGTGCCTTCCGGCGGCGCGCCGCGCGCCGGGTACGAACGGCCGTCGCGCTCCAGCGTCAGCGCGCCGCGCAGCGGATACGACGGCGACACCGCCTTGACTGCCACCAGCCGCGTGTCCTCCTGCGCGGCAGCGTCGCGGCGGTCGAGGGTCGTGGCCATGCTCGGGAAGCTGACGGTATCGGCAAGCGCGAGCCCGGCGCGCCCGGCGCGTTCGCGCCATGCGGCCGGCAGCGGGCGGTCGCTGCGCACCACCAGGTCGGCGCCGAGCAATTGCGCCGCATCGCGCGCCAGCGCGCGGTTCATGCGGTCGGCGAAGAAGCCGACGGCCGACAGCGCGGCCACGGCAATGACGAGTGCCAGCAGCAGGAAGCGCAGCTCGCCGGCGCGCCAGTCGCGCCGGGTCATGCGCAATGCGTGGAGGATGACCTGACCGGCCGGCAGCAAGCTCATGCGGGGCTCCGAAAAAGCGCCGCCCGCGAAAGACGCGGGCGGACGTTGGGACGTGTCCCCGATGATAACCGCAAGCCGGAAGCTACATCGTTGCGCCCCGATGGCCTTCGTGATGCGTGCGCTCGAAGTTCTCCTGGCAGGGCGCGCAGCGATCGGCGGCCGGCATCGCCAGCAGTCGTTCGAACGGTATCGAATAGCCGCAGGACACGCATTCGCCATAGGTGCCGCTGTCCATCCGCTTGCGCGCGAGCTCGATGGCGCGCAGCTCGTGCAGGTCACGCGAGACTGCCGCATTGCCGAGGTCGACCGACAGGTTGGCGAAGGACAGGTCGCCCGGGTCCGGCACCTCGCTGGCCAGCTGTATGTATTCGTCCTGCGAACTGATCTCGCGCTGTATGTCTGCCCGCAAGGCCTGCTCGCGCATGACCAGCACCTCGCTGAGCCGGGTCTTCTGTAGTTCGTTCAGGTCTTCCATGGGCACCTCATTCGAGTGGATCGGGACCAGGCAACGGATGATGCCGACTCGGTACGCGGACATCGGCATGATCGGCCTGAAAGGAGCCATGCAAGTTTTCGGCGACATGATGGAGCCAACGATGCGCGCACCTTGTTGACGCCTCACAAGCACGACCCGAATCCTGCGCTGGCATGAGGGACAGAGTGGCAAGAACGGCAACGGTTCCCTCCAGCCCCCCGTTGTCCATTTGTCCACTATCGCTGAAACGTTCGCTGAAGACTCGTTCGTTCGATCAAAAGTATGAACAGATGAAACAAGGCTTGCGAAAGCTCAGGCTCTCGCGCGGCGTTGATTTGTCTCAATCGGACAGCTCTGGACTTCAGGAGGATTATCGCTAGACTCCGTTTCTGACGATTAATTTCGGACTGAAACGATGAGCGACTCAATGAAATCCTACGCCGCCCCATGGATCCCGGGATCGGACGACCTGATGGATGAATTCCTGTGCGCGTCGGCGCGCGGAAGCGACAGCCTTCGGGAAGCCTGGCTGGCTCGCGAAGCCCTGCAAAGCATCATGCGCCTGGTTCGCGCAGAGCAGTTGCTCGAGATTCGACATTCTGTCAACCGGCTGGTGCCCGCGTCGGTGCGTCCGCAGTCGGTGAAGCGGCCGCGCACGCGCCGCAACCAGCGCAAGCAGCCCGGCCAGACCCAGTTCGCCTTCGGCCGCGAAGACTGACGCCTGACGCGCGTCGTTTTCCGCGCTGCCTTGTTTTCGATCAGCACGAATTTCCTGATCTGAATCAGGCACTTGCCCTCTGACCCGTGGACTTGTCCACAAGCTTTTCCACTTCCGGTGTGGGTAAGTTCCGATCCCACCCCGCGCTGAACCCCCTCTGGCTGCGGCGATCTGAACAGCATGACGCCGCGCCAGCCACCTCCCTCTCCGCCAACGCCGGAACGGCATCGCATGGACGAGCCTGATATCGGCAGCGGCGAGCGTTCGCCCGGCAAGCACGACACCGACAAGATGATCGAGCAGGTGCCGGACACGCCGCCCGGGCCGCCGGCCACGCCGCCCTTGCCCAAGCCGCCCTCTCCCGGCCATCGCTGAGCGCCGGCGCGCTGCGACGCAATACAAAACCATCCGACCTGAGTGTCCCGCATTGCGCTGGCGGACATCGCGACGCAGCATCGCGTGCCGGAACACGCAAACCGGCCTGTTGATCGTTCAATATCTTTCATGGGAGCTTTTGCAACGACAAAGACCTGAACGCGAATGAACGATTCAGAATGACAAAAAAAGCGCGGCCAGACTGCGCTTGCGCCAGAACACAATATTGAATACATCTGGAGGAGACATCATGAAGCAGGGTGGACATCATTCACCGCTGCGCGCTCGCGCGCGCGGTTTTGCGCTGCACGCGGCAGCTGCCGCGATCGCGCTCGGCATGGCAGGCAGCGCAGCCGCACAGGAGATCAAGATCGGCATCGTCAGCTTCCTGTCCGGCCAGGCCGCCGACAGCTTCGGCGTGCCGGCGGTGAACGGCGCCAAGGCGCTCATCGATGCCTTCAACAGCGGCACCGCGCCCGCGCCCTATAACAAGAAGGGCATGGGCGGACTGACCATCAATGCGGTGTACATCGACGAGAACGGCGGCGCGACCAAGCAGGTGCAGGAGCTGCGCAACCTGTACGAACGCGAGAAGGTCGACTTCGTGATCGGCTACGTCAGTTCGGGGGACTGCCTCGCGGTGTCGCCGGTGGCCGAGGAAATGAAGAAGCTGCTGGTGCTGTACGACTGCGGCACCCCGCGCCTCTTCGAGGAAGCCAAATACAAATACGTGTTCCGCACCGCGTCGCATGGCGCGATGGACAACGTCGCCGCCGCACGCTACCTGAAGGCGCGCAACGTCAAGATCGACACCTTCAACATGATCAACCAGGACTATGCGTGGGGTCATGATTCGCTGAAGGACTTCTCGCTGTCGATGCAGGTGCTGTATCCGAATGCAAAGATGCAGTCGGACCAGCGTCCGAAATTCGGCGCCGGCCAGTACGGCACCGAGATCTCGCAGCTGATGTCCAAGCCGGCCGACGTGACCCACTCCAGCCTCTGGGGCGGCGACCTGCAGGCACTGGTGCTGCAGTCGATGCCGCGCGGCCTGTTCCGCAAGTCGCAGGTCGTGCTGACCGCGGCCGACCATGTGCTGGTGCCGCTGGCCGAGAAGATGCCCGACGGGACCATCCTCGGCGCGCGCGGCGCGTACGGCATGCTGGCGCCGAAGTCGGACCTGAACGACTGGTGGTGGAAGCTCTACCAGGACAAGAACGGCGTGTATCCGGTGCAGGCCCCGTACCGCATGGCGCAGTCGTTGATGGGCGTCAAGCTCGCGGTCGAGAAGGCGATGGCGGCCAACGGCGGCAAGAAGCCCAGCGGCGAGCAGATCGCCGCCGCGCTGCGCGGCTCCGAATGGGAAGCGCCGGGCGGCCGCGTGAAGATGGCGCTCGCCGACGGCCAGCAGGCGATCCAGCCGACCGCGATCGGCCGCACCAAGTGGGATCCGGCGAAGAAGCTGGTGGTGATGGAGGACATCGTCCGCTTCGCCGCCGAATGCGTGAATCCGCCGGCGAACATGAAGTCGGAAGACTGGATCAAGGCCGGTTTCCCGGGCGCGAAGTGCAACTGAGTTCGCTCCCGAGAATCTGATGGCAACGATACTGATCGACGGACTCACCTACGCATCCTGGCTGTTCATCGTCGCACTCGGGCTCACGCTCGTGTTCGGCGTGCTGAAGATCCTCAACGTCGCGCATGGCAGCTTCTATGCGCTCGGCGCGTACGCGGCGGCGACACTGGTG
>JACCDX010625792.1_pt1 | contig 11976 bp, 16 predicted proteins | sample 7449681 | NCBI WGS metagenome assembly JACCDX01 (sample SAMN15323450, study PRJNA562643) | freshwater metagenome | isolation source: river surface water | place: USA:Blue River Watershed | collected 2017-08-18 | reverse complement strand
GAAATCTTGTATTGCGATTCTTTCACGAAAGCAAATCAAACAAAGAATTTCCTGTGATGGTGTATCAATCTCCGGATGCGAAAGAAATGCAAAAATTCACATTTGGCACGGAGTTTGATTTTACACAGTACCTCGCAAGTCCTGCTCCCAAATCCCTTGCACAGCAAGCCAAAGTGGGATCTCCCTTAGACAAACAACTCCAAACCAATCCTGTATTTTCATTTAATCTGATGTTCTATTTGTTCTTGCTTGTTGTGAAGGATTATTTATCTAGCATAGAAGGAGAACTTGACAAAGCAGGATGTCCGATCCCTCCCATCCTAAAGCACCGTTGAATCTGGCTCTGAAAGCCAAATATGCATTTTATTCTACACTTGTGTTCTTTTTAATTGCCAATCCAGAAACCTTCAAGTTAACGCAACGTTTCCTTGGAGCATTCTTCACGTTGGCTTCCGACAAAGGATGCCCATCCACACTGGGATTCTTCTTTCATACTCTGTTGTTCTTTTTGACCTTATGGGGTTTTATGCTGTTTCCCCGAGATCCTTAATCTTCTCTAATTTACGTTCTATCTGCTTTGGATACTGTAACTCTGGATAGACTTGTTTATGAACAAAACATTCCGCTAAAACTCCACTTTCAGACGGTGAATATCCTTTTGAAAGCGCAGTTGCATACAAGGATGCTGCCTGAAACAGATGTTGTTTGGACCAGAGTGGATCCACAAAGGATGGAAGGGGATAGTGGATCCAAGAGCCTTTTCTAAAGATAGGAAGAGTTTGACTCATTCTCCTATAGATTCGCGACGAGTGTTTAGGATAGACTCAAAAAAATTGAACCAAGATTTTCATTTCTGTTGTGTAGAAATGTCAATGCGTTCTCTACTTCTTGCAGCCCTCTTTGCGTCTGCCTCCTCAACTGTCACCGATTGCGGGGCAGGAAAAAGCCTCTTTACAATCAATTCCCAGGGATTCTCACCTGAACCTCCTACTCCCAATGAAAATGTAACTCTTTGGATTGATTACACCATTCCCCAAAATACCAATATTGATGCAGGATCGTGTGTGTATTCCTTTACTCTCAATGGGATTCCCTTTACTCCCTCTACGGAAGATCTTTGTACCCAGGTCTCGTGCCCTCTCGTGGCTGGAAATTACAACCTCTCTAGCACCTCAGTATGGCCTGGAGGAATTTCCGGTAAAATTGTCACCAAGATTGAATGGTATGATTCTTCCAAGAATCTTCTTCTCTGTTCTCAGACCACTGAAAAGGTATAAAAATTGATTCTCCTCAATCGTGTAGAAATTTGTATGTTCCGACCCTTGAGTGTCCTTGCATCCCGAATCCCCTCTGCTCTTTTCTGGTCTGTTGAACCAAATTTGATGGCAGAACCGTTTCTAAATCGGGAAAAACGTCAATATATTCAAACTCAATTCTATACTGTTCAGTCCAAATTGATTTCTTCTCTGCTCACGGTTCCAAAGGTCAAAAAAATTGAGTAAGTGGGCTAAAGATTTTTTTAGCAGAGAACTACAGGATGCAGATCTTTATCAAAACGCTAACGGGTAAGACGATTACTCTTGATGTTGAATCTTCCGATTCTATTGAAAATGTCAAACAGAAAATCCAGGACAAAGAGGGAATTCCTCCTGACCAACAGCGACTCATCTTCGCAGGCAAACAACTTGAAGACAATCGCACACTTGCTGATTATAACATTCAGAAGGAATCTACTCTCCACCTAGTGCTCCGTCTCCGTGGAGGTTTCTAACTCTCTTCACAGTTTGATTGAAGAAATAAATTGCGGATTTTCAAAATCCCACATTTATTTTTAATGCTTTCGTGTCTGACGAGTTCCCTTGCGTTGTCTGGGAGTTCGTCTACGACCTCCTCGTCTATTTTCATTTCCATTTTCATTGTTATTTTCAACCCCAAACCCATCATTATTGTTCACATTATTGTTCACATTTCCTTCTGCCATTGCATAACGCAAGGCTTCACCTTCATCTTCATCATCATTGTAGACTTGTGCAAAGTCATTGTGAATTCTGGCCAATTCTTTCAAGACTTCCTCTTCCTCCTTCGATGCAGGTTCAACGCCAAGATCATTGGGATTTGCTTTCGCATCGCTTACAATTATCTTCTCTCGGAAGGCCTTCAACTTGCTTACGAGTTCAGCACAGAGTTCTTTCAGTTTGTCCTGGATGGCGACTATCTCTGCATCAGTGCGACTGTCAGGAAACGCTGTCTCTGCAATGGTCTTCACCAGATCCATAAATTCAGCAACGAAAGCAGCGGGGTCTTGTAAAAGATTCTTATAACGTCGCAAGGCACGATTTACATCGGTAGTTGCAGGAAGTAGATCAGCATAGATACCAGTGATTTGATTATAGAAAATTCGGATCAGATCCACTATAAATCGTAATTGGGCATATTTCCGCAATCCTTTGTTTTTGAGCGTCGTATTGATTAATTTTTCAAACAACGGTGTACACTCTTCTCCAAAGTAAAGGCTATCAATCACTTCCTTGCATTCCTGCTCCAATTGGTATGTGCGTTTTAACAAATGCTTCTGCTTTTCACCTAGATCCTTGAAATAAAAATCATTAAAGTCTTTCTCTGTTCTGAGAATTTCATCTCCCAACAATGTCTGCAACTCTGTAAGGGGACCAATCAGTTTCTCACGCTTTTCTGAAAGCAATTTTTGTTCCAAACGTTCTCTCACCCAAATTTCGTACCGCTGTTTGGCTTCCGCAAGATTGGATTTATTGACATACAATTTAGCACGTTCTTTCATCAGTTTTGCCTCCGCATCCTCGGCATTTCCAACAGCAATATTTGCTATATGCGCTCTCATCTCCGCCTCAGTACCAGGAGGGACTGCCCCTAAGTTTTCCTGGTTTCCAAGAAGCGCCAGGCGCTGGGCTTCCAAGGTTCCAGGTTTGCCCGTGATAAAACTCGCAATCAGATTTGCAGGACCATAATTGGCAAAGACCCGTTGACGAATCTCGGCTAAGCGTCGTGCTTGAGGATCTTCAGGAAGACGCTCCTCCAAAACGGCAGGTTTGAAAACTTCAAGCATTGATCCCAAGGTTGCTTTCTGTTCTGCAAGAATTCGTCTGTGTTCTCGGAGCACCCTTCTGCGTAACACACGATAATTTTCATTCTCTTGATATTGTTGCCAGATACGGGCAAAATTAGGTTCAAATGGATTTCCGTGAAGGATAAGTGTAGGAACTACTCTATCGTTATTCGCATCATTGTCATTATCATTGTCATTGTCATTATCGTCATCATCATCCACAAGATGATTGATAGGAAGAATAGGAATCCGCTTTAATCCACAGTTGTTTGCAATTAACATATTCAAATGACGAAGATGGTCAATCTTCAATGTTGTTAAGGATGGATTGTTAGCACAATTTAATAATTCAAGTTGGCTTGGCAAGTTTGTGATGCTTGTAAGTTCATTGTTGGGACACCCCAATCTGCGAAGAGTATTAGGCAAAGAAGGCAAGGATGTCAAACGGTTGTATCCTAATCCAAGACTTATTAAACGTGTCCTTTCCAAACTAGGCAGTTCAGTAATGAAGTTTCGTGTCACGTGGAGTGTCGTTAACGAATTGGGTACAGGAGAGGGTAGACCTACCAATCGGTTTCGTCGTACATCCAATGTTTCCAAACTGTCAGGTAACTCTGGCAGTTCACTAAGTTCATTGTTGTCAATCTTAAGGATTCGTAAACCATCGGGTAGACGAGGGAGTTCCAGAAGTCTGTTTTTCTCAATATACAAGGATCTGAGTGTGAAAGGCAAATTGGGAAGATATTCCGTATTTCCTGATGTCAACGAAAAACTAACCATTGTATGCCAACCCGCCGGTAATTGCATTCCACGTAGATCACTAGGAGCCATTGGTGGAGGAGCGGCTTGAAATCTAGGGACACATCCCAAATCAACTCTCTCTCTGTTTCCCCATCCTGCCTGCTCAACGGTAGCAACGTGTTTTGAAAGTGAACAAGGGTTTGCAATCATTCTTCTTTTCCTGGATATTTTCTATCTCTTTTTTTCCTCTGTGTGTGTAGAAATGAAAACCAAATTCGTTTATCTTGTGGCCGTCATACTCGGTCTTTTAGTTCTCCTCCGGTTCATTCGTTCTTCACAGGAGGGATTTGTGGATACACCTGCGAAAGGAGCCGATACATTCACTCTGTATTATGCTGATTGGTGCCCCCATTGCAAAGCCGTAAAACCTATGTTTGAACAATGGTCAAAAAATGGATTTGTGAGTGTTGCAGGTCGGAATGTAGCCTGTCGTATGGTTCAACCTGAAAAAGAGCCTGAGAAGGCGGCTGGCAAAGAGATTAAAGGATATCCTACCTTTTTACTTGAAACTGCTGATGGAAAGACAGTGGAATATCAAGGCGATCGCACTCCAGATGGTTGGATGCAATTCCTAGAAGACAATCTTAAAGGATTGGCTTTAGCACAGAGTTAATCTAGCGATTCCGAAATCATTCGGCTCATAGGATTGGGATCACGACGCTGACGTAGAGTGGGTTCTGATTCCGATTCTGATTCAGAAGTGGATTCTTGATCCCCTTCATCACTTGAAAGTTCTGTATAATCTACACGAGGAATATCGCGAAGATTATACCGAAGTTTATTGGCAATCTGTTCCGTCATTGGATGATTTGCAATCCGATTTACATTGTTGGCCATATACATTAGACCAAAGATGAAGAAGAAGTAGCAGAAGAGAACTACAAATTCGATGGGCATTGTACTGCTTGACGATGGAGGTGTGAAATGACTCAATTTTTTTACGTGGATTGTGTGAAGATCGAATTGGGAGGTTTTCCAGTCGCCAAGAGATTGAGTGTATCACATCGTGTTGAGGGTTTGGGAAGATTTGCATTGGTAATTTCGGTTGGCATTGGTGGGCAAACAAAGGGAACACGAGGACCCAGATACTCATCAAAGCGACCTGTATTGGCGCAGGTCTGATTCATTAAAATAGCAATTCGCGCACCTTCACTCACTCCTTTCAAAGGTTGTGAGGCAAGAATCGTTGCCTGTTGTGCATTGAGTCTTGCGCAGGCGGCAACTTTGGCCTGTAAATTTGCAGACTCTAAGGGAACCACGGCTCTGGAAACAGGTGTAGGTTGACAACAACTGGCTCTGGCTCTTTGAATGGCTTGCAATGTGTCACAGCGTTTTGCATTCATTAAGAGTTGAACCATTCGTCCACCTTCCGTATCACCACCTTTGGAAACAGATGTACATGGGGATGCCATCTTTCTATTTAGGCAAAAAGGTATTCAATTTGGATTGTTTCCGAACTAGCAAGGGAGAATGCGTTGATACAGTAACTGGATTTTCTGTTTGTTTAAGTTTCTTTAAAGAATCGTGAATTCGTATGCAAACAAAAACTCCTATCATCACACTTATTCCAATCAATGCACCAATTCCACCAGGGTCCATCCAACTGTAAAAAATTGAATTTCCTGTTTAGCCTTTGATAAAGTACCAAAATGGATCACCAAGATTGGAATACAGTTACCATTCGTAACTCGGCACGCATTGCTGCTGCGCAGAAACAAATTCAACCAAAACGGTCAGCAGAAGCCCAGCGGCTCGCCAAAGTTGAGCGGGAAGAATTTATTAAATCCAAATCCCTCTCTCCTGAATCTCGTCAAGACCTTGTCAAACGACGTCTTGAAGAAAAACTCACGCAACAACAACTGGATCAACGTTGTTCCTTCCCTGCTCATACGATTCGGGATCTTGAAGGAAACAAACGCTGCCCTACAAATCACGAACTCCAAACGCTCAATCGTATTCTCAAACTCAGTCTCAAACTAGTCTAACCAACCGAAAATCGTCGTGTAGGTTTGGAATAGACTTGGAGAGATGTATGGGCCTGTAAAAATTTCATTGTTGCCTGTCGTCCAAACTCCATTATTTTTTCACGCTGTTCCTGTGTGGCTTCAAAATCCCACGCCTGAATGTGACCACAGGGAATCACGATACAGTTTTCAGGATACTGTTTGTGAATTGTATAGGTTCGAGGAATATAGTAACAGGCAAAAATTTGGGAAAAAAAAGTGAGAAGATCAGGAATTTCATTGACGTTTGTATGATCGTAGGAAAACGATAATCCTAATGCATCGTGGCGTTGTGAAGAAGGAAGGAAAGCAAGAGGAAAATTATGAAGAATTCCTCCATCCACGAGCAAATGTCCTGTGACAGGGTCGTTGACAGGTGTGAAGTAACCAGGGAGACTCATGGAGGCTCGCAATGCATCCACAAACGAAATAGTTGGTGTTTTCTCACAGGAAAATTCTCGGGGTTGTGTTGTATATAAATCAGTGGCAAAACAGCGAAGAAAAGGACCTTCAGGATGAACCTCCTTCCAATCGGCAAAGGTAATGGTAGGTGACAGTTTTTTAATGCGAAGAAGGCTATGCAACAGTTTGACTAGATTCTCACCATTGTCAAAGCCAAATGTACTGGGAAATCCCAAGGCGGCTTCAGGATCTAGATTCCGAATTAAGGCAAAATCAAAGACAGAACATAACATTTTTAATTCAGCGATTGTATATCCAATGCAGATTGCAAAGCCAACAAAAGCACCAGCACTTACACCAATATACTCTTTTACATTCTTTAAAAGACCTTTTGTTTCAAGAACATCCAAGGCTCCTAAATGCGCAAGAGCCCGGATGCCACCTCCACTCAGCACAATCCGACGTGGCGGAATAAGCATATCTCCTTATGTCTCGTTTAAGAAAAGAGAATGGCAACCGCACCGCCTCCTCGGTTGGATCCAAAACAGTTGTTTGACAAACGATTTCGCCGCGACCAAGCACGGCTGCGAGCATACAATCAATTGTTAGAGCAAATTCATCAACGGATTTACACAACAAGTCAATTAACAGGGAATGCGAATTTTATTACGTATACCGTCCCTCCGTTCATCTTTGGTCTACCGAAGTTAGATTTAGAGGACTGTGTTGTCTATCTTGTCTATCAACTCCGTCAGACTGGATATGAAGTCAAATATACATATCCCAATCTACTCTTCATAAGTTGGAAACATCACGAGCGAAATTATTTGCTGAATCAAAATCCTATTATGCAAGCGATGATTCCTCCTGAAGTGAAAAAAGATCAAAAGAAAAAAGACAAGCAGCAAGACAAAGCAAAATCAGTGAGTTTTGCACCAGATTTGCGAGGGGCTGTGAGCAGAGATGGCTATCCTGAACCAAGAGAACCTCCTGTTCGATCTGCTATGGAATATCAACCCCCAAACTCCTTTGTCCAGAGTGTACAAAAACCAATGCCCGAAAAGAAACAGAATATCTTGGCTGATTTGTGGAATTATACCTAATCATTAGAATGTTGAATCAATTCATTGTGATTTTGTCAGAAATAGCACTCGCTTTATATCCAATTCTTATCAAGCGCGTGCCAACAGACTTGGTCACTCAAACTCTTTCACGACTTCTGACTTTTTCTATTCTCGCCTTTTTCCTAGGCAGTTCTACGGATATCAAGCAGACGTGGGGAACGCAAGCAGGTCTCATCCGATCTCTAGGGCTTGGTCTTATTACTTTGTTGCACGTGGGTCTCTCGTATTTTGCTTTTGAAACTCTTCCCGCGGGTGTGGCTATGAGTCTCTTTTATTTTTATCCCATTTTCAATTTGTTAGGAGGCGTGTTTGGATTTGGAGAGTCGATTACTCCTCTTCAGACACTCCTCGTCTTTGTAGCCTTTGTTGGTGTTGTGTTCGTGAGTCTCAGCATTACTGAAGGAGAAACACAAAATAAGGATCCGTATCAATGGAAGGGTATCGCGGCAGGTCTAGGTGCCGCTTTGACTGAAACATTCATGTATTTTGCTGTACGAACAGCCAAGATCCCTAATCCTTTCTTTGCAACACTTGAATTGTATCCTGGTGCTCTCATCCCCTATCTTGGAATGCTTTTGGCATCTGGTCAAGCCATTGATTGGAGACCCTCTGTCTGGGTTCCAATGACTCTTTTCAATGTCTTGATTGGATTTGTAGGATATGCCTTGCGCTTCTGGGCCATTCCTCGTGTATCGACCGTGGTCTTCAGTCTCCTCACCTTTATTGGTGTAATTGCCTCCTTTAGTTGGGGCTATCTGTTTGCAGAAGAGACTCCCACTTGGATGGCCGTCATCGGTGCTCTTCTCATTTCCTTGGGTGTTGGTTTTTCTGACGCACCAGGGTAGAGTGAATGGTAGGTTTAAATTGGATCCCTATTGGATATGGTGCTATTATGGCAGGTATTGATGTATTTATGCTGAGTATCATTAAATTGGTGAGCAATAACCCTTCCCGGTTTCTAAAATGGATGGTTATACCGACTGTTGTCTATGCCATCCAGCCTTGGATCTTTTTGAATTCTCTTCGGTTTGAAAGTCTAATTGTGATGAATTTGATGTGGGATTTACTGAGTGATATTTTTGTGACAGGGGTAGGGTTTTTGTATTTTAAAGAGAAAATTGGACCCTATAAGACACTAGGAGTGATTTTGTCGTTTGTATCGATTGTCTTGATGTCTTTACAAGATGGAAATTGGGAGGACTTCTTACCGTTCACGAAATAATTCATCTGCGTTGAATAGAAGATGGCCCCCATTGATTTTACCGTAATGACAATCACTGGCAAAAAAATTATCATTCGGATCGATGATTCAGCCACTGTGCTTGATTTAGCAGAGGAGATTGCGAAGAGAACAGACATTCCACTTCGTAGAATCTATTTAAAAATGAGAGGTGCTCTTGGACCAATGGACAAAGTTCAAGACAAAGTTCTCAAAGATGTGGACTATATTCGTAACAAAAAAGCCAATTCTAGTTCCGATATTTTACTGATGATCCTCTCTGAAAAGAGTCCACCCCTATTTAGATCCAAAGATAGCAATACTATGGTCTGTGGTGGAAGACGCAGAAAGACTAGACGATCCAAAAAGTCTCGCAAACAGACAAGACGTAGATGATAAACGCATTTTCTAGATTCAGTCTGAATCCTTGAAATGAGTTTTTAATACCATTCCACGGTGGGATAGGTTGGAGCAAACATACGTTCAAGACCCGGTGTAAATTTGGTGTAGTCCCAACGATCTAGTTTTGTTGACGCAGAAGGAGTAAAGAAAGGGTCTAAGCCGACAGCCACATCGGCTGCGACAGGAGGAACTGTAATGGTGGCTTCTCCAGCCGCCTGAACAGGTGCCTGTTGTGCAGGAGCCTCTTCATCTTCATACACAATCTTCTCATCTTTGCGTCGTGTACCCACAATCTCATAGACATTTCCATCCTTGTGTCTTACATCAGGAATGAGACCTTTTGCGTCATAAATCTTTTTGATGAGTTCCTGAGCATCATCCAAGTTGTAGGTGGTAAGATCTCCAACCTGTTTGGGTTTATAGGTTTGAAGAATCTTTCGCTCCTCCATTTCCTGAATCGTAGTATCGGGAGGTGTCATACTATCACCCGAAATCTCTTTATAAGGGTTCTCACCCTTGTTGGTCCCTACCGGAGCATTTGCAAAGGACTCCTCTAAGCGTTTCTTTCCGGTTTGGAAATGAACAGAACTAGGAGGCTGCACAGACCAATCCATCGGATATTGACTCTGAAGTTTGTTTTGCAAGGCCTTTGTCATTTCACGATCTCCTTCATTTTGAAAGACCATATTGTATTCATAATCATCTACATCTAAAATGGCTTTCTTCACATAAGGCGCAGCCATCTGTTGTTCCATAATTACGGTTTCCTTGCAAGGCTTGCGCAACTCTCCTGTATTGATGGGTTGTGCAAATCCTTCAGACTGTTTTGCACCGATGGCAAATGTGTACAAATAGGCAAGAACGAGGATTCCAAAAAAAAGTAATGTTGTGGCGTTCATTCCACTCTCTACTCAAGAGAAGTAAAAAAGAGGCCTGTAGTAGGATGCCGCGCAAGCGCCAAACAAAAGTAGGAAAGGTTGATCCCATTGATGTTCGTTCGAAGAGTGATATAGGAGCCTTTGAAGGATTACTAGGGCGAGGACCTCTGACCATTGTCTTAGTCTACGCCGATTGGTGTGGTCATTGTCAAACCTTCAAACAGAATATGTGGAATGAAGTCTCTGCAATGCCCAACAAAAAGGTAAATACAGCCTCTGTCCATTACGATATGGTTGAGAACACAAGTTTAAAAAATGCGAAGATTGAGGGATATCCGAGTTTATTACTGGTCGGAACAAATAAACAGCCTGCCTCCTTCAAAGAAAATGGTGCAGAAACAAATGCCTTGCCGACTCCCAAGAGCATCACAGAATTGAAATCAATGGTCAATACACCTGTCAATTCGCCTGTATCCAATGCTAACACTGTTGCAACAACTGTTGTCAACAATGCAACAAATAATATCAATTCATTAAAAAATACAACTACTGTAAATTCCGTTATTAATAACAATACAAATGTCAATAGAAATATAAATACAAACTCTGTGAACTCCTATGTTCCTGCCGATCCTGAAACACTGGAAGTACCTGATACTTCTGTGGATATCCCGAAGACTGCAAGTGTCTTGCCACAAACGGTAGTGGCACAAACACAAAAAGGAGGAAGACAACAAGGAGGGAGTGATACACTGTTAGCCACACTTCTTCGTGTTACCGCAGAGGCAGGTCACGTGGGGGGACTCATCTTAGGAGCCTCTGAATATGCAGGAATGATGAAGCGGATGACGCGCAAGAGAAAGGCGAAGAAATCCAAGAAGAGCAAACAAACCAAGAAACACTAGGAAAAATTGACTCCGTTTTTTTTCACTTTCCTTGCAAGAACATGGTAAAAATTCATATCTTTGACGCAGTCGCACAAGATCCCTCCAAGGAATCTTTTACGATTGTTCTCTTTGGCTCAACACCTGAAGGTCAGGCCGTTCGTCTTCATATTGAAGGATTTGAACCCTACTTCTATGTTGAATTGCCCCCCATTCGAAATGCCCTAAACATCTTTAAAAAACGCTTACAAGAAACAATTCCATCCACAAGCCGCAAACTAGGAACCCATGAAGATTATACCAAAGGCACTATGGAAACAATCACAGTCCCCAAACTCATTGAGGGTACAGACTATACAGTGAAAAAGTCCACAAAACTTCCTCTGTATGGCTACTCAGGAGGCAAACCTATCTCTCTTGTCAAGATTCGCACGAAGACAAGACGCCACTTCTACGAACTCCGAAAACTGTTCCTGAATGAACAGTCTGAACCAACTTTCCTCTTCTCAAAGGGTGAACCTGCAATGAAAGTCTATGATGCTATGCTTGATCCGATGCTTCGTTGGTTCCATATGAGGGATATCCAGCCGTGCGGATGGATTGAAACCGATGCGGAGTTTGATGAGGAAGATGGAACTCTCGTTGGCTCCTGCCAATGGGATGAAGTCAGTCCAACGAAAGGTCCAATGGCATCCGCACCCTTCAAAACAGTCTTTTGGGATATTGAGTGCTATTCCAAATCGGGCGACTTTCCGATGGCCTCCAAAGATGATCCCATTATTCAAATTGGGAATGTCATTACCCAACAAGGCAAAGAGACAGAGAAGATCATCTTCGTTCTGGGTTCGTGTGATCCTATTCCTGGAATCACGGTCAAGACCTACGATACAGAACGAGATCTTCTTCTAGAATGGGCAGCCTATATGGCAAACATTAATCCTGATATCTTTGTTGGCTACAACATCTTTGGTTTTGATGACAAATATGTCTGGGACAGAGCAGAGCGTTTAGGAATTACAGAGTCAGCCTCTTTTCAGACTCTCAACCGTCTTGTCTCAACAGATGGGATGAATCAACAAATGAAAATGGTTGAGAAATTCTTGAGCAGTTCCGCCCTTGGAGACAACTATCTCTATATGTGGAATGTCACGGGTCGTCTTGAAATTGATTTGTATCACTAT
>JACCDX010897422.1_pt1 | contig 11977 bp, 10 predicted proteins | sample 7449681 | NCBI WGS metagenome assembly JACCDX01 (sample SAMN15323450, study PRJNA562643) | freshwater metagenome | isolation source: river surface water | place: USA:Blue River Watershed | collected 2017-08-18 | reverse complement strand
CAAACGATGGACGAAAGCCTGTTCTTTTCATGAGCGGGATAGTGATAGGGCCGTCAACCATTACGTTGGCGACCGCACTGCCAGATACCGTTCCAAAAAGGGACGAACTCACCACAGCTACTTTACCGGGGCCGCCAGCATATTTGCCTGTGATGGACATTGCGAAGTCCATGAATAACTGGCCTGTGCCGCTTTTTTCCATGAACGCACCGAAGATCACGAACAGCATGACATACGATGCAGAGACACCTAGCGTCGAGCCAAAGATGCCCTCCGTTGAAAAATACAACTGCTCCATTAATACAGGTAATTTGATTTGCGTAAAAAATGCTGTGTAAGCAACGAATATGATTGCTGTCACTGGTAGCGCCCAGCCAATGACGCGTCGAGTACCTTCCAGAACGATAAGAACCATGACGAACGAGTAGAACAGGTCTGTCTTGGTTAATTCGTCAATGTATATGATGCGATTTGTGAAATTTTCATAGTCAATGAAGATATGCGCGATCGCGGCGACCCCCATGGCTAAAAGCAACATATCGTAGGACCGCGCTGCAATACCCCCCGTTGGACTTGAGGGGTACAGCAGGAACACTAGCGCCAAGGCAAACATCAAGTGCGTTCCGCGAAAGATAACCGCTTCGGGAGGTCCAAAGCCGGCCACATACATGTGATAGAGCGACATGGCGACGGCGAGCACAGTAATAAGTGTCTTCAGCGCCTTAGAGGCTGGATCAATAGCAATACTTTCGTCGGAAATGACCTGTTGCATGATGCGAGTGTTCCTTGTTTGCAGCGTTACTGCTGATATTTATAGTGCTCCGACCTCTTTGTAGTACTTAGCTGCGCCTGGATGCAGGGGTACGCCAATGTCACTTGCCATCACTTTTGGTGTCAGGCCTTCCATCGATTTGCTGACGGCGACCAGTGCAGGCACGTTCGTTGCCATGGCTTTCACCATTTCGTACACCGTCTTTTCTGGCATATCGCATGCCACAATCAGATGCGTCAAATAACCAATGGCCGGTACATCCTGTGTCTGCTTTGGATATGTCCCTGCTTTGATGATCAGGCGGTTGTAGCCAGGATTCAGATTTTTCATGTACGCCATTGTTTTATCGTCGACGGGCACTAGATTGACGTCGCGCCCACTGGCCAAATCCATCACCGCTGAGGCTGGCGAGGTGGTGCCTAGAGTAAATACTTGTGCGTGACCGTCTTTCATCATTGAAACTGCGTCGGAATAGCTTGCCTGAAAATTGACTTTCGATAGAGACTTGTAAGTCATATCGTTTGCCTTAAGAATCAGGTCGGTGAGGAGTTCACCTGTATTGCCTTTAGATTGTGTCACCAGCGACTTGCCCTTCAAGTCTGCGAAAGAATTAACCTTTGCAGATTGCAGTGCAACAACTTGAAAGAGCTGTGGATACAGATTCGCCATCTGACATACTTTCGTTACTTTTTTCGGAAAGGGTGCACGACCTGCGAGGCCATCGACTGTGCTGCTAGAGTTTCCGAAGCCGATCTGTACTTTGCCCTCGTCAACGCCGCGGACGTTTGCAATACCCGCTCCTGGAGTCGAGGTGACTTGTAATCCAGGAATTGCTTTTTCCCACAGGCCTTTCAGCGCGCCACCCAGAGGGACCCAAACACCGCCCTGTGGGCCAGTCATCAGAGTTACTTGTTGAGCCATCACAGGAGTGTTAGTTAGCAGCGCGGCCGACAGTGCTAGAACGGAAAGACTAATTTTTTTAAATTGTTTCATGCGGATCTCCGAAAGAATCGATAGTCTTTGTCGGTGCATTTAATGCACCGCACGTGAGATGGAACGAGGGGGGTGAAGTAACCGATCGATTCTACACAGCGCCGCCAGCTAAATAGCTGTTTGTGCGGGGAACCTAGGGTTTATCTGTACAGGATCCGTGCGAGGCGCTCGTACGGTATTTATTTAGGAAAGGTGACGACATGGTCGACACCGAGGCGGATACCGATTTTTTCACCAACAGCGTGGTCGTGATGGCTCGGGACATAGGCAACCAGCTCAAGACCTGAATCCAGGCGTAGGGTGTAGAGAAAATCCGCACCCCGGAAAGTCTTGCGCAAGACCGTTGCTAATAACGGGCTAGTGTCGTCATGTTGGATATCGTCGGCGCGAAGCAGTACGTCGACAACTGTGCCGACGGGGTCATGATGGTCATTATCTAGTTGCAGCCTACCGAGCTCGATCTCTACCGTCGCACCCTGCTGAATCGTCCCTGGTACAAACACGCCCCGTCCGATAAAGTCAGCAACATAGCGACTGCTCGGTTCGTGGTAGAGATCGTAGGGCGTGTCCCATTGCACCATATTGCCTTGAGACATCACGCCGATGTGGTCGGCAAGCGCGAAGGCTTCAAACTGATCGTGCGTGACAAGTAGTGCGGTCACACGATTACTTTTCAGAATATCCCGCATTTCTGTTGCGAGTCGCTCGCGCAAATCGATATCAAGGCTTGAGAAGGGCTCATCCAATAAAATCAGGTCCGGCTCAGGCGCCATGGCACGTGCTAGTGCAACGCGTTGTTGTTGTCCGCCGCTGAGTTCATGCGGATAGGCTTGCGCCTTGTCGGCAAGGGACACGCGCTCGAGCCAGGCCAACCCGACCTCACGGCGTTTGCTTATGGCAAGCGAGCGAAGACCAAACACGACATTCTCTAGGACATTCAAGTGAGGAAATAGCGCAAAGTCTTGAAAAACCATCCCGACACGACGCAAGTTCGGTGCGACCTGAATACTTGAGGAACTGACAATCTTGCCATTTAGTTTGATCTGGCCTTCTTGTAGCGCTTCGAAGCCACAAATTGCCCGCAAAATAGTGGATTTTCCACAGCCCGACGGACCTAGCAGGCAGGCGATGTCTCCACGCGCTAGACTAAGGCTTAAATCTTCGACGATTGGCATCCAGCCCCGACCGTCCAAACGCGGGTAACCGACTCGGACGTTTTCAAGCAAAAGCAGGGGTTGTGTCTCATTCATCTTTATAATTTTCGCACTAACTGGGATTTGCTTCCAGAAACCGAGTTTTTGCCCTGCGGCCCCCTCTAATGCATCGTGTTGTTGCCCTGATCGCCTTACTGTTGTCCCTACCGCTGTTAGGGTTGTTTATTCCCTTTTTTCAGACTCAGGGTGGGTCTGCTGCTGTCGACCTTGGCGCACAAGGGACCTTACTGCACTTATGGAAGTTTGTACTCGGGGATTATCTCGTATCCACCTTTGTTCTTTTGAGCGGTGTGGGTGTCGGTATCTTCATCCTCGGCGTTGGCAATGCGTGGCTGGTTGCGAATTATCAGTTTCCCGGCAAAAGAATATTTGAGTGGGCATTAATCCTACCCCTGGCAATTCCAACTTATGTGATGGCCTACCTGTTCGTTGATGTTCTGCAGTTTTCAGGTCCTCTGCAAACCTTGCTGCGACAGATGCTCGGCGTTGAAACGTTGTGGTTCTTTCCTGACCCCCGCTCGCTTGGTGGAGCAATGTGGTCTTTTTCTTTTTGTTTGTATCCCTATGTGTATCTAATCGCCCGTACGGCCTTTCTGGATCGTAGCGGCCGACTCTCCGAGGCAGCTGAAACGCTTGGGTATAGCGGCACGCAAGCTTTTTATCGTCTGGTGTTGCCAATGGCCAGACCTGCGATATTTGCGGGGATGGCGCTGGCGCTGATGGAAGTGCTCGCAGACTACGGTGCAGTGTCTTATTTTGGTGTGGAGACGTTTGCGACGGGGATTTTTAAAGCTTGGCTATCTTTTAGCGATCGCCTGGCTGCTGTGCAGTTATCACTGGGGTTGTTAGTTTTTGTTGGCTTGATTTTTTACATTGAGCAAAGTAATCGTGCGCGCTTGCGTTACGCCAGCTCAGGGGTGATTCAGCGTGCGGTTTTGCCCAAAACGTTGCGAGGCCGTAAAGCCTTTTGGGCTTTCGGATTTTGCGGTTTGACGCTTCTGTGTGCCTTTATTGTGCCCGCACTCGCGTTAATCAATCTTCTATGGCAGCAAGGGCTGAGCATTGACGTGCGTTACGCCAAATGGCTGACCAATTCATTTTGGCTCGCGTGCGTCACAGCGTTGATTTCTGTTGCGTGTGCTGTGGCGCTTGCCTATGCGGCACGCTTAACCAAGAGTAGGACCCTAGTCTGGGTAAATCGCCTGCTTGGACTGGGATACGCATTGCCAGGGGCAGTGCTATCGGTTGGGATCCTGTCACTGCTTGGTCTGATTGAAGCGGCTTGGATTATGTCTGCGACTTCCTGGGTCCTTATTTATGCATATCTGATTCGGTTTTTGTCATCTAGCTTGCAAAGCGTCGAGACCGGGTTGTCGCGGATTACCCCGTCTATGGACGGCACGGCCGCTTTGCTCGGTGCAACGCCTTTTCAGGCAATGCGCGATATTCATTTTCCTTTGCTCAAACGCAGTCTGCTGACGGCCGGTTTATTTGTTTTTGTCGATGTGATGAAAGAGTTGCCTGCCACACTACTTTTACGCCCGTTTAACTTCGATACGTTGGCCGTTGCCACTTATCAGTTGGCTGCGGATGAACGTTTAGCTGAGCTTGCGCTGCCCTCGCTCACGATTGTTTTGGCTGGGCTCGTGCCAGTCATTGTTCTGTCTCGGGCCATGTCAGTGTCGAAACGGTATTGATAATCATTCTCATTTGATGTATTCTACTCATATACGTTCAGACCGAACCTCTTAATGAGTAGCAAAATGCGTAGCAAAATCAGTAGCAAAATCAGTAGCAAAATCAGTCCACTAGGCGCTGTTAAACAGTGCAGCGCAAACTGGCCTGTCCAGGGTTGCAAACGTTTGGTTCTTTTTGCGGCTATCGCGTGTTCGTCCTTTGCGTGGGCAGATAAGCCAGCTGAGCTCAACTTGTACTCCGCACGTCACTATCAAACAGACGAGGCGCTCTACACCGACTTCACAAAATCAACCGGTATCAAAATCAATCGCATTGAAGCGTCGGATAACGCGTTGATTGAACGGCTTAAGAGCGAAGGCTCAAAAAGCCCGGCTGATGTTATTTTGCTTGTTGATGCAGCCAGGCTATGGCGCGCTGAAACAGATGGATTGTTTCAACCGATCAAATCAGAGTATTTAGACGCCCGAATTCCGGCAAATCTGCGATCTCAAGTTTTACCAGACGGGGTGAAGTGGTTTGGGTTCTCAACGCGTGCGCGTGTGATTGTCTATAACAAGGCGCGCATGCAAGCTAGCGACGTTGATAGCTACGAGAAACTTGCAGAACCACGTAACAAAGGACAGGTGTGTACGCGGTCGGGATCGCACCCTTATATGCTGTCCTTGGTTGGTGCAATGATTGATCGCGAAGGTATTCCGGCGACCGAAGCTTGGGCTCGCGGTATGGTTGCAAACATGGCACGTGCACCACGTGGTGGTGATTCAGATCAAATCAAAGCGGTCGCATCGGGTGAGTGCGGTGTTGCCTTAACCAACTCTTATTACTTCATACGCATGCTACGGTCTAAGAAACCCGAGGACCAGGCGCTCATCGCAAAGCTTGGTTTTGTTTGGCCTAATCAACAGACCAGCGGTACGCACATCAATATCGCCGGTGGCGGTGTGGCAAAAAATGCTCCGCATCCAGAAGCGGCAAAGAAATTCCTTGAGTACTTGGCGAGTGATGCCGCGCAAGCATACTTTGCGGATGGAAACAATGAATGGCCAGTGGTCGCGAGCGTGAAAGTTGAGAACGAGGGTCTCGCCAAGCTCGGTGACTTCAAGGTGGAAAACGTCTCGGTTGCTGCGATGGGACGTAACCAAGTTGAGGCCCAGAAAATTTTGGATCGCGCGCGCTTCAAATAGAACTTAAAGATATCGATTCAATCCCTCGAATATCTTTAGAATACAAAAGGCCTCGCTAATGAAGCATTAGCGAGGCCTCTTGTCGTAAGAGTTAGCTTTCGCTTCCTCTTTTATTCCGACTTAGGCGCCCCAAGGACGAATTGCCGCTTTGAGCTTCTTGTAGCCGTCGATGTAGCGTGGACGCTCGCCACCATAAATCTTGTCGAAGGTAGCAAGTTGCGCATCCAACCAGTCGGCCAATTGCTTATTGCCTGGGTTAGCAGCTTTGTAAGCCTCGTTGATCAGAACGAAGTGAATACGTGGATCGTAAGGCTGCTTTTCGCCGCCAACAGTTTCGTCACCATCCAACAAACGCAGAAGCATTGCATCGGCAGAGCCGAGTGTTTGTTCGTAAATTGGTGCGCCGTGGACACGATACATGACGCTGGTCATGTCCTTGCCGTTTGTCATGGTGAAACCCATCTCTGTCCAAAGCTTCTTCATGTCGACTTTAGCGCCAACTTTGTCTAGAACAATCTGGCCCCAGTCGCGCAGTACATCGGGCGCATCAGCCATCAAGTCGGTCAAACGATCGCCGTCGAGGTCCGTTGCGTAAACGATGCAAGGGCGTTGACGAATCATGTCATGCAGGAGCAAACCAAAGTTGGTGTCGGAGATGTGCTCGTAGATATCACCACCCCAGTTTTCCATGCCAGCCTTGAAGTCTTTTGGCAGGCAGGCAACGATTGCATCAACGTTCGCGCGATGCTCTTCGTAAGCGTCAACAGTGTATTGGCGCTTGAGCTTGAACTTCGTACCCTGCAACAACCAACGCATGATGCCAGCGTTGATCGCATCTTCCTGAGCCTGAGTGGGCTTGGTCGCGACACGGCCGATCTGACCGGTTTCGTGAACCATCTTCAGGAACAAACGTGCTGCGTAAGCCATGCGAACGCCTGGGGTGTTCATTTCGGAATGGATCACACCGGTCGCTGGGTCAACTTTGAATTTCTTTTTGTCTTGCGAGTAAGGCAGACCTGGCATGAAACGGATGCTGGTGATACCGCCGTATGGACGCACATTGCAATAGACGCCTGCGGCAGTACGCAGAGGCGCGTTCGCAGATTTGCCGTTTACAACAACCTTTTTGCCGCCTTCGTTCACCATGAAGTCGCCTGCAGTCGACCACTTCAGTGCGGTGTAGTCGAGCTTGCCGAACCATTCCAGTGACTCAAGCTTCGAGTCATGACGGAACTGGGCCATCATTGGAACGCCAAGGAAGGGCAGGCCGAGCACATCGAGTGCCATAAGCGTGCCGTTCAGTGCGAACATGTCGGTGAATGCGTGTGCAACCGGCTTGACGTCACCGTGGGCGTTACCGCCTTCCCAGATGATTGCATCGGGACACCCAGTGGGCTTGACCGAAGAGCGCTTGTAGATACCATCAAGCATCTTGAAAAGATCGCCGTTTTGTTCTTCTTGGGCGATTTTTAGCAAATCCAAATGTTGTGTCATGAGCGAAAAGCCTCAAATTTGATAGGTGAGTAAAGATATGCAGTCCAAACGGGATTATCGCATTACTACGCGCCTTGACCAAGTTGAGCTAGGGGAGCGACTGGCCTGCGGTCAGTGAAAATGAGTCTCAAACTCGATCCAAAGCGTTGTGCTTGATTTTTATCAAAGCAAAACCCTTAAAAACCAATTAATTTATCAATTAATAAAATATTTTTATATATATCGTATAAAGAAAATATTAGTTAATTGTTTACTTAAAAGGTGTATCCATGGCAAATCAATCACACACTGGGACAGCGAGTAGGCAGCCATCGTGTTGGACGCCCTATCTAGTTGGGGTCGGCATTGGCGTGTTGAGCTGGATCGTATTTGTTGTGGTCGCCAACCCAGTTGGCATCACAACTTCAATCGGTCAAATCGCAGGTGGCGTCATGAGCCCGATTATTGGTTCCGAGGCAGTTTCGACAAACGCCTATTGGAAAACCAATGTCATGAAACTCGACTATGGCACCTTGTTTCTGATTGGAACATTTTTCGGGGCTTTGGCATCATCGCTGATTTCTCGCACGTTTGTGATTGAAACGATTCCGACGGTGTGGCTAGAGCGCTTTGGTCCATCCAAAGTGAAACGCTACTCAGCAGCGATTGTTGGTGGGGCGTTAGCCATGTACGGCGCGCGTATGGCAGGAGGTTGTACGAGCGGTAACGGTATCTCGCAGGGGTTGCAGCTCGCTGCGGTTGGATGGACATTCCTGATGGTGATGTTTACCTCTGGTCTCATTACTGCTGCGATTGTCTTTCGTACACGTCAATCCAAATAAACAGATTAGGAGAAAAACCATGTTCCCAATTAAAGGCGAAGCAGCCCTAGTTCTTGCAGTTATTTTTGGATTTGCGTTCGGATGGTTGCTGCACAGAGGCAAAGTGACAAGCTATAACGTCATCGTGAATCAGTTTCGGTTTCGCGACTTCACCGTACTGAAAGTCATGATGACTGCAATTATTGTTGGCGGCGTTGGAGTACTGATACTTAAAGATGTTGGCCTAGCAAAGCTGCATATCCGTGATGCAAACATGCTCGGAACCATTGTGGGTGCTGCAATTTTTGGTGTGGGGATGGTGCTTTATGGCTACTGTCCGGGCACCGGTGTTGCCGCAGTGGCAACAGGCAGTGTCCATGCGCTGGTCGGGGTGGTGGGAATGCTGATTGGTGCCGTGTTGTATGCGTTTTCCTTCTCTTGGGTAAAAGCAAACATTCTCTCCGTCTGGGCGCTTGGCAAAGTGACGTTGCCCCAACTTTGGGGTGTGTCACCGTGGGTGTTGTATGGTGCCTTGGCTGTCGGCGCGGGCCTCTTGTTCTACTGGGCAGAGAAGCAAAAGATCTAGGTAAAAGATGATGCATAAGAAAACGCCGGCTTTTACGCCGGCGTTTTCTTATGGTTATGGAGGCGGGTTAGGCGGGCGTAAATTCAAAGCCCTTGAAGCCGTTTTGGCTGACGTCATCACATATCTTTCGATAGTGGGCGAGGCCACCTGCGTAAGGCATGAATACGCGTGGCTTGCCTGGAACGTTGCCACCTAGATACCAAGAGTGCTTGACCGTAGGCAAAAGTGTTGCATTCGCTGCGCGGTCTACCTCGGCCTGCCAGGAGTCTCCGGATTGCTCGGTGGTCTCGATCACAGCGAGGTGTTTGCTCTCCATGTGCTGAATGCAGTTCGTAATCCATTCAACGTGCTGTTCAATCGCGGGTGGCATATTGCAAAGCACAGAAGGACTTCCTGGTCCGGTGATGGTGAACATGTTGGGGAAGCCAGGGACTTGCAAGCCAAGATAGGTGCGCGGACCAGCGTTCCAGTACTCTTTGAGCTTACGATTGTCGCGACCTGTGATGTCGAGCTTCACGAGCGATCCGGTCATCGCGTCAAAGCCGGTTGCAAAGACAATGACGTCTGCTTCAACTTCTTTGGTTGTGGTCTTGACACCTTTTGCTGTGATGCGCTCAATCGGCGTTTTACGAATGTTTAAAAGCGAGACGTTGTCGCGGTTAAATGTTTCGAAATAGCCTGAGTCAATTGGTGGACGTTTAGCTGCGAAGGGGTGGTCGATATCGGCGAGGTCCTCGGCAACCGAAGGGTCCTTAACAATCTCTTTGATTTTTCCTCGTAGGAACTCTGCAGCTGTTTGATTCGCTGCGGCACTCGTCAGAATGTCGCGATAGAGGGCGCGAAACTGAAACCCGCCCATCTTCCATTTTTCTTCGAAGGCTTTTAGCCGATCAGTTTCGGGTACATCAAGCGCAGATACGTCTTCGATGTAAAAACCGTGACCATTCGTATTCGTGGTCATGATCTTATAAATCTCAGCTGCATGCTGTTTGGCATACTTCTTAAACTCTGGGGTCAGCGGTGCATTACGGGCAGGAAGACTGTAGTTAGGTGTGCGTTGAAATACGGTCAGATGCTTGGCTGTTGAGGCAATGACTGGCGTTGCCTGAATACCGGTAGAGCCCGTGCCGATCAGCGCGACGCGCTTGCCGGTGAAATCTACGCCCTCATGCGGCCACTGACCTGTGTGATACCACTCACCTTTGAAGTCGGCCAAGCCTTCGATCTTTGGAAGGTTCGCCGACGAGAGGCAACCCACCGCAGTGATGAGGTACTTGGCGTTGTACTCTTTGCCATTCTCAGTTTTGATGTTCCAGCGGTTAGTTGCGACATCGAAGTGCGCCTCAGACATACGCGTATTTAATTCAATATCCGAACGTAATTTGAGCTTGTCCGCAACAAAATTTAGATAGCGCAAGATTTCTGGTTGTTGTGGGTAGCGCTCAGACCATTCCCATTCATTTACTAAATCTTTCGAGAAGTAATACATATAGGTGTGGCTTTCTGAATCGCATCGAGCACCGGGGTAGCGATTCCAGAACCATGTGCCGCCCACTCCGCTCGCACCGTCCAGTACTTTAGCCTTGAGGCCAAGTTTGTCGCGCAGGCTGTAGAGTTGATACATGCCCGAAAAGCCGGACCCGATGATGATGGCGTCTAATTTTTCCATGGAGAGCTAGTCTTTTCTATATATCAGTTAACGGAATAAACACGTCTGTATGCAGCAAATAGTACCTTAAGCAGCGCAGCGTTCCAGCTGCGTGCGGGGATTTGCTCAATACCCTTCTGCGATTTGGATAATTGCCTCGACCTCGACGGTCATGCAATTGGGCAGTGACCCCATCCCAACAGCGGAGCGCGCATGTTTGCCACGTCCTCCTAGTACCTCGACCAAGACATCGGAGCAGCCGTTGATTACTTTGGGGTGCTCGCCAAAGTCTGGCTCTGCGTTGACCATGCCGAGTAGCTTAATCACCGCTTCGACGTGATCGAGAGAGCCTACAGCCGCACGAATCGTTGCAAGTAGCTGCAGGCCAACCGAGCGTGCATCGGCATAGCCTCTTTCTACTGAGCAATCTCGCCCGAGTCGGCCCACACTAACTTTTCCGTTGGCGTCACGTGGACCTTGACCCGAAAGATAGAGCAGTTGGCCGACTCTGCGCCAGGGTAGAAAGTTTGCGATGGGGGCTGGGGGCGTCGGTAGCTGGATGCCGAGCGCAACTAAGCGTTCTTCAGGTGTCATGATGCATGTTCTCTTGAAGCGGTTTGTCTCTATTTTTTTATTGAATTTAACATCCTGGAGTATGCTTTGCTGCAAAAAGGAGCTTGTCGCATGTCAAAAGAATTAGGAAAAGGCACAGTGCTCTGCGATGTGGATTCTCGCGGAGTCGTCACTGTCACGCTAAATCGGCCGAAAGTGAACAATGCTTATAACGAAGATCTTATCAGCGGCCTGCATGAGGCCTTAGATCTTCTCGGCCCAAAGCCTGACGCCCGTGCGGTCGTGATCCGTGGGAATGGTCGCCATTTTCAGGCGGGTGCGGATCTTGAGTGGATCTCGGGCGTGGGTGTGAAGTCCCCAGCAGAGAATGAACGAGTATCACGCCTGACTGCGGAGGCGGTACGACGGCTGGATATCGTACCCATCCCTACGGTTGCGCTAATCCAAGGCGGCTGTTTTGGCGGAGGTACCGGGATCGCCTCAGTGTGTGACATCGTGGTTGCTGCCGATAACGCAATCTTTGCGATCACTGAAGCTCGCTGGGGTTTGATTGCAGGAATTATTTTGCCTCAGCTGTGCCATGCGATGGGCGTGCGCAACGTGCGCCGATACGCGCTGACCTGTGAACGCTTTGGTCCCGAAGTCGCTTTGCGCATCGGTTTTGTGCATGAGGTTTGTGCCCTTGAGGACTTAGAGGCGACGGGTGCGCGTATTGTGGATGGTCTATTGATGAACGCACCAGGTGCGGTCTCGGCCACAAAAATGCGCACTATGCAGGTTTCCGGGTCTTTGCTGAATGACGCATTGTTCGACGATTTGATTCGCGAGCACTCAGCGCTACGTCAATTACCCGAATCTGCTGAAGGCACTGCTTCTTTCATTGAGAAACGCGCGCCCAAGTGGTATCCCTCAAAGTGAGCGGTAGACCGCAGACTCGTAATCGGTAAATAACTGTATTGCGTGCGTATCAACGAAAGGCAGGATTTGCATCATGATGACACCGGCGATGCCTTTT
>JACCDX011214651.1_pt1 | contig 11980 bp, 13 predicted proteins | sample 7449681 | NCBI WGS metagenome assembly JACCDX01 (sample SAMN15323450, study PRJNA562643) | freshwater metagenome | isolation source: river surface water | place: USA:Blue River Watershed | collected 2017-08-18 | reverse complement strand
CCTCTGCCGGACACTCGGCCGCCGCCATTGGCCCGAAAAAAACCTTGAATTTTTGGCAAATCTGGAACATGAGTTTCGGATTCCTGGGCATCCAGTTTGGCTGGTCGCTCCAGATGGCCAACATGAGCCCGATTTATGAGTACCTCGGCGCGGAACCCGACAAAATTCCCCTCCTGTGGCTGGCCGCTCCAATGACCGGTTTGCTCGTGCAGCCGATCATTGGCTATTATTCAGACCGCACTTGGACCCGCTTAGGCCGCCGCCGCCCCTACTTTTTGGTGGGCGCCATTCTGAGCTCGATCGCCCTCTTCATTATGCCGCAGTCAAGCGCCCTGTGGATGGCCGCCGGCCTGCTGTGGATTCTCGACGCCAGCATCAACATTTCCATGGAACCGATGCGGGCCTTTGTGGTCGACATGCTTCCTGAAAAGCAGCACTCGCGCGGATTCGCGTTTCAATCGTTTATGATCGGCATTGGCTCGGTGGTTGCTAGCGCCATGCCGTGGATGCTGTCGAACTGGTTCGGCTTTACCGACGACGGTTCGGGCGGAATCCCCGATTCCATCAAGTGGTCGTTCTACACCGGCGCTGTGGTGCTGCTTGTCGCGGTATTTTACACCGTGTTTACGACGAAACCCTACCCTCCTGCCGACATGGAAGCGTTTAAAGCGTTTCAAAAGGAGGCCAGCATCAAAGGCATGTTCCACGAGGTCTTTGGGGCGATCACGCACATGCCCGACACGATGAAAAAGGTGGCGCTCGTGCAATTCTTCACTTGGCCAGCCTTGTTCCTGTTCTGGTTTTACTACGGACCCGCCGTGGCCGTCGGCATTTTTGGCGCGGAACCCGGAACTCCGGAATACACCCGCGGCGTAGAGTTTGCGGGCCTCACCCAGTCGTTTTACAACCTCGTAACGTTTGCCGTGGCCTTGGCGCTGCCGTTTTTGGCCGGACGCTTGGGCAATCCGCTGACCCACATCATCGGCCTGCTGGCCGGAGCCGTCGGCCTCTTCAGCCTTCAGCTGATCGACAACCCCAACATGCTGTTTTTGTCTATGGCCGGAATCGGCGTGGCCTGGGCCAGCATCCTTGCGATGCCCTACGCGATGCTTGCAAGCTCATTGCCGGCGGGGCAAACGGGCCTGTACATGGGGATTTTCAACTTCTTCATCGTGCTCCCTGAAATCATTGCCTCGCTCTTTTTTGGCCCCATCATGGAGCACGTGCTCGACAACGACCGCATGGCGGCGATAACCGTAGCCGGCGGCCTCATGGTTCTTGCGGCGCTGCTCACACTGCGCATCAAGAAGAGCAACTAGTTACGGGTTACTAGTCACCGAAACGGTGTTGCCGTTTCGGCCCGTGATGCGCACTTTTTGACCCGCTTCGTAGTCTTGGTCGGCCTCAAAGGCCCAGCTGTCGCCGTCGAGCTTGACGTAGCCCCGTTCGCCGGGCGCCACTGCGGCTTCCACGCGTCCCGAGGCCCCAATGAGGGCGTCTTGGTTGGTTTTGGCTCCGGTCGCGGCGAACCACGTGCGCAGCAACGGCCGCAGCAACCACAGCGACAGTCCGCTAAAGACCGAGAAGAGCGCCAACTGCGCTTCTACTGGCCATCCAAGAGCGGCGCCTGCCGAAGCGCCCACAGCGCCAACCGCTAGGCAGGCCAGTAAAAATCCGGGGGTAAACACCTCGAGAAGGAGCAGTGCGGCGGCGGCTACAAGCCAAAGGGTCCAGGTCATGCTTTAGATTTTCGGTACTGACCTAAGATAAGCACCAGCGAGGTAGCGCTCAAGAGGGCACCGGCCACAAAGGGCGCCCCAGGAAAGTAAATTGGCGCTCCGGCCTCGGTAAAGGCGGCAAAAATCCCGGTCATCAGCGGCGGACCCACGATGCTCGTGGCGCTCATCATGCTGCTCATGGCGCCCTGAAGCTCGCCCTGTTCGTTTTCGGGAACGCCGTTGCTCAGCAATCCTTGCAAGGCTGGGCCGGCGAGGCCTCCGAACGCGTAGGGAACCAAGAAGGCATAGAGCATCCACTGGTTCTGCACCAGCGCAAAAAGGATGAGACCGACCACGTTGCAGACCATGCCCACGATCAGCGTGCGCCAGGGGCCCAGGGCCGGAATGGCTTTTCGGATCAGAAAGCCCTGCACGAAGGCGCTCAGCACGCCCACGGCGCCCAGCGAAAGCCCAATGTCCTTGGGCGACCAGTTGAATTTTTCGATGGTGAAGTAGGCCCAGGTGCCTTGTACAGCGTGGCTGGCGATGTACAAAAAGACCAGCGAGCCGATCAAGCCCACCACCGCCGGGTAGCGGCGCAGCGCGACGAGGGTTCCGAGCGGATTCGCGCGCTTCCATTCAAAGGCGCGGCGGCGCTCCGCCGGCAGCGATTCGGGCAGCACAAAGTAGCCGTAGGCCATGTTCAGCAGCGTCAGCGCGGCGGCCACAAAGAAGGGAACGCGCGGACCGAGCTCGCCCAAGAGTCCGCCCGTAACCGGGCCAATGATGAAGCCCAAGCCAAAGGCTGCGCCAACCAAACCAAAGTTTTGGGCGCGCTTTTCGGGCGCTGAAACGTCGGCGATGTAGGCGAACCCGGTCGTGAAACTGGCTCCGAAAATGCCCGAAACCACGCGGGCCACAAACAACCACGCCAATGTTGGCGCGAACGCCAGCACGAGGTAGTCCAGACCAAAACCGAGCAGCGAAAGCAGCAGCACCGGCCGGCGTCCGTAGCGGTCGCTTAAGGCTCCGACCAAGGGGGCGAACAGAAACTGAAAAAACGCGTAGGCGAAGAGCAGCCAGCCGCCGTAGCGCGAGGCCTCCGACACGTCGGCCCCCGTCAGTTCTTGAATAAGTTGAGGGATTACCGGAATGATGATACCCAGCCCGATGATGTCGAGGAGCAGCGTAATGAAGATGAAGCCCACGGCTGCGGGACGCGCTGAATTTGCCATGCGCAAACCTACGCGTTTTTAGCCTTGGCTTTTGAGCAGCTCTTTGATGCCGCCCAGCGAGCCCAGCACGCCCGTCGCCTCGTAGGGCAGGAACACGGTCTTGGTCTCGTTGCCCGAGGTCATTTGGTTCAGGGTTTCAAGGTACTTCTGGGCAATCAGGTACTGCACGGGGTCGCCGGCGTAGGCCTTTACGGCGTCAGAAACCAGGCGGATTGCTTCGGCTTCGGCCTCGGCCACGCGAATGCGCGCTTGGGCTTGCCCTTCGGCCTCGAGAATGGCGGACTGCTTTTGTCCCTCCGCGCGCTGAATGTCGGATTCGCGCTGGCCCTCGGCCGTCAGAATTTGGCTGCCCTTTTCGCCCTCGGCTTCAAGAATGGTGGCCCGGCGGTTTCGCTCGGCGCGCATCTGCTTTTCCATGGCGTCGCGAATGGCCAGCGGCGGGTTAATGTCCTGAAGCTCCACGCGGTTCACTTTAACCCCCCACTTGTTGGTGGCGTCGTCCAAAATCGCGCGCAGCTTGGCATTAATCGTGTCGCGGCTGCTCAAGCACTCGTCGAGGTCCATTTCGCCCACCACGTTGCGGAGTGTCGTCTGCGTCAGCTTCTCGATGGCGTTGGGCAGGTTCCCAATTTCGTAGACCGACTTGAGCGGGTCCACGATTTGAAAGTAAATCAGCGCGTTGATTTCGGTCACGACGTTGTCGCGCGTGATCACATTTTGCTTCGGAAAATCATAAACGTTTTCGCGCAGATCGATGCGGTCCTGCAGCTTGAAAATGCTGATAATCTCGCCGTTGAACCCGGTCTCGGTGTAGCGCCAGTTGATTTGGCGCGGACGGTCAATCACCGGAATAATCACGTTGATGCCCGATTCGAGCGTGCGGTGGTACTTGCCCAACCGCTCGACGATCATGGCTTCAGACTGCTTGACGATGCGGATTCCCTTGGCCAGCAGCACAGCAACCAGCAGCGAAAGGGTAGCGAATAAAATAAGTGTAGGCATAACCTAAAGGTAACTAGTAACTGGCAACTAGTTACTCAACGGACTGTCCGCCGCGCGGAACCCGGAAGTAGTCGCTGTCGGCCCCGGGCGCACCGCGCAGGGCGTCGGCGTGGCTCAGCGGCGCGGTCGGCACGTCGTCGCGCAGCACGTTTTCGCGGTCGGTCATGTACACCAAAGGCTCTACGCCCTCGAGGTCCAGCGCCCGAACCTTGTCGACAAAGCCCAGCATTTTATCGAGGTCGCCCAAGAGCGCGTCGGCCTGCGCTGAACTGAGTTCGAGCTTGGCAATGTCGGCGAGCTTGAGGACGTCTTCGCGGGTGAGCTTCATGATTCGGCGGCGTAGCGGTTGAGTTCCCCCAAAATTAGGTCATAAACCTGGGCATTGAGCGCGTCGGGATCGGCGCCCGCCGTTTCAATCGGGGCGTGCACGGTAGCGCGGATTCGGCCCGGGGTTCCGCCCTGGGTAAAATCGGGAAAACGCCGGCGGTTGTCGGGGAAGGTGATCGGCAAAATGGGAACGCCTGCCTCGACTGCAAGCTGAAAGGCGCCGTTTTTGAACGGAGCCAAGCGCACTTTGGGGTCCTTGGGGATCCCGCCTTCGGGGTAGATGCACATGCTGCTTCCGCGCGCCAAGCGGCGGCGGGCCTTCTCGAGCACTTGGCGCTTGGAGGCGATGGAGTTGCGGTCCACGGTAATGCTGCTGCGCTTAAAAAAGAACCCGAAGAGCGGAAGCTTCGCCAGTTCCGCCTTGCCGATGAACACGGTCGGCGACTTCACGAGCCGGTAGCAGAACATCACGTCGAGTTCCGAGCTGTGGTTCGATACCACCATGTACGGGCGCGACCAGTCCACGCGGGCCTCGTAGCGAACCTTGCGAATCAAGCCCATGCCGTTGAGGATCCACGCGGCCCAGAGCCGGCCAAAGCGGTAAAACCGCGGAAACTGCTCGACCTTCCGGCTGTACCAAAGCAACCACGGAAAAAGCCCCAAAATGCTCACGAGCATCAGGGCGTAGTACCAAATGTGGTAAAGGATTCCGAAGGCGCGTTTCACACGATTAGCTTCTGGTTGCTGGTTTCTTGTTGCGCGCAACAGGTTTGCGGTAACCGGTAACTAGCAACTAGTAACTAGTTGAGCTACTTCATCTCCCACGACTCCATGAACTTCGTCGTGTAGTTACCGGCGACAAAGTCAGGGTGGTCCATGAGCTGGCGGTGGAACGGAATCGTCGTCTGTACGCCCTCGATGATGAACTCGTCCAGGGCGCGCTTCATGCGCTCAATGGCTTGCTCGCGGTTGCGGCCGGTGCAAATGAGTTTGGCGATCATCGAGTCGTAGTTCGACGGAATCGTGTAGCCCGCGTACACGTGGGTATCGATGCGGACTCCGTGGCCGCCGGGGGCGTGGAAGGCCGTAATCTTACCTGGACTGGGGCGGGAGTTGTGGTAGGGGTCCTCGGCGTTGATGCGGCACTCGATGGCGTGCATGTGCGGCTCGTGGTTGCGTCCCGAAATTTTGGTTCCGCTGGCAATTTTAATCTGCTCGCGAATCAGGTCGTAGTCGGTCACTTCTTCGGTAATGGGGTGCTCCACCTGAATTCGGGTGTTCATCTCCATGAAGTAGAAGTTGCGGTGCTTGTCGACCAGGAACTCGACGGTTCCGGCGCCCTCGTAGCCTATGTACTTGGCGGCCTTCACGGCGGCGTCGCCCATGGCTTGGCGCAGTTCTGGCGTCATAAACGGCGACGGCGTCTCTTCGAGCAGCTTTTGGTTGCGGCGCTGGATCGAGCAGTCGCGCTCGCTCAGGTGCGCAGCTTGCCCCGACTGGTCCCCCACTACCTGAATCTCAATGTGGCGCGGCTCTTCGATGAGCTTTTCCATGTACATGCCGTCGTTGCCAAAGGCGGCGGCGGCTTCTTGGCGGGCGGATTCCCACGCTTTTTCAAGTTCGGACTCGGCCCAAATGGCGCGCATTCCCTTGCCCCCGCCACCGGCGGTGGCCTTCATCATCACCGGGTAGCCGATGGCCTTGGCGGTTTTGTAGGCATGGTCAAGCGAGTCGAGCAAGCCTTCTGAACCGGGCACGCAGGGAACTCCGGCCTCGTTCATCGTGGCCTTGGCCGTGGCCTTGTCGCCCATCTTGTCGATTTGCTCCGGGGTGGCGCCAATGAACTTGATGCCGTGCTCGGCGCAGATCTTCGAAAACTTCGAATTCTCTGAAAGGAAGCCGTAGCCCGGATGAATGGCGTCGGCGTTGGTGATTTCGGCGGCGGCAATGAGGTGCGAAATCTTAAGGTAGCTGTCGCGCGACGGGGCTGGGCCAATGCACACGGCCTCGTCAGCGAAGCGCACGTGCAGGGAATCGCGGTCGGCCTCCGAATACACGGCGACGGTCTTGATGCCCATCTCGCGGCAGGTGCGAATGATGCGCATGGCGATTTCACCGCGGTTCGCGATGAGAATTTTCTTAATCATGGCGGCGCGAATTAAGCCGGATCAACCAAGAACAGGGGCTGGCCGTACTCGACCGGCTTCATGTCGTCGGCGAGGACCTTAACTACCGTACCCGAAACCTCGCACTCAATCTCGTTGAAGAGCTTCATGGCTTCGATGATGCAGACCGTCTGGCCAGCCTTTACCGTGTCGCCCACGTTGACAAACACGGGCTTGTCGGGGCTGGGCTTGCGGTAGAACGTGCCGATCATGGGGGCGGTTACCGTCACGTACTTTGACGTGTCTTCGGCCGGTGCAGCGGCAGGAGCAGCTGCAGGGGCGGCAGCCGGAGCGGCAGCCACGGGCGCAGCAGCAACCACAGGGGCAGCAGCGACAGCCGGAGCTTGAGCGTACACGACGCCGTCGGGTCCGGTTTTCACGGTAATCTTAAAGTCATCCGTTTCAAGCGAAACCTCTTGGGCGCCACTCTTGGCAACAAAACGAATGAAATTCTGAAGTTCTTTAAGGTCCATAGCTAAGGAGTTAGAAGGGCAAAAGTGCGGCGAAAAAAGCAAAAACCCGGCATCAAGCCTGCGCTCGAACCGGGTTTTTATTCACAAAAGGGCCAAAAGCCCCGTAGGTCTTAGGCCTCAGCGGCTTCTGCGGGAGCGCTGTTGTCGATAACTACTTTGCCTTTGTAGTACATCTTGCCCTCGTGCCAGTAGGCGCGGTGCATCAGGTGAGCTTCGCCAGTAGCCGAGCAAACGGTCAACGTCGGCATCGGAGCCTTGTCGTGGGTGCGGCGCTTGTCGCGGCGGGTACTGGATTGTCGGCGTTTGGGATGTGCCATGGTTCCTTAGTTTAAATTTAACTACTCAGTGCAAAATCTTATTCTTCTTCGTCGTCGTTCAAAAAGTCCAAATCAAAATCATCCCCGTCTTCGTCGTCGAGTTCCACGCGGAGCTCGGGCTTGACGCGCTGGAGCGGAACCGACAGTGCCACTAATTCGTAGAGGTACTGCTTGAGGTCCACCTCGTAGGAGCCGTGCGGAAGCACCAGCACCTCGGGTTCGCTGTCGTCGAAGGCTTCGCCAAACTTCACGACGACGCTGAAGGCGTTGTGCAGCTCGAGCACGAACGGGTCGTTGCTCAGGTCGCAGGTCGTGTCCATTTCGCCGTCGAAGGCAAAGTCCAGCTCCAGCATGTGGTTGGCCTTGCGCATCGCCACGCGTACGGTTACGGGGCGTAGACCCTCAAGGTCTTGCAGGGGAAATTCTGAAAAGAACGTTTCGTCGAGGACGAACTCAAAGTGGTGCTCGCCAAGTGCAAGACCCGAAAACTGGAGTATGGTTTCACGTGGTCTCACGACGAACTTCGCTTTGAGCCTGCAAAGGTACGTAAAAAACTTTACCGCTCAGCGCGTAGCGCGGCGATTTTTCACCACTTCGACGGCGGTGCGCAGGGCGGCGTGCATGCTTCCCGCGTCGGCCAGCCCGCGGCCGGCGAGGTCCCAGGCGGTTCCGTGGTCGGGCGAGGTGCGCACCAAGTCGAGTCCGGCCGTGGCGTTGACGCCGTCGTGGAAGGCCAGCATTTTGAACGGAATCAGGCCTTGGTCGTGGTAGAGGGCGAGGGTGCCGTCCACCGAGCGGTAGCCCTTAGCGGCAAAAAAGCCGTCGGCAGCCAGGGGTCCGCGAACGTTCAATCCTTCGCGGAGCGCGCGAAGCACCACGTCGGCGAGCCAGGTCTGTTCGTCGGGGCCGATGCGGCCTCCGTCGCCGGCGTGGGGGTTCAGGGCCAGCAGGGCCAGGCGCGGGGCCGGCGCGGCGTAGTCGCGGCGCAGGGCCGCGTCGAGCGCGCGGAGCTTGGCCAGCACGAGGTCCGGCGAAAGGGCGGCGCCCACGCCAGCAAGCGGCAGGTGCTCGGTCGCGAGGGCCACCGTGAGTTCCGCCCCGCGCAGCAGCATCAGGGCGTCTCCGCCCTCGGCCGCGGCCAGGTAGGACGTGTGGCCGGTGAAGCCCGCCAGCGGAACGTGTTCCTTGCTCAACGGGGGCGTGACCAGGGCATCAATGGCCCCCGCGCGCCAGGCGTCGAGGGCGAGGTTCAGGCTGTCGAGCGCGGACTGGCCCGACGCGGCCGTGCCCGCCCCAAAAGACCATTCGACGGGGGCCAAGGGCCATTCCAGGGCGACTGGGGGCACTGCGAGCCCCAGGGACGCGGCTTGGGCGGCGACCAGGGCAGGGTCCGCGAACCAAATCCACTCGACGTCGGCGGGCAGCCCCGGCATTCCCAGGGCCTTGAGGACCACTTCGGGTCCGATGCCGTTGGGGTCTCCGAGGGTGATGCCGACGCGCAGGCTCATTATGCCTTGGATTGTTCCGCCAAGAAGTGGGTAAGCAGGCGCACGCCAACGCCCGTTCCGCCCTTGCCGTAGTAGGTAATGGCGCGGTCCAAGAAGGCCGGCCCGGCGATGTCGAGGTGCACGTAGGGGTAGTCGATGAAGTACTCCAGGAACTTGCCCGCGGTGATCATGCCCGCTTCGGCGCCGCCGATGTTTTTGATGTCGGCGATGTCGCTCTTAATCAGGTCTTTGTAGTCGTCCCAGAAGGGGAATTCGACGAGGCGCTCGTGGGTGGCCCAGGCGCTGGCCTGCAGGGCGTCCCAGGTGGGGCGGTCGGCGGTTCCCATGGCCACGGTGGCGTAGGGGCCGATGGCGCGCGAGGCGGCTCCGGTCAAGGTGGCCAGGTCGATGACCAGCTTGGGGTTGTATTTTTTGGCGTAGTGCAGCGCGTCGGCCAAGATCAAGCGGCCCTCGGCGTCGGTGTTGAGCACTTCGACGGTGACTCCGTTCGAGATGGTGATGACGTCGCCCGGAACCAACGCGTTGTTGTTCAGTCGGTTGTCGGTGGCGGGAATCAGTCCGACCACATTCACCGGAAGCTTGGCGGCGGCCACCGCACAGAAGGTGCCGATGACGGCGGCGGCGCCCGACATGTCGCACTTCATGTCTTCCATGAAGTTGCTGGGCTTGAGGCTGATTCCGCCCGTGTCAAACACCACGCCCTTGCCGACCAGCGCATAAGGTTGCTCGTTGGTGGCGCCTTGGCCGAAGTACTCGAGCACGATAAATACCGGCGGGTCGATCGAGCCCTTGTTCACGCCAAGCAAACCGCCCATTTTCAGGGCCTCAATTTGGGCCTTGTGGAGCACCGTGCACTTGAATCCGTGCTGCGCGGCCAGCTGCTCGGCGCGCTCGGCGAGTTCCAGGCTGCCCAGCTGGAGCACCGGCGTGTTAATGAGGTCGCGGGCCTCGGTCACCCCGTCGATTAGGGCGTTCCAGGCGGCGAATTCGGCGGCGCGATCGCCAACCACGTCGAGCTGCCCGAGGGTCCACTGGTCCTTGGCCTTGGTGCCAAAGAGTTTGGTGAAGCGGTAGGCGTTGAGCGCCAGGCCTTCGGCGACGGTCAGGGCCGCAGGCTGTGCGTCGAGGGTGACGGCTGTCAGCTTGTTTTTGGCGAGGATTCCGCCCAAATCGGCGCCCAGTTGGCGCAGGGCGTGCAGGCCTTCGGGCGTCGCGGCGTCGGCGTCGCTAGTGGCCAGCAGCAGGTCGCCGGTGGCCGTCGCGTGGTGCATCCACCCTTTCACCTTGCGGTCCAGGCGGGTTTGGTAGGCATTCAGGGCGGAATCTTCGATGCCCGCGGCGCGCAGGGCGTCAATGCTGGGGCGGACTACGGCGCGCACGGCGGCGCCGGCAGAAGTGGGAACAAGGCTGCGTTTCATACCTACGAAGGTAGCACCCGTACCTTTGCCGCATGTTCACCGGAATCATCGAAAACCTCGGCCGCATTGAGGCCATCACGCCCGACGGCGGCAACGTGCATTTTGACGTGGCGTCAAGCCTTGCGCCCGAGCTCAAAATCGACCAGAGCGTGGCCCACGACGGTTGCTGCCTGACGGTGGTGGCGCTGCACGGCGAGGGGGTTCCGCACGGATTCCGCGTGACCGCCATCGCCGAGACGCTCGACAAAACCTGCCTCGGAACCTGGACCGTCGGCCGCACCGTAAACCTCGAGCGCGCCGCCCTAGTCGGAAGCCGCCTGGACGGCCACACCGTGCAGGGCCACGTCGACTCCGTCGGCCGCGTTACCGAAGTTGCCGAAACCAACGGCAGCTGGCGCGTCGCCGTCGAGCACCCCGCCCACGAGCTGCACCGCACCGTCCCCAAGGGATCGATCACGCTCAACGGCGTGTCGCTGACCGTGGTGGATTCCGGCCCGATGCACTTTAGCGTGGCCCTGATTCCCTACACCTGGGAGCACACGAACCTCTCGAAACTGAAGGTCGGCGACCCCGTCAACCTCGAGTTTGACGTGCTCGGAAAGTACGTGCTGCAGTACCTGCGCGAGCTGGGCGTGGCCGCCAAGTAAGCCCTAACTTTAGGGCATGCGCCACTTTGCCGTCGACGTCGAAACCGCCAACAACCAGCGGTCGAGCATTTGCCAGATCGGACTGGTTGAGGTGCTCGACGACCGCGTGGTGCCGGTCTACAGCTCGCTGGTGCGTCCGCCGGGCAACGCCTACTCTTACCACAACATTCGGGTGCACGGAATCCGGCCCGAGGACACGCGCGATTCCCCCACGTTTGAGGACGTGTGGCCCGACATCGCCCAGTACTTTGCCCACACGGTTTGGGCGCACAACGCGCCGTTTGACTTCGGATGCCTAACGGCCACGCTGGAGCACTACTACTTGCCGGTTCCGACCTGGAAGAAGGGCTGCACCTACCGCGAAACCAAGATGGGCCTCAAAAAGGCCTGTGAGCACTACGGCATTTACCTGCTCAACCACCACGACGCGCTGGCCGACGCCACCGCCTGCGGCGAAGTGCTGCGCCGGGTGCGCATGGAGCGGACGCCGGACGGGTTTAGGTAAGCAAGTTGCTGGTAACTAGTTACTCGCGCGAAGCGCGTTCCCCTGAAAAAACGCCGCTATCTCGCCAATCAGCGGGCGCAGGACCTCGTGCTCAAAGGCGTCAAGGTCCGCGCGGTGGAGCAGGCTGCGCTTGTTCAGGGCAAACCACAGCACCGTGTCGTGGGGGCGGCGCATCGGGGCGATGCCCACCTGGAATTCAGTGGCCTCGGGGTGGAGTTGCCCGAGCATCCAGGCATAGGTCATGAGTTGAAATCCTTTGGCTTTGCTGGGCTTTTTAAGCTCGTCTAGGGATTTGCAGCGGGTGCTGGCTTCGTCGACGGTGCCCGTTTTGAGGTCTACGACGACCAGGCGGCCGTCAGCCCAGCGTTCGATGCGGTCAGCGGCACCCTTGAGGGGCACTACGCCAAAGTCGAGCGTTAAGGGGGCTTCGAGTTTTTGTTCGACGCCGACCACTTCAAAGGCCTGCTCGCGGTCGTCCTCGTTCCGCTGGCCTTCGGCCTCGGACCAGGCCTGCGCCATGTGGAGCGCAATCTGGCGAGTGAGCATAGGGTAGCCAGTGTCGAGCGACGACGGCATCTCTTTGTTGATGCCTTCGTGGGTCCAGGCTTCGACGCGGTCAAGGGCCCAAATACCTTCGGCCTGCCAGGTCTTGTAGAGCTGCTCGT
>JACCDX011778060.1_pt1 | contig 11984 bp, 7 predicted proteins | sample 7449681 | NCBI WGS metagenome assembly JACCDX01 (sample SAMN15323450, study PRJNA562643) | freshwater metagenome | isolation source: river surface water | place: USA:Blue River Watershed | collected 2017-08-18 | reverse complement strand
GATGTCTGCTTGGCCCTTTAAGCTGTGCGCTACTGCCAGGCCTGAAATGCCAGAGCCAACGATGGCAATTTTTTTGTACGTCATGTTCCGTTCAAGGCGCCTTCATCGCCAAACTTTTTTCAATGGCTTGCACCAAGCCTTTACTTTCTGGGCTGGTCATGCTGCTGTAACTGTCGATGAGTTTGCCATCACGTCCAATTAAATATTTGTAAAAATTCCACTTGGGTTTTTGGCCAGGGTCTTTGGCCAACTGCTTGAAGAAGGGCACGGCGGCATCACCGGTGACCGATGTTTTGGTGAACATTGGGAACTTCACGCCAAACGTGTTTTCACAAAAATCTGCGATCTCTTGGTTGTTGGTTTTTTCTTGTGCAAAGTCGTTAGAGGGAAAGCCCAAAACCACGAAGCCGCGGTCTTTGTATTTGCTGTACACACTTTCCAAGCCTTTGTATTGCGGTGTGAAGCCACAGTAACTGGCCGTGTTCACCACCAAAATAACCTTGCCACTGTATTGGCACAGCGACTGCGGTTTTTCGTCTTGAAGGCGTGCAAAGGTATGGTTCAAAAGGGCCGGGCACGTCGCTTGAGGTGCCGTGCTTGATGGGGCCGCAGGGGCTTGCGCGAACACATTCAGCGTCAGGATCAAACCGACGACGCCAAAGCAAATGCTTTTGAAATTAGACATTGAACCGCCCATTCTATTTTGTGACTGGACAGTTTACTTCCAATTTATCCGCTTGTCACGGGCTGATTAGGGGCTGGCTTTGTTTTTAAAAACGGCGCGCCAAAGTTTCAAAATTGCCTCTTTTTCAGTTTCTAAACTGGGCTGGATGACTTGGGTTGGCTCCTCGTTCAACCTGGCCTTGTGCTGTACTCGGCGCAACGAACGGTAGGCAGATGCGGCATCTTGGCCCACCTCTTTTGGCAATAAGCCAACCGCTTCCGCTCTTTGCAACAAGGCAATATTGCCCACGTTGTCCAACAATTCTGGGTGGGCATTGGCATGCATCAAGACCAAGTATTGAACGGCAAACTCTGCGTCGACCATCCCACCTGGACTGTGCTTGACATCAAACAACCCGGCTTTGACGGGGTGCGCCGCAAGCACCCTTTGGCGCATGCCGACAATTTCTTGGGTCAGCAAGGCTGCGTCTCGAGGTGCGCTGACGACAGCCCGTCGAACTTCGTCAAAACGGTTTTGCATGTGCACGTCGCCCATCACAAAACGCGCCCGTGTCATCGCTTGGTGTTCCCAAGTCCAGGCGGTATTGCTACCGCGCTGTTGTTGATAATCGGCATACGCATCGAAAGTGGTCACCAACAAACCTGAGCTGCCATTGGGCCGCAGAGCCGTGTCAATTTCAAACAAATCGCCCTCGGCGGTTTTCACAGTGAACCAGTTAATCAGCTTGCGCACGAAGCCCGCATAGACCTCTTGCGCGCGCTCGTCAGCGTCTTCATAAACAAAAACAATGTCTAAATCGCTACCGTAACCCAGCTCTTTGCCACCCAACTTGCCATAGGCAATGATGGCAAATTGAGGGGTTTCGCGGTGCCTATTTTTTAAGCAGGACCAACACCACTGAGCCGTTATTTTCAAAATAACGTCGGCCATGGCACTGAGGTCGTCGGCGACTTGTTCGACCGTTAAGTTGCCCTCCACATCACGGGCCAGGGTGCGAAAAACTTCGGCATGGTGCGCACGGCGAAGCAAATTCAAAAGGGCTTCTTCGTCGTCTTCGCCAGACCGCTTCAAGGCGGCACGTCTGGCCTCCAGATCAGCTTCAAAGTCAGCCGCCACAAAGCGCTGCTGCAATACATCACCATGGGCCAGCTCGTCGATGACGCCGGGATGCTGTACCAAATATCGGGCCGGCCATTTGGCCGCACCCAACAAGCGCAACAGACGCTCGTGCACGGCGGGGCGCTCTAGCAACATGGCCAAATAACTTTCACGGCGCATCAATGGCTCCATCCAGTCGGCCATCCTGACCACCGCGATGGCCTCCACTTTGCCCTCTTTGAGCCATTGGGCTGTTCGCTGCAACAAGCGCATCAAACGGGTTCGTGCATCGTCGCGCAAGCCTTTAACCCTGGGGTTCTCCTGCCAGTGGGCTAAGCGTTCCCTGACCACGCCCTGAAACAATTCCAGAACGGCTTCCAGCTCAGGCAGCTCACTGGCGGTAGATTTTTGACAGCCTTTGCAATGCGGATCGCCGCCCAAGAGGATGTCAAATTCTTGCGCCACGATTTCGCGATGGGCATCCAGCTCAGTTAAAAAGTCGCAACTGTCGGCGTAGCCCATGGTGTGAGCGATCCAGCTCAAATCCTGATCTTGGGTTGGCAAAACATGGGTTTGCTGATCGTCCAAGTACTGAATTCGATGCTCGACTTTTCTCAAAAACACATAGGCTTTGGCCAGACTCTCGGCGGTCTCTATGGGCATCAGCCCCGCTTTGGCCACCCTTTTGAGGGCGTCCAGTGTGGGCCGGGTTCTTAACTCAGGAAACTGTCCCCCGCGCACCACTTGCAACAATTGAACCGTGAACTCAATTTCACGAATACCACCCCTCGATAGCTTGACATCGTTGGCTCGCTCAGGATGACCGGCACTTCTTTTGGCGGCATGGTCGCGAATTTGTTGGTGCAGCGTTCGCAAAGATTCAAACACGTTGTAATCGAGATAGCGCCTAAATACAAAAGGCAATACCACCGACCGCAAGGCCATGGCAGAACCATTTTCAATGGCAGACCGCGGCGCAATGACGCGGCTTTTCATCCAAGCAAAGCGCTCCCACTCTCTGCCTTGAACCAACAAATACTCTTCCAAAGCCCCCAAGGAAACCACACTGGGGCCTGAATTGCCGTTAGGCCGGAGCGCCAAATCGATGCGAAAAACAAAACCATGCTCGGTTGTATCGCCCACCAAGCTGTAGATGGCCTTGACAGCGCGGGCAAAATATTCATGGACAGAGATTCTGTGAAGCCCCTCTTTATTGCCAGCCGTTTCGCCATCCTCGTCAAAGACATAAATCAAATCAATGTCGCTGGAGACATTCAGCTCACGGGCGCCCAGCTTGCCCATGCCAATGACCCAAAATTGCGCGCGCTGACCGGAGGCTGTCAGGGGCTCGCCATGCCGCGCATCCAAGGTTTGGAAGGCCGCCTGACACGCCTTGTCTAGCGCTATTTCTGCCAACTGAGTGACACACCCCGTGACCACGTCTAAGGGGGCTTTTTGTTCGCAATCGAGTTTGATCAGGCGATACAAGGCCCACTGCCGCAAGACTCGCAAGGCCGCACCGACCTCGAATTGACCACACAACTGGTCATAGGCTCGCTCAAGCACTTGGCGAGTCGGCGTTTCTTGGGGAAGACTTGCAAACACATCGCCATAGCGACGTTCTAGCCGTTGAAAAAACCTTGAGCCCTCTGAAAGGGGCTTGCGGTAGCTTGAATCCGCGCGTTGACCCGTCTCAAATGGGTTTGTGGCGGTCATAATTCCCTGCCTGAGTCTTTATGTCCCAAACCATTGTTCGAATGTTGAAATTTTCTTCTTGGCCTCGCCTGATCGATGCAGGATTGCGCCTGTTCGCCTGGGGTCTCCTGACGATCGGTTTGGTCATGGGAATGGCTTGGACGGCACTGCATTTTTGGATTGTGCCGCGAATTGAAGATTTTCGCCCTCGGCTGGAAAATTTGGCCTCGCAGACGCTTGGGGTTCCCGTTCAAATGGGTCAATTGGTGGCACTCTCCACAGGTTGGATGCCCACGTTTGAAATTCACAACTTAGCGCTGTTAGATGCCGAAGGTCGCAGGGCTTTGACCTTGCCCAAAATTACCTTTGCCATCAGCGTGAGGTCGGTCCTCGACCTGGGGGTTGAGCAGCTGGTCATTGACTCTCCGACGCTCGACATTCGCAGAACGGCCCAAGGTGAATGGCGCATCGCAGGCCTGTCCCTTAAAAATGATGGCGCCATCGATTCTGCCGCTGCCGATTGGATTTTTTCTCAAAAGGAAATTGTGATTCAAGCCGGCACGGTGGTTTGGAGTGATGACTACAAAGCCGCTGGCCGTGAAGTACCCGCCCTCGAGTTGAGCGATGTGTCTTGGGTCTTGCGGAATTCTGCTTGGCACCATCAATGGCGCTTGGATGCGACACCGCCGACCGGCTGGGGCGATCGATTCGTTCTGATGGGCGACATGCGGCGCAGCCTGCTGTCTACCCACCCTGGTCGTTTCAAAGATTGGAGCGGCCAAGTTCACGTGCAATTCCCAGACGTTGACCTTGCCGAACTGGGCCCCTATTTACCCTGGGAGGTCAATGCCACACAGGGCAAGGGTGCGCTACGCATGTGGGCTGATTTGCAAACCGGCAATCTGAAACAAGCCACTGCAGATGTCGTCTTAGAAAACGCAAAGGCGAAACTTAGCCCCGAACTTCAAGCACTCACTTTCAAAAATATTGCGGGCAGATTGGCTGTCAAATCCGTTCCAAATGGTTTCGATTTTTCAACCGAAGGCTTGCGTTTTGACACCGAGGATGGGCTCCATTGGCCGGGTGGCAATGTCAACGTGACCTATACCGAGACAGAGAGCAGCCTGGCTGCACAAGGTCGCTTTCAGGGTGACAAATTGGATTTGCTGGCCCTTCGAAACATTGCGCTGCAGCTGCCGCTTCCGCAAAACACACGCGACGTGTTGCAAGCACACAAAATCACAGGAACGGTCAACGCTTTGCACCTAGAGTGGTCAACGCAAAAAACGGCTGAAGGGACAAGTTACAAAGTCAATACAGCCAATGGCAACATCGAAAAGCTGAATTTTGAAGGTGGTCAGGCGGGCTCATCAACAGAGACATGGCCTGGCATCGAAAATGCCAATGTCATCTTCGAAATGAACGCAGATGGCGGGCAAATTAAAGCCAACATTGAACAAGGCGCGCTCAGCGTCAACCGCATCTTTGAGGAGCCGCGCATTTCTCTCGACAAAATGCAAGCGTCGGTGAAGTGGCTCCAACAAAAAGGTCAGATCACAGTGCCAGATTGGCAAGTGAGTCTTAGCAATGCCGATGTTGCGGGTTCATGGCAGGGCAATTGGAAACCCAGTGCAGCGCCAAACAGCTTGGGACACTTAGAGTTGCAAGGCAGCATTGTTCGCGCCAATGCCAACAAAGTTTACCGGTATTTGCCCCTTGGCATCTCCCAAAATGTTCGCAACTATGTTCGCAATTCGGTACTGAGTGGTACGGTTCAAAATGTCGCCGTCAAAATCAAAGGCGACTTGAACAAGCTGCCTTTTGCCAACCCCAAAGACGGTGAGTTTCGTTTTGCCGGAAAGGTGAATGACGTTCAATACGCTTACGTCCCAGCACCCAGCGCATCCAGCAGCACTGCGACCAAACAGAACCCAGCGGAAACCAGCTGGCCGGTCATGAACAACGTCACAGGCGACGTTGTTTTTGATCGTTTCAACTTCAAAGTCAACAGCGCAACAGGCAAATGGGGCAACACACCGTTCACGCAAATCAAGGCTGAAATTCCCAATCTAAGCAACAACCTGGTGGTCAATGTTCAAGGTGAATCCAAATCGAGCGCCAAGCAACTGCTGACCGATTTGAGGCTCTCGCCGGTCAACAACATGCTGGGTGGTGTCTTGACGCAAGCCAGCAGCACAGGCAACGTGAGCTCGCGCTTGAAGCTCAGCATTCCCTTGGCCGCCATTGACAAAACGACACTTCAAGGCGCCGTGACTTTGTCGGGTAACGAGGTTCGCATTTTGGACGCTTTGCCTGCATTTGAAAAAACTCAAGGGGCCATCACGTTCAATGAAGCTGGCTTCAATTTGGCGGGCATCAACGCCCAGTTTTTGGGCGGCCCCATTAAGTTTGAAGGTGGCACCAGAAAGCTTCCACCAAAAAGTTTGGAAGCCAATCCTGTCATCCGCGTGCAAGGCCAAGTTAGCGCCAACGGCTTGAAACTGGCGCAGGAAATTCCCATCCTCACCTTGTTGGCACAACACGCTAGCGGCTCGACGACTTATTCTGCCAGTTTGGGCGTCAAGGGCGGCCAGACCGAGTTGAGCATTCAGTCTCAATTACAAGGCTTGGCCTTGAACCTGCCATCGCCACTGAACAAACGCGCAGATGAATTGGTGGCCTTGCGTTACGACAACACCATTCAAACACTGGGCGGTGCCGGCGGCAACAAAGCCATTCGCGATGTCTTGCAATTCAGTTGGGGGCGTGCTTTTTCAGCCAGCTACAACCGCGACGTCAGTGGGCTTGAGGCTAAAGTTTTGAATGGCCGATGGCTGGTTGGTGAAGGCGTCACACCAAGTGTCCCCAGCACCACTGACAACAACGTGGTGGCCGCCGTGAATTTACCGTCATTTTCTGTGGACGATTGGATGCAGATTTTGGCACCGCCCAAAAGCAGCCCACAAGATAGCGCCTCACTCAACACGCTGGTTTCCAATGCGACGCAAGCCTATTTGCCCACTCGCGTTAACTTAAAAAGCAATGAGTTTTTGGTACAAGGCCGAACCCTTCGAAACGTGGTTCTGAATGGCTCGCGTGATGGCTTCTTGTGGCGCACCCAGCTGGATGCCAAAGAAATGAATGGCTATTTGGAATACCGCCAACCCAACCCCCAAAACACCGCTCGAATTTATGCCAGATTGAATCGCCTTAGCTTGCAGCCGACAGCCGATCAAGCCGTTGAGTCTTTGCTGGAGGACTCCCCCGTTTCCATACCCGCTTTGGACATTGTGGTGGAAGAGCTTGAGCTGCGCGGCAAAAAATTAGGCCGCGTTGAAATTGAAGCGATCAATACCGAAGTCACTTCGCCCAGGTCGAACACCGGTCGTGAATGGCGTTTAAACAAGCTCAATGTGTCGGTACCCGAAGCCAGCTTTAAAGCCAGTGGCAAATGGATCACTTCTCGGGAAGGCACCCAAAAAGCCAATACCGAAATGAATTTCAAGTTGGACATTTCAGATGCCGGTGAGTTGCTCAATCGACTCGGCACCAAGGACGCCCTCAAAGGGGGTGGCGGCAAATTAGAAGGCCAAGTCAATTGGCAAGGCTCTCCCTTGACTTTGCATTACCCCAGCCTGAACGGTCGCTTCAATGTCAGCATGGGTCGGGGTCAGTTTTTGCAAGCTGAGCCCGGCGTGGCCAAGCTGCTGGGCGTCTTAAGTTTGCAAGCTCTGCCGCGCCGCTTGTTGCTTGATTTCAGAGATGTCTTCAGCGCTGGATTTGCGTTCGATAGCATTCGAGGCGATGTCAGCATTCAAAGCGGTATTGCTGCCACTCAAAACTTGCAAATGAAAGGTGTGAATGCCGTTGTTCAAATGGAGGGGTCGTCTGACATCGCACGCGAAACCCAAAGCTTGCGCGTCTTAATTTTGCCCGAGGTCGATGCAGGCACGGCCTCCTTGTTGGCTGGTTTGGCACTGAACCCTGCCATTGGGCTTAGCACCTTCATTGCGCAGTTGGTCTTGCGTCAACCGCTTAGCCGAGTTAACACGCAAGAGTTCATGATCGATGGCACTTGGGCCGACCCCAAGGTCACGAAAATGAACGGCTCAGCACCCTAAGACTTTGGCAGGGTTCACGCCATGAAAAGTCCAAACCAAGCTTTAGAACCTTTTTTCAAAGCACTGTGGCCGTTCTTTAAATCTGCCACCCGATCCTTTACCGACCGCCGTATCTCTTTGTGGTTTGCACTGGTTGGCTTGGTGCTTGCCTTGTTGGTCACTTTGGTGTGGTTGGCGGGTCGCTACGAAGCAAGCCAATATCAAGCCGAACTAGAACGCGACACGGTCGATGCTGTGAGCGATATTCGGCGCAGTCTGACAAATCACAGCATGAGTTTGCAAAGTTTGACGGCCCGGTCATTGTCAGCCAAATATTGGCACACCGAAGCAGAGAGCCTGTTGAGCCAGCACCGAGAATGGTTGCGCGTTGAAAAACGAGACCTTCAGGGCTTGGTTAGCGAGCATGCCAGCTCGCCTTTTCGGGAGCCGCTGTTTGACGGCATCACTCGGCTCAATGAGCAAGTCGAGATAACTCAAACTTGTGCGCGGGCCAAACGTCTGAATGGTCCTGCGTACTCTCGAACCTATTTTGTGCCGCAAGCCAATGGCTTGGGGTTTGAAGTCATGGAAATGTGCATGCCCATGATGGAGCAAGGTTCAACCGTTGGCTATACCGTCTTAACTTACAGCTTACAGGACATCTTGGCGTCTCAGTTGGGGGAAACGTATGGCCGCAGAAACGAGGTTTCATTTGTGGAGCCAGACGGCACTCGCCTCGCGGTACACGGCTCTTTGCCCAGAGGGAAGCGTTTTTTCAGTGCCACCCAACTCATGAATTTGCCAGGCAATACCTTGGTGTTGCGAATGGATGGCCGCCGTGCTGGGCCCGACCTCTTTCCCAATGTCTTGCCCGCCTTGGTCACCGCCATGTCAATTGCACTGGTTTCGGTGCTGGTGTTGTTGGTCAAAGACTCGCGGCGGCGCCTCAAGGCAGAGCAAGATTTGGCCGATGCTTTGGCCTTTAGAAAAGCCATGGAAGACTCTTTGGTGACGGGCTTGAGGGCGAGAGACTTACAGGGCCGAATCACCTATGTGAATCCTGCGTTCTGTCAGATGGTGGGCTTTGAAGCAGAACAATTGTTGGGCGCTTCTGCCCCCATGCCCTACTGGCCGACCGAAATGGTCGGGGAATACCAACGCCGACAAGCTGTGCGGCTGGCAGGCAATGCACCACCTCGCGAAGGTTTTGAGTCGGTTTTTGTCAGACAAGATGGGTCCCGCTTTCCGGTGTTGATTTTTGAAGCGCCTTTGATCAATGCGGTTGGCAAACAAACGGGCTGGATGAGTGCGTTTTTAGATATCAGCGAACAACGCCGCGTCGAAGAAATGTCACGCGCCAGTCAAGAGCGGCTTCAGGCCACGGCCAGACTGGCCACCGTGGGCGAAATGGCCTCCTTGTTAAGTCACGAGTTAAACCAGCCTTTGGCAGCGATCTCCAGCTATGCCACGGGCTCTTTGAACTTAATTGATCAACATCAAAGAGTGTCAGATCAAGCCGGCCCCTCCGCACTGAACGACCTGCACATGGCCTTGGAAAGAATTGCGGCACAGGCCAATCGCGCGGGCAAAGTCATTAACAGCGTTCATGACTTTGTGCGTCGCCGCGATCAAGACCGAGAGGCTGTTAGCCCGCGCGCCATCGTTGAGGCCGTGTTGCCCTTGGTTCAGTTGCAAGCGCGCAAATTGAATGTTCGAGTGAGCATTCAATTGGACGACAAATTGGCCGATGTGTTTTGCGATCGAACCATGGTCGAACAAGTTCTCTTGAATCTTGCTCGCAATGGCATGCAAGCCATGGATCACCCGCAGTGCTTAAATCGCGTTTTAACTTTGCGTGTCAAGCGCGCGGCCTCCAACATCGCTCAGGGGTGGATTGAGTTTGATGTCATTGATTTAGGCATTGGCATTTCTGAAGAGGTTTCAGAAAATCTATTCACACCTTTTTTCACGACCAAAGCCGAGGGCATGGGCTTGGGTTTAAGTTTGTGCAGAACGGTGGTTGAACAACACGGCGGGCACTTAGAGTTTGAACCGAATTTACCTGGCGGTACTTTGTTTCGCTTTACGCTTCCCACCCAAGCCTAAGGCCTTTTAGAATCAAGCATGCAACCCACTCTGAATGCCTGTGTTTATATCGTTGACGACGACGCCAGCGTTCGCGATGCCATGGCGTGGTTGCTGCGCTCTCGCCGCGTCATGAGCGAATCTTTTGAAAGTGCAGAGTCATTTATGGCCATGCTCAAAGAAAAGTTTCCACAAACCAACACCCTCGCACCCAATCAAGCAGGTTGTATTTTGTTAGATGTTCGCATGCCCGGACAAAGTGGTCTGGCTTTGTTTGAAAGCCTCTTAGCCAATGGGTTGGCAAAGGCTTGGCCAATCATATTTTTAACCGGTCACGCCGACGTACCGACGGCCGTCGACAGCGTCAAGCGCGGCGCCTTTGATTTTTGTGAAAAGCCTTTTTCAGACAATGCCTTGGTCGATCGCATCGAACAGGCGTTGGCACTTTCAAAGGAGCGTTTGGCATCGAGCGCCTTCAGCGCAAGCTTAGCCTCCCGCTTGTCAGAACTGACCGAGCGAGAGCATGATGTGTTGAAGTTGGTGGTGGAGGGCTTGCCCAACAAACTCATTGCCGATCAACTGGACATCAGTGTGCGAACCGTTGAAGTTCACCGCTCACGCGTCTTTGAAAAAATGAACGTGAAATCGGCCGTTGAGTTGGCCAATTTGCTGCGTGAGGTTTAAGCCGCAAAGCGGCGCATTGCTTATGGCCTTTCAACGTCGCTCTGTTTGTTCGTTTTGGTTTCTTCCTCAGACACCAGCTCACCTTTTTTTCTACCGGAAAACATGGTCCACCACACAATGAGCACCAGCAGCACAAGTGCCAGCAGCGCCTCTAACAAAATCAATCCCATGCAAAAGCTCCTTGGTTCATGCATTGTAGGGAGCTTGCTAATGACCTTGCCCGTTTTGTTGATTGGGTGTAGCTCGCCGCCAGCGCCGGTTCCTGAGCCAAACGTTTCACCACCACCCATCGCCACAACGCCGCCAAGTGTGGCAACCGCCAGCACGACACCCGGCAACACGGCCAGCTTTGTCAACGCCAAAAGTCGATGGGTTCTGGCCGCTTGGAGCGATCTTCCCGGCTTGGCAAACGACAACTTGAACGAGGCTTGGACCGCTTGGTTACAGAGCTGCACACGCAGCGTGACGGCTCACAAGAAGTTTTGTCCTGAGGTCCAGCAATTGGCAAGCCAGCCCTCGTCAGTTCAACGTGACTGGTTGATCAAGTCATTTCAGCCCTATCGCGTGGAGTCTCTGACAGGCAATGCTGCGCCATCCACGGGTTTGTTAACGGCCTATTACGAACCCATTTTTGAAGCCACTCGAAGTGCCAAGCCAGGTTTCAATGTGCCACTCTACGGCGTGCCCAGCAATTTAAAAAGCAAGTCTCCCTGGTTTTCAAGGGATGAAATTCTCAAACAGCCTGCGGCGCAGGCCGCCTTGAAAGGCAAAGAGCTTGCCTACATCGCAGACCCGGTCGATGCCATGGTCTTGCACATTCAAGGCTCTGGCCGCCTTTGGGTCACCCAGGCTGACGGCTCACGCCGTCAAATTCGATTGGCTTTTGCAGGAACCAACGATCATCCCTATCAAAGCATTGGCCGCTGGCTCTTAGATCAAAATCTCACAAAAGACGCAACTTGGCCTGGCATCAAAAATTGGTTGGCTCAAAACCCTCACCGGACGTCAGAACTACTGTCTAAAAACCCACGCTACGTCTTCTTCAAAGTAGAGGCCCTCAATGGCAACGAGATGCAACTGGGACCTAAAGGTGCGCAAGGTGTGCCGCTGACACCCGGCCGCTCGATTGCCGTCGACCCTGGCAGCATTCCCTATGGCATGCCGGTATGGCTGTCCAGTAGCGGCCCCCAAACCCAGCTAAATCGCTTGGTGATGGCGCAAGACACGGGCAGTGCCATCGTGGGCGCTGTCCGCGCTGATTATTTTGTCGGGTCAGGACAAGCGGCTGGCGATTTGGCGGGGCGTCTCAAACAGGACATGAAAATGTGGATTTTGCTTCCACGCTAAGCCCCGTCGTTCTACACTGCGGCTCAATGCTTTAAAAAGTGGGCCCATCATGAACGCACCTTTGCCTGATCACCTGCGCCAAGCCTTGGCCAATGTCACGCTAGACGACAAATACACGCTTCAACACGGCATGGCTTTTATGAGCGGGGTTCAAGCCCTGGTTCGATTGCCCATGCTGCAACAAGAGCGGGATGCTTTGGCTGGTAAGCAAACAGCCGCGCTCATCAGTGGCTACAGAGGTTCTCCATTGGGTGGTTACGACCAAGCACTGTGGAAAGCCAAGCCGTATT
>JACCDX010096677.1_pt1 | contig 11984 bp, 9 predicted proteins | sample 7449681 | NCBI WGS metagenome assembly JACCDX01 (sample SAMN15323450, study PRJNA562643) | freshwater metagenome | isolation source: river surface water | place: USA:Blue River Watershed | collected 2017-08-18 | reverse complement strand
ATCTACTGCCTTTTGCATCTGTGCAATTTCATACTCATCTTTAATCAGGCGAGCAGCAGATACAAAGTTAACTAACTCTTCAGAGCGTGTATGGGGTTTAACGACAGTATCTACAATTTCGTCATAACCATGCAAAGCTGCGGCAGATTTACCCTTTAGAAATTTAGGCAAGTCTTTAACTTCGCGAACCTCAACCCCATATCGCTCTGAAGCTTCATCAGTTGTAAAGCGGCGACCAACCCAAAGCTCTCCGTTTTTTGCATCTTGATAAAACGCTTCGCTCTCTCGAGTCGACCTGGGATTTATAAACAAAATTGGATCATGTCCGCCATCACTTGGCTCCATGACAAGTACAGAATCAGGTTGGGCCTCAACACCTTGAACACCGGTGTAATAAGCAAAAGCTGAGTGAGGCCGATAGAGATAGTCGGTGTCGTTGCTTCGCTGCTTTGTAGAACCACTAGGAATTACTAATCGCGTGGATTTAAAAGCATCTGAAAGTTGAGAACGCCTCAAAACGCAGTACCCAATAACTTCATCTTGGATAACACCATCTAGCGGAGTTGGTAGCCACCCAGACTTCATAAACTCGGCAAAGATTTCTGAAGGGGGTAGATCATGGGCCCGCTCAGGGTTATTAATCGGTGCCTTCTGACTTTCATTCACATGCAGAGAGTACAAGCAGTGGTGATTACAACCAACGACTTACTTAACCCTAGTAAAAATGGTTGGATAGGGGGATGAACCAACCAGATCCCGCCCGAGGTCAAGAAGTTTTCAACCTTGATCGAGCCCATGTATTTCACTCATGGTCTGCGCAAGCCCTTATATCTCCATTGCCAGTGCAAACAGGTAAGGGTTCATACTTCTGGGATTTTGATGGGAATAAGTTTCTAGATTTTTCATCACAACTTGTCTTTACAAATATCGGATTTCAGCATCCAAAGGTAGTTAAAGCCATTCAAGAACAGGCAGAGTTGTTAACGACAGTGGCACCTCAGCATGCTAATGAGGCGCGCAGTAATGCAGCAAAGTTAATTACTGATCGAGCTGAATCACATTTAAACAAAGTTTTCTTTACAAATGGTGGAGCAGATGGCGTCGAAAACGCAATCCGCATGGCACGCATTCACACTCACCGACATAAAGTTCTATCTTTCTATCGTTCCTACCATGGCAATACAACATCAGCGATCTCTGCAACAGGTGATCCGCGACGCTGGCCAAATGAGTTTGCATACGGACATGTTCATTTCTTTGGACCGTATTTGTATCGAACTGCTTTCTGGGCAGAAAGTGAAGAGCAAGAGTGCGCTCGCGCTCTAAAACATTTAGAGGAAGTCATTAAGTTTGAAGGTCCTAACACAATTGCTGCGATATTGATCGAATCAGTTGTTGGAACCGCTGGAGTTCTAATTCCGCCAAAGGGTTATCTAGAAGGCGTTCGAGCTCTGTGCGATAAGCATGGAATTGTTTGGATCGCAGATGAAGTTATGTCTGGATTTGGAAGAACTGGAAAATGGTTTGCATATCAGCATTCAACGGCATCACCAGATTTAATCGTTTTTGCTAAAGGTGTTAACTCAGGCTACGTGCCACTGGGTGGAGTAGTTATTTCAGATGCAATCGCAGCAACTTTTGACCAAAAAGTTTTCCCTGGAGGACTGACATATTCTGGACACCCGCTTGCATGTGCTGCAGCAGTTGCAACTCTTAAGGTGATGGCAGATGAAAAAATAGTTGAGAACGCTGCAGATATCGGTGAAAAGGTAATTGGCCCAGCACTTCACGAATTAGCAAAAAAACATAAAGTAATAGGCGAAGTTCGCGGCTTGGGTGTTTTCTGGGCTTTGGATTTAGTAAGCGACCGCAAGACGCGTGAACCCCTTGCACCATATGGTGCAACTAGCCCTGCAATGAACGAACTAGTTGCGGCAACTAAGAAGTTAGGTGTTTTTCCCTTTACAAACTTTAATCGCATGCACGTTGTTCCCCCTTGTAATGTCTCTAAAGAAGAGGCGCTAGAAGGTATTGCTGTATTAGATCAAGCCTTTGCAACTATTTCACATCACTACACAGGAGCTGATTCATGAGAATTACACATTTTGTAAATGGAAATTCATGGAACGGCAAAGCAGATAGAACGGGTGAAGTCTTTAACCCTGCAACTGGTGAGGTAACCGGCCATGTTGATTTTGCATCTAATGCAGTTGTAGATGAAGTAGTTGGGGCGGCCCAGAAAGCATTTGAAGAGTGGCGAGGGACATCATTAGCAAAGCGCACACAGATCCTTTTTGCTTTTCGAGAGATTTTGAACGCTCGTAAAGAGGAAGTAGCAGCGCTGATTACCGCCGAACATGGCAAGGTTTTATCTGATGCATTAGGTGAAGTTACGCGTGGCCAAGAAGTTGTCGAATTTGCTTGTGGAATCCCACATCTACTAAAGGGTGGTTATTCAGAGGGCGTATCTACTGAGGTAGATGTGTATTCAATTCGCCAGCCTCTAGGTGTGGTTGCGATTATCTCTCCATTTAATTTTCCAGCGATGGTTCCGATGTGGTTTTTCCCAATTGCAATTGCTGCAGGAAATACAGTTGTTGTAAAGCCATCTGAAAAAGATCCTTCTGCGATTAACTTAATTGCACAGATGTGGAAAGAGGCAGGATTGCCAGATGGTGTATTTAATGTTGTGCATGGAGACAAGGTCGCAGTTGATCGCTTAATTGAACACGCGGATGTGAAATCAATTTCTTTTGTTGGTTCAACTCCTATTGCGCGATATATCTATGAAAAAGGCACTGCGCAAGGAAAACGCATTCAGGCTTTAGGTGGTGCAAAAAACCACATGTTGGTCTTGCCAGATGCAGATTTAGATTTAGCAGCAGATGCGGCGGTAAACGCTGGATTTGGTTCTGCAGGTGAAAGATGTATGGCTATTTCGGTCTTGGTTGCAGTCGAACCAATAGCCGATCAGATCATTCAAAAAATCTCAGAGAGAATGTCAAAGCTCAATACAGGTGATGGAACAAAAGGGGCAGATATGGGCCCACTTGTTACACGTGTTCATCGTGACAAAGTGGCTTCCTATATTGAAGCTGGAGTTGCGCAAGGTGCAAAGCTGGTTGTCGATGGCCGTAATCCAAAAGTTAACGGCGAATCTAATGGTTTCTGGCTTGGACCAACTTTATTTGATGACGTTGATTCATCAATGAGTATTTATAAAGAAGAGATTTTCGGTCCAGTGTTAAGTGTTGTTCGTGTAAAAACCTACAACGAAGGCGTTGCACTCATTAATGCCCATCCTTATGGAAATGGAACCGCAATCTTCACAAACGATGGTGGTGCTGCCAGAAAATTCCAAAATGAAATTCAAGTTGGAATGATTGGAATCAACGTTCCAATTCCGGTTCCTACTGCTTACTATTCCTTTGGTGGTTGGAAGGCTTCTTTGTTTGGAGATACTCACGCCCACGGAACTGAGGGAGTCCACTTCTTTACGCGTGGGAAAGTGGTTACCAGTCGTTGGTTAGATCCAAGCCATGGCGGAATTAACTTGGGTTTCCCGCAAAATAATTAGGATAAACTAACCCTGCACAAGGAGACGTCGCATAGCCCGGTCGAGTGCGCCTCACTGCTAACGAGGTAAGGTGTTAAAGCCTTCAGGAGTTCAAATCTCCTCGTCTCCGCTCTTTTAGTATGAAGTGAGGAAAAGTTGCCAACATACAAAGTAGCAATTGTTGGGGCAGGCCCTGCCGGCTACTTTGCAGCCCAAGCTTTAAATAATCTTGCAGATCAAGATCGTAGTTTTGCAATTGATATGTTTGAACGCCTTCCTACTCCATGGGGTTTAGTACGAAGCGGTGTTGCACCAGATCATCCAAAGATTAAGACAGTTTCTAAGGTATTTGAAAAAATTGCGACAGGAGAGAATTTTCGCCTCTTTGCAAATGTGGAAATCGGAAAAGATTTAACTGTTGAACAGTTACAAGATAGATACGACGCAGTAATAATTGCAACAGGATCATCATTAGGAAAAACGCTAGGAATCCCAGGTGAAAATCTAAAGGGTTCACTATCGGCTGCAAATTTTGTTCCTTGGTATAACGCACACCCTGATTTTGCTGATGTCGATGTGCCTTTAGATTGCGATACCGCAGTTGTAATCGGTGGTGGCAACGTCGCAATGGATGTTGCCAGAATATTGGCTTTAGAGCCTAGTGAACTAGATCCAACCGATACGGCAGACCATGCAATTGATGCCTTTAAGAAAAGCTCAATAAGAAATGTGTATGTCACCATTCGTAGAGGGCCCGAATATGCAGCCTTTACCTCCCCAGAGCTTCGTGATCTCCCAAAGTTGGAGCATACAAACGTAATCATTGACGAAGATGAGATTACTGCCGCCATTGCAAGAGTTGGTGATTCCGCCGAAAAAGATGTCAAGAGCAATTTGGATGCAATGTTATTCATTGCTCAAAATCAAAAAACTGAACATGAGCGGACGATAGAGTTTTTGTTCTCACACACACCAAAAGAGATCCAAGGAAGTCAGAAAGTTGAAGGTGTTGTATTTTCCACACCAACAGGAGATAGAACAATTGAGTCCGGCTTAGTGGTTACAGCGATTGGGTATAACGCACTAGATATTCCCGGTGTACCATTTGAAAATGGCAAAGTAGTAAACATTGATGGCCGCGTCCAAGACAATATGTATGTTGTTGGTTGGGCAAAGCGTGGCCCATCAGGAGTAATTGGTACCAATAAGTCAGATGCTTCTTCAGTAATTGAACTTTTAGGTAGTGATTTAAAGGCTCCAAAAAATAAAGATGACATATCAGATTTGCTCAAAGGTAAAAAAGTGGTCACCCAGAAAGATTGGGAAGCAATTAATGCTGCAGAGATAGCTGCGGGAGAGCCATTAGCAAAGCCGCGAAGAAAAGGAATTACTTGGGATGAGCTAATGGCCCACGCCGAGATTTATAGGTTTTAAAACTGCAATTAGGCGCGCATAATTTGAACTGCGTTAAGCACAATGATTGCTAGCGCCACCACGATTCCAAGTTGTCTTGCCGGTAGTTTTCCAACTAATCGCGCTGCAATTGGTGCAGCAATAACGCCACCAATAGCTAACCCGCCTACGATTGCCCAATCAATATCTATTCGCCATATTTGAAGCAGGAATCCTAAAGAAGCAGACAATGCAACAACGAACTCGGCTGCGCTAACAGTTCCAATAACTTTACGGGGTTCAGTTGCGGTAGTTGTAATTAGTGTTGGCGTAACAATTGGTCCCCAACCACCTCCACCGGATGCATCAACAAATCCTCCAGTAAAGCCCAAGTACGTAAGGAATTTGGGATTCGTAATTTCAACCATATTTACTTGACCCTGCGACTTAAAAACATTGCGATAAAGAAGCAAAAATCCTAAGAATAGGAGCAAAGTAGAGATAAAAATCTTGGAACTGGAAAGATCAATAAATGATAAGAAAGTTGCGCCCAAGAATGCTCCAATTCCGCCAGGAATGGCCAAACGCAGCAAGATCTTCTTATCTATATTTTCGGCATGCCAGTGTGAAACACCTGATGCAAGTGTTGTTCCAATCTCGGCGAAGTGAACAGCAGCAGATGCCACTGCCGCAGATGCACCTAGAGTCACAAGGAGTGTGGAACTTGTTAACCCAAATCCCATACCAAGAGAGCCATCAATTAATTGCGCAGTACTTCCAACTAAGGCAAAAATTATCCAGTTCACAGAATCTCCCTTAATATTTTTTCTACAATCTCATCAATTGGCGCCGTACCATCGACAACAAGAGTTGGCGATATAGGTGGTTCATAATCTTGACCCACTCCAGTGAAGTTTGGAATCTGCCCGGCTGCTGATTTCTTATAGAGACCTTTAGGGTCACGTGACCTACAAACTTCTACGGGTGTATCAACAAATACTTCTACAAACTCCCCATCCTCAAAAATACTCTTTGCGCGTTGGCGATCTACTTCAAATGGACTCACCAAAGCTGAGATCACAATTAATCCCGCATCGACCATTAGTTTTGCAACCTCAGAGACACGCCTGACGTTTTCTGCACGATCGGTAGAAGTAAAACCAAGATCCATATTCAGACCCATACGAAGATTGTCTCCATCTAAAACGTAGGAGTGCACTCCTTGTGCAAACAAGCGTTTCTCAAGGGCGTTGGCAATTGTTGATTTACCAGAACCAGAAAGACCAGTTAGCCAAACAACCTTAGCTTTCTGATTTTTTTGCGCACTTCGTTGCACCTTGTTAACTTCATAATCTTGATGAGTAACGTTAGAAGAGCGTCGCAAAGCATGCTTGATCATTCCTGCACCAACAGTCTTTAGCGTTAGGCGGTCTACGAGAATAAAATTTCCAAACTCGCGATCATCAAGGTAAGGCCGCATTACTATTGGAATATCAGAGGCAATCTCAACATCACCAATTTCATTCATTTTTAAAGTCTCAGTTGAGAGATGTTCTCCAGAGTTAACATCAATTTTGTGACGAATCTTTGTAATCATTGCCGGTGTTGAAGTCGGGCCGCTCATCATTAAATATGAACGGGAGTGGATCAAATCCTCTTCATTTAACCAGACAACGTGAGCGGCAAAGCGATCAGCGGCTGCCAAATCATCAGAGTTCTGAGCAATCACGTCGCCACGAGTGGCATCGACCTCTGGCTCTAGAACTAGCGTGACAGCTTCTTCGGTATTGGCAGTTTCTATTTCATTCTCAAAGGTAACAATGGATGAAATTGTGGCTTTCTTGTTACTTGGGAAAATTGTGATCTCATCACCTTTGGTGAATGAACCTCGGCGGATGGTGCCGGAAACTCCGCGAAAGTTTTCTGCTCTGGCAATCATCTGAATTCGCATCATGCCACTTGCAGTTTTATCAATTGGCTTTTCCCAACCCTGAATGGCTTCCAGCAAACTTTGCGATGTATACCACGGCATATTTGTGCTTTTATAGACAACATTATCGCCAGCCAGCGCACTCATTGGAATAATGTGAATATCTTGAACATTTAGTCGTTCAACTGCTCGCTTAACCTCTTTAGAAATAGAATCAAAAACTTCCTGTTTGTAATCCATGGCATCTAATTTGTTGATTGCGATGATGATTCTAGAAACACCCATTAAGGAACAGATTGTTAAGTGTCTTAGGGTTTGCGTCCGCACTCCCTTCATAGCATCTACTAAAACCAAACCAATATCTGCTCGCGATGCAGCAACAACCATATTTCGTGTGTACTGCTCATGGCCTGGGGCATCGCTAATAATTAATCGTTTTCCGTCTAATAACTTCATAGAGCGATAAGCAACATCGATTGTGATTCCCTGTTCACGCTCTGCCTCGAGGCCATCTGTTAGTAAACTGAAATCAATCTCACCGGCTGCAATTGTTGAGCCACTTCGCCTTACTTTTTTGGCAGCACCGATAGTGTCATGAGGCACACTGTCTGTTTCAACAAGCAAGCGTCCAATTAAAGTACTTTTCCCGTCATCAACGCTTCCACAAGTGAGAAGACGAACAATTGCCCCTGACATTAAAAGTAACCTTCTGTCTTTTTCTTTTCCATGGAGTCTTCATTTTCTCCATCAATTAGACGTGTTGCTCTTTCACTTAACTTTACATTGAGAACTTCTTCAACAACCTCTTCAATTGTTGTTGCATTTGATTCGACAGCAGCTGTTAATGGATAGCATCCTAAAGTTCGGAAGCGAACTCGCTGCATAGTTGGCTTCTCTCCATCTAACAATGGGTAGCGATCATCATCAACCATAATGAGTTGATCTCCACGTTTAACTACTGGGCGATCTTTCGCAAGATAAAGAGAACTCACTTTTATGTTCTCTTGAAGTATGTAATGCCAGATGTCTGCCTCTGTCCAGTCGTTAATTGGAAAGACTCGCATTGTTTGTTCAGGTGCTAAACGAGTGTTGTATGTGCGCCAGAGTTCTGGCCGTTGCTCTCTTGGATTCCACCGGTGTCCGGGATCTCGCACGCTGAATATGCGCTCTTTTGCGCGGCTCTTTTCTTCATCTCGGCGTGAACCGCCCAGTGCGGCGTCAAAGCCATGCAGATCTAATGCTTCTCGAAGAGCCACAGTATTCATTACTCGGGTGTATTCAGAGATTCCAGCATCAAATGGATTGATGTTATCTCGCACACCGGCTTGATTTATGTGTGCAATTAACTGTGAATTGGTTTCTTTAACTATCTCATCTCTAAATGTAATCATCTCTTTAAACTGCCAGGTTGTATCTATGTGCAGGAGTGGAAAAGGAATTGGAGCAGGATAAAAAGCTTTTCTAGCAATATGAAGCATCACTGTGGAGTCTTTGCCAATAGAGTACATAATCACTGGTTTTTTAAAGCTAGCCGCTGTTTCGCGGAAAATCTCAATAGATTCTGCCTCAAGCTCTTTGAGAATCGCTGCTATTTTATTCATATAGCAATCCTCACGAATTCATAGTCAGCATAAGTTTTCCCAGTTTTTGCAAGGAATTGTTCCTGAACTTTATTTGAACTGTCCTGCTTTCGAGTAGTTGGTGCCACAACTAACTTATCCCAATCGCTAAACCCATCAAACTGAGCAAACTGCTGCATCTGCCTTACTTTTTCCGGATTATGTAAATCTTTAAATTCAAGATCTAAAATCGCACATCCTGAGGCCTTGGCACATCGCAGGGTATCTTCATAAAACTTTGAATAATTGGCAATAAACCGGTCAAATTCAATGGGATTTAAATCTATTTCCACATCAGAAGTGGAAGAGGTGTGCCAATTACCGGTTGCGTTTGCTTTTTTATGAGAAACAAAACGGTCAAGATGATTTCGACGCAGAAAAATAACATGCGGTTTAAATTCATTGATCAAGGATTGTAAAAGTGGGTCAGTAAAATGCTGCGGGAATATTTTTATCACATGTACACCTGGAAGTTTAGTAATCGCCCGTAAGGTTTTTTGTGCATTGAGTGAAGTTTTTTCAAAACGAAGATACTGCCATTTTCTGCGTTGTCCTCGAAAATTGATAAAGAACCTTAGTGAAAAAAAGGGATAGTAACGATTTATTCTGCCGATTTGAGAGTTCCATGCATTGAAGATGAAAAACTCACCGTAGTAATGAAATCCCACTTCTTGCTTGGCTAGCAAACTACCTAATGCATGAGTACCAGATCGAGGAAACGAAACAACAAAAACAATTTTGGATTTAACGGGTGTATTTTTCTTGAAAAATCGGTAGTAGAGATACTTTGGTAAATCTGTAACGTCTAAAATCACCCTCTTGATAGCGAAGATCAGCGTTAATCTGCTTAGTTTTTTCTTCTTTACTCGCTGATCAGACATTTCTAAATCCTATCAGTGGGCCATTTATTTATTGGTAGTCTTAGCCCATGACATCGGGTCTATCCAAAACTTTGAATAGATTCACGACATTTTCGCAGGAAATCACTGCTCTTGAGTCTTTGCGTAAAGACCGCCGATCCAGAATAAAAAAATACCCCTCTCTTTCGGTTTTGGTTGCAACCATTCGTCCAGATGATTTGAGTTCTTTACTCTCGCAGTTATTGCAGCAGAGCTTGCCAACATTTGAATTAAGATTAGGGCTACATGGAGTTGAATTAAGTGCAGCTCACAAAAAACAAATCTCTGCTCTAAATCGCCGCAAAGTCAAAACATTTGTTCAAAAATTTGAAGCCGAAAACACTTTAGGAACAGTTTTGTCAGCACTTGCATCTGAGACTAACTGTGAATTTATCGCCAAGATGGATGATGATGATTATTACGGCCCAGAACACCTAAGAGATTTACTCGATGCGGCGATTGATACCGGGGCAGAGGTTGTCGGGCGTGCAATGAATTACATCTATTTAGAGCCATTAGATGTGACATTAAGGAAGTTTGGTCGTGGAAGCATGCAAACAGTTGAACATTTCAGTGACTGGATCTGTGGGGGAACGATATTAGCTAAACGATCCTCAGCCCAAGCAGCAGGATGGTTTGGCGATGGCAAGTCTGCTGTAGATCAGTTTTTACTAAGCGGTGTCACAAGTAATGGTGGCAAAATCTGGCGCACTTTTGGAGCTGGATATATTTACCGTCGAGGGTTTACTCCTCATACCTACGTCACGAATTATTCAAAGTATTTAAACAATGTCAATGAAAAAGTTGTTGGACTATGGTCTCATCAAATTTTTGGGGAGCACAGATGAAGTTAGGAACCTTCCGCTTTTCTAGACCCCATGACTTGGTTATCACAACAAAACCAAGATTAACTGTTGGTGTCGTTATTGCATGTAGAGATGGTCAGGAAAAATTGAATTTAGTTTTAGCCTCCCTTGCAGTTCAAAACTATCCAGCAAAACTAATCAACGTGTACATCATTGATGATGGCAGTGCTAAGCCTTTGATACTTCCAAAAATCCGACCAAAAAATACCAAGCTAGTTGCATATAAAAACGGCGAAGGTAAATGGGGTAAAACGGCAGCAACATCTGACATGGTTTCCCAAATAAAGGCCGATGTTTTGTGGTTTATTGATGCGGACATGGTTTTTGAGCCAGACCACTTAGCCCACCACATGAAGTGGCATCATGATGCAGATGATTATGTTGTTCTTGGTTGGAAGCGCTTTGTAAAGGATTGGCAGTACACACCAGAAGAACTTTTCCAGAGACTTAGCACCAATGGGTTTAATGATCTTCATAAAGAGAGTTGGGGCAAAGAACTTTGGGAAGCACGTGTCTCACTAACAAATGATTTAGAGAAGCCAGGCATAGATGGCTACCGTGCATTTGTTGGGGCAACCTTTTCAATGAAAAGTAGTCAATGGAAAAACCTAGGTGGCTATAACCGCGATTTAGTAACCGGGGAAGATACCGAACTAGGTTGGAGAGTTTTCGTCAATGGTTTGCGAACTGTTGTAGATCGCAAGGCTCTTTCTTGGCACCTGGGATATAGCACTGTCGAGGTTCACAAAAATCAGATTCAAAGACATAACGACCCAACTTTTGCCCAACATATTCCGCAGATGTATCGGATTAGAGAAAAAAGTAAATTCAATTGGTTAGTTCCTACCTACCAAGTGATTGTCGATGCACGCGAAGCAACACTTGATCAGATTTTAAAAATGAGAGAAAAGCTTCTTGCTACCCCGGGTTCCACAGCCAGGTTTACACTCCTTGCTCCTTGGTCATTATTAAATCGCAGGTACACACCGGTAAGTGATTTGTATAGCGATCTTCGTGAGATTAGAAATTGGTTGTCTCAAGACTCTCAATTTATTTTTGAAACAATTTCTGCTGATCAACTCATTTCAATTGAGTGGATATTAGAGGAATTTGAAGTTGGATCCACTCCCTATTACATTTTTGTAGACGCAAATACTTCAACAAATTTAAAGGAACTTGCAGAGTATTTGCTGGAAAGTGAACAAGGTTTAGTGGGGGTTGTTGATAAGAAAGATAAACGAGCAATGGCAGTCTTTGCACCAGCAATAGCCCGTGCATCAAAGTTTCAGGGGCCTATCTACCAAAATATTTCCAATCTTTGGGATATTCAATGGTTAAACGATGATCAATTCATGAAGTTACAGCGTGGAAAAAATACTCTCATCAAACACTTCTTTAGTTTCCTTAAGCGAGAAGGCAGAAAGATAAATTCACCTCTCCAGTTAGTTATTTTCCTAAAGACACTTTTTACTCTGATTGCAAGAGAGTTATTCCGCCGCGGTTAATCCAACAGTCCAAGAACAGCCCAGAAAAGCCACGTATTTGCCCGACTGGGTGGCGTTTGGGGCAAGTTAAAAAAGCGGGTAGTATTGCTATTCACAATTAAATAAGCGTGCGTAGCTCAACGGATAGAGCATCTGACTACGGATCAGAAGGTTAGGGGTTCGAATCCCTTCGCGCGCACAAGTTAAGCTCTCGGTGCCTTTCACACCGGGGGCTTTT
>JACCDX011454093.1_pt1 | contig 11986 bp, 16 predicted proteins | sample 7449681 | NCBI WGS metagenome assembly JACCDX01 (sample SAMN15323450, study PRJNA562643) | freshwater metagenome | isolation source: river surface water | place: USA:Blue River Watershed | collected 2017-08-18 | reverse complement strand
TTTGCTTTTTTTATTAAAACTTATTTATCTACGTTTGCCACAATTTCAAAGCGTAACACCGTTTAATACGCTTACACTTTGCCCTGTTAAAGTTCCTACACCCTGCCCAAAGAGTTTTTCGTATTCCTCTTTGGTGTATTTTGGTTTTTTTACCTTACTCATCCTATGATTCTTAAAATTTCGTCGATTCGCTCCTGCTCAGTCATTACTTTACTCGCTTCTAATTGCTCGAAACCGTCGAAGATGCCCTCGATAGAAAAGCCTTTGTATTGACCTGCCTTTGCCTTTGCGTATTCCTCAGGGTTGTCTAGCTTCATCATTACTGCCCACTCCCCACCTTTTGGCTCTAGTCCGTAGATATTACTCTTGTCGTTCTTTGGGTCTTCAACCGTCCAAGTCTCCATAACATAACAGTCCTTTACCGGGCGCTTATGTTCGCTCGTTACGTTGCTTTGGTTGTGGTTTTTCATGTAAAGGCTGGCCGCTTTCGATACCGTTTCCTTTGAAAAACGAATGTTAAACTCTTTGCCCTTCATTGAGCGGTAAATGTCTTTGTCTGGAATAAGCGCAAAGCCTACTACTATACGGCGCTCGTCGTCTACTGCTTTACCCTCAAAATGGAATCGGCTTTCGCCGTCTGCGGAGAGTAGTACAAAGTCGTCCTCTATGGCTGGATTCTCGACAAGCGAAATAGCGAACGCGCCGTCTTTCTGCTCATCCTTTATAAATAGCTCTATGGTCTGTAATTTCTTCATTATTGTTTAACTTTTAGTATTCGATAAGAAACGTGCAGTATGGTATTGCTTGCACTTACGTTCGTCACACGTGGTATAATGTCTGTTAAGGCTGGTATTTTAATCGCGTAGTCTATGTCGTCAAAATACAACGCCCCGAATGTTACAACAAACGGAAATCTAAGCAATGGACTGGCACCGTTAGAACGTTGGTAAAAGAAACAATCTGCGGTTACTGCCGAAGTAGTGCCACGAACCGAAGCAGTAATACGGTCTATATACACAGCACTCGCGTAGGGTACTGTATAAGCGCCGCAAAAAGTTTGACCGTTCCCGGCTAGGATTGAACAGAACACGTTTGCCGTGGTGACTTTGTGGCGTATAGTGATAGCGCCTACGTTTGTAGCTGAGCCACTATCGAAGTACGCATAGTTACAGCGCCAGATATTATGTCCTAAGTCATAGTTACCCGCCCCTGTAATTGCTTTAGTTCCAAATGTGTAGTCTGTGTCTGTTGACGAAGCCATGTAAGAGTAGTAAACCGTACCCGTATCTGCACCCGCTACCACTATTTGCCCTTCTTCTGGTGTTGAGGGGAAACCCGCATAAGCCCCGCCACTATCGTGCAAGTCCTCTGGCACAGTACCCGTATCTATGTCGGTATTAATCCCGTCTTTAATCGTAAAATTACGCCCCGAAAATTTCCCGTCGGAAACTGATTGATTATAATCTATTCCTCGCATTACAATAGAATCCGCGTCGGATTGTATAGCAAGGTTAATAGGTGCGCTTAGTATTCCGTATTCGCCTAGTAAGGACTGTAACCGTAGGTACGTTTGATTGCTGCCTGAGTTGTTGTAGAACCTCACGCGAAAATATGAACGGGTACAAGCAAGCCTATGTACTTCGTTCGTACTCGCTGCCACTTCATACGTTAACGTACTATCCCAATTAGTACCATCCACTGAAAAGTCCACGTATAGCATACCGCTTTGGTCAGTCTTTGCGGCTATAACTAGATTACTGTACCCCTCAGTAGTATGAGCGCCGCCCGTCCATGTAGCGCCGTTATCTAGTGGAGTTGTGGTGCTGTTTAAATCTATTACGATATTGTTAGTCATATTCTAAAAACTTATTTTTCCTGTTTTGTCCTACATTGAGGCTTGATCGATTCTCTTTCGGTCTGCTTCCTGTTGACTGGTAACCTCCCCGCCTACTACATACGCTTTCATAGGTTTGGCTCCTAAGCCCTCTATTAACTGATTCGCGCCGCCTTGTCCTACGATGTTAAACGAAGGTGCAGAGCCGCCCCCACTAGGTGCGCTTGGTGTTGCAGCCCCGCCGCCACCACCGCCACCACCTTCATACTTGGTGCTTGCGATCTTTGCCACGTTGACCCCCGCAGTAACCGCAGCGAGTGCCGCCATGAGTGGGCCCATAACAACGCCAGCTGGCCCCATTGAACTACCCGCAGTAAAGGCAGCCATTACGCCTTGAATACCCGTGATGACAGCCATTGTTAGCTGTAGCTTTTTAGATCGCTCAAATCCTTTCTTTCGTGCTGCTTCGGCGGCTGCTTCGTTGCTCCCTGCTCTCTTTACGGCGTTGTCAGTTAGTAAGCTGTTTAGGTCGTCTAAGGATTGAAGCCCTTGCATTGCCGCGTCTATGTACTGTTGGCTGTCTGCTGCCATTTGTGCGGAAGCCTCTGCGTTGCGTGTCGCTCTTAGCGCTAGGCTCTCAGTAAATAGCGTGGTTTTTCGCTCTTCAGTAGCGGCGAACATTTGTATATCGGTTTCGATCTGTAACGCTTCTATTTCGGCTTGCTCTACCTTTTTAGTTTGCATTACTATTTCGTTCTCATCTATAATAGCGTTTCGCTTATCCCTTGCTTGTAGGGTGTACAACTCGATTAGCCTTACGCGCTCCTGTTCGGTTAGGGCTGTATTTGCTAACGTGTCCTCTTTCTGGCGCTCTAACCATGCGTTAAGTTCGTCTAGTTGCTTTTGTTGACCCTCTTTTAATAGGCTTAATTCTAAGTCCTGTATCTGCCTACGTGCCGCTAGTCGATTCGCTAAATACTGCTTGTATCTTTCGTTTGCCGCCTGTGCGTCCTGTGCGTCTTTTTGTTTTTGGGCTTCCGCGTCTGCTTCTAGTTTTGCGTTGTACTTAGCGTCCTCTAATTGCTTTGCGTTGTTATAGTCGTTGTGCTGCGCTTTTAGTTGGTCGTATGTGGTGCGGTGCTGCTTAATTTCGTCTTTAAGCGTCTTAGCCAATTCTTCGTTACCCTCTGCGAGTGCTTGTTGGTACGCTTTCTTTTTGTCCACTATCGCGGCTTTTTCCAAGCTAACATTGAACTTCCGTATTTTTTCTTCGTCAGCTAGGTTACTTAGTCTTTGCTCGTGTAGTTCGTCCTCACCTGCCCCCGTAGCCTCTAGCATCGCTAATTCTTGTGCGCCACGCTTACGAACAGCATCTATCACTAAATCAGATTCTGCCCGCATCCGCTCAAACTGCTTGTTTAGGGCGGCGCTCATTTTTTCAGCTTTCTCAGTCTCTGCCGTAAAGTAGGCAATAGCTCCCACCAACGCAGTAAATCCCGTAATCAACAAGAACACAGGGTTTGCGTTCATAACGGCGTTAAGTACCTTCATACCAATAGCACCCGCAGCCTGCGCCGCATTCAATAGCCATTGACCCGCAGCCGTCTTAGCTATAACAGCTTTTAATGCATTAAACGAAGGGATAGCCTCTTTAATGCCTTGAATACCCTGGCTAATAGCCATAGCACTCTGAACCTTTAATAATGCACTTTGTACCGCGTCCGATTCTACACCAAAGGCAGCCATAGCACCCATGCCCAACTCAAAGCCAGAGGCAACCCCGCCAAGAGCACCGCCGACCTTTTGTGATAGCGTGGTGCTTAATCCATCGACCTCTAAGTCTACGTCGATAATGATTTTCTTCATTCGTCCGACCTCTGCCGAAAGCTCCTTGAATGAATCCGTGCCCTGCTCACCCGCTAAAGCCATTTCGTAGAGCCTATCTTCTAGCTCTCCGATCTTACCCGTTAACGGTAGTACCTCCCCGTAGACTTCCTCAAACGTACCGCCCAGTTCGTCCATCGACTTTACAGCCGACGCGGTGTTAACCGATATGTTAACTACTTTTTCAATTGCCATGCCTTAGCTCTTTTACGCTGTTCTTTTACCTTTGCCCATGTAGTAGGTATTTCGTATTTTCCCTTTGCGCGGTCTATATTTTCGCTGCACCCGTAGAAGTCCTCACCTTTCAATAGGTCTAAAATTTGTTCTATCATGTTATAATCTCGTTAAAGTCCTCAGTTAAAATATAGCGACCGTCCTCAGTTGTCAAATACACATAGTCGCCCTCCTGAGTAATTGGAAATACCTCTTCCTCTAGTAACACCCCTTCACCATCGTAATACCTTAGCGTATAGGTGTCAGTCCTACGAGTTGTACCCGTGTAACTTGGTACGGTAATCTCTAGTATGGTGTCTTCGGTAATAGTCGCGGGTGCGCTAGGTGCGCTAGTCGAAAATGGTGAAGACGAAACCGTTAACAATACATACCCACCTTTAGTTGGTTTAATCGGTTTAATCGGTTCGGTAACCGTGCCCCCTGTTGCGGGTGTTATTCGTCCTATACCCTTGCGCGATCTTGTTTTAGTCCAATCGCTAATTAATACCATGTCCACCTCCCCCGTTGTTAAGTTGGTAGTCATGTTGTTAATCCGGTATTTCTTATCCAGAAATATTATCTCGTCCTCTAACGTGAGATTCAACAACTTAGGCAATGACAACACCGCCTTTAGTGATAGCTTGCGAGATTTTGGAGCGAATAGGTTAATTAGATAAGGCTCGTAGTACGCCCTGTATAATGATCGGTCTATGGGTGTACCTAAAAGACTAGACTGCTCTGAGCCGAAATTCTGCGATAGATTTTCTGAACTGAAATACATATCCTGACCCATAGGCATATACGATGTTTTGTTGACCGTGCCGGATGAGTTTAGATAAAAGTCGCAAGTGGTAGAACTGTACATAAACAGCTTGACGCACTTTGGTATTATCGGATTAGTGTCTTTGTCTAGTGAGTAGCTTACTTGTAGATTTTCGCCGTCAAACTTTTGAAATAGCAAGTTTTCAAACGGCAGCTTTATATCGTACTTTCCGCCGTCGTAAGGAAAGGTCGCCCTTAGGTCGCCGTACTGCTTTTTATATACCGATTCATAGCCGATATTCAGGACGGTTTTTGATACCTCCCAACTGAAGTTAATCTCTTTGTATGGTGAAAGCCTGTCAAACTTTACTGAGGCTCTATCTACATACTTCGTAATATCTAACTTTCCCCCACTTGCATACCATGTCTCTAGCGTCTCAAGCGTGTAGGTTAGCTCTTCGTTCTCTACTGGCACGCACACTAAGTTGAACTCCTTTAGGATTCCGCTAAACCAGTCTACCACGGTTATATCCGGCGCAGCGCTATTCCAGTCTATCTGTGTGGTTAATGTAGTTAGGCTTAGTGCTGCTGTGGTGGTTTGTAAAACCCCGTAATAACTTGTGCCTAAGTATGAATAAGAATACTGTAATACGTGGCGTATATAACCGGATATAGTGCCGGACTGTACCGCTCGGGCGTAAAAAGATAGCTCGTAGTCTAAGAAATTGTTATTTGGTACTGTGCCAGATACTACGTACTGATCCATAAAACCTGCTACACCGTTAAATTCATACGATACCCAAAACCCGCCGTTCATGTACACGTCCACGTAGTAAGTGCCTGTAAAGTTTGGGGTTAAGAATAGAGTTACTTGGTGGTTTCCCTGACTTATTACCGTAGACCCCGCAGGAACAATAGTTAGAATATCTGTGTACTCTACGTGTGCCACGCTGTCAGCTAGTGGCTTAGTCGTGCCCCCAACGTTAAACAATAGGCGCTCAGGTTTATTCGTGAAATTCGTTTCCTTGCGGTTCTTAAACCACGTGAACGACTTTTTAAATATTCCCGAATTGGAAAACGTGCCTGTAAAAGTTACGCCATACGTCGCCTCAATTACGTCGATTATCTTAGAATCCTTTAGCGCTGGGAATAACTCAGTATAGTCTATCGCGTTGCCGCTTATAGATATGTCGTTTCCCGTTGCGTCGCCATACGACCAAACGCGGCTAGAACTAATCAAAGGGTAGCGCACGTCTAAATCTGAGGTGCTACTGATCGCAGTAGAAACGTTTGCCGCTGTATATTCGTGGGTAATACCTGAGTAATCTAAGTCGCTTAACTTGTCATTCCCGAAAAGGTCTTTTAACGTGGTGTTGTCGCCGAAAAATACACACTTATAATGAACGGGCTGACCGTCTTTAATCTCTACGCCGTTTAACTGTACTACACCCTTGCGGAAAGGTCTACCGTTAATCTGTAACCGTGCCTCTTGCTTTTCGTTTTGGAGCACGACTGTGTCTACCGAATTATCGTACCAATGCTCAAAGATAGCATTGTTTCGAGGCGTGGCGGGTACTGTGAAATCCTGTGAGAAATCAGTAAACACCTTACCGATGTCGTTAATATTCTGCACGCTAGAATTGACCTTTATATGCTCGTCGCCGAAAAGGTCTACACGCTTATTCCTTATGTATAACTCAGTTACCCTCATATCAGATAGTTAAGCGTATGGTATGCCTGTTTAAATGTCAGTTCGTAGTTTATAACCTTATCGCTCAGGTGTGTTTTTAAGTCCACGCCCTTAGTATCTAGCACCACAGGCAACCCGTCCAGCATGATCTTTTCCGATAACAATAGTTGACGCATAACCTCGGAGTACCCCTCATTTACCCACCCTGTATTACAAATAATGGTCTGCACCATGTTTGTATTGAAGGTCTTTGTTATGTTGTTTGCCGTGTCATAATCCCAATCGGATGGGTACATATTATACTGCTGGTTTGTAATGTCGATTTTGTTCTTTGAGCGCTTAAAGAATATAAGCTGTTGCCACGCCCCCCACTTGTTAATAAAATCACATACCACCTCGGTATATCTGCTTTCGCACTCTTCTATAAAATAGTAGGTATTTACAGTTACCGCGTTGCGTATAATCTCTAGCTTATTCCCCTGCCCGTTGTACGAAGGGTGTATATAAGGCACGTAGCCGTATGGATATGCAAGCGTTACGGTAGTGGTAGCGCCAGACGTTAAACCCGTCCACTTAGCCTGCCACGTAACTACTTGGTCGTCGTAATAGAACACGCCTCCTGTACGCCCGCCTTCTCTAACGTAATACGTACCATCTGTCATGTGGGCTTTAGTGTCTCCTAGGTCTGGGTTGGCTTCGTCCGTATGGTAGCCGTACCCGTCAAAGCAAGCATAGTAGAAGTCGTTTTGCAACACGTTGTTTAGGTATGTCTTTACGTGAACATAGCACCATTCATTATTCTGAGCGGCTACGTCTGCGCTCGTTTCTACATACTCACTGAAAGAGATATACTCGCGGCAATACGGCGAAATGTCGTAGAAACAAGAAGTTTGAATGCTAGATGGTATAGGCGCTGAAAGTGTGTACTGTGGACTCGCTGATTCTGCCCCCCCCTCGTTCCATATCCATATCTTTACTTTCGTTTCTTGTCCTGCCGTTCCTGAAATTTCCACAACGCGGGGCGAACGTGAGTACATTGGTGTATATGTCGGCATTATGTTTTGTTTTTAAATTTGCGTGTAGCGAACTCTAAGAACTCGTCCACCTGTAACCCATACGCCTCGGCTATACTATCCGGCAGCATGGCGAAATATTTTTGAAACGGCTTAGTTAGGAATAAGCTAGGCTTTATTCCTTTATTGTAAATAGCCCGTGCAATTAGGAACTGCATAGACTTACGAGAGATAAACCGCCCCTCTTTGTCTCTAGTCCCTGCCAGCCCCCTTCTCACTATCCACTTATCCAACTTCTTAGGGGGCGGCATTTTAGACTTGAATGTATAAGGCGTTGCGTACTTCCTTTTCTTCCCGCTAACACCCTTGTCGACAAACTCCCCGTAGTCCTCCATTTCAATAGAAAAGCTAAAAGAGTTTTTACTAACCGTAATGTCCTCTTTTAGTGAACTCGCTAACTTCCCACTCGCGTTTTTCTTACGCAGGTTTCGTTTTGCCTCTCCAATTACCCTACGAGCAAATAGGCTCAGTTCTTTTTTAACGTCGTCCATTTAGCAAACGTTCATAGTGTTGGGTAACATTATATCCATTGTGCAAGCCCACCCCGCCAAAGAGTTCTCAAAGCGCTCTGTGAACGGTTCTAGCGATGGCTCACCAACTAGATCGTACCTATGTTTGTTCTCACCCTTACGGATAATGTCTACTACTCGTAACATAGCCGCCAACATCTCGTTTAACACGTCCTTCTCGTTGTCGTTGCCCCTGAATTTATCCGTAGCGTGTTCTTTTGAGACGTCTACTATATCCATAGTGAATACAGTAAGGTTAAATACTATTACGTTGCCCCTGTGGGTAGCTTGATTAACCATGATATGCCCCAACGAGAATATTGTTTTTTTGTTTAGGTCGATGTCGTATATGTCGCCCGTCGATACCGTGTTGATTAGTCCGGTGTCCTCTAGTTCGTCCTTTATGTAGTCTAGTATATCGTAAAAGGCTGTCATATCTTTCCTGCGTTTTTAATCTTTGCAGTCTCCATTTTTATTTTGTCGCTCTCAAAACATAGCCACATTAAACACTTGTGCAAGTTCATTCGTTCTACCTCACTAAATCGCGTAACGTCTCCACCAGCGAGTGCGTAGATTGACGAATACCAGCCCCACTTCGCGTTAAATTGTGATTCCATTCCGAAGCTATCTGCTCCACCATCTCCACCAGAGTAGATTTCTGGGTATAGTGCGCTAAGTCTTTTAGTAAATTCAAAAAAAAAGCGTTCGCACCGTTTACAACCGATAAGGGCATATACTTCATTACCTCTTGGTTATCCTTTGAGCCTGTGTACGGTGCTATCTCGTAGCGATCTTTTAAAGCCTTGGTTATTGGACGAAACAAAACAGACATAGCAATGTGCATGGTCTCCCATTTCTTCATAGGTTCATCAAGGTCTGCGTACTCCCCTATGGTAATATCGTCAAGGTTGGTTATAAATCCGTATTCCTGACCTAATATTGTAAATCTAAATACGGGTTCTTGCTTTGTGTTGAGCACGTTGACGATATGGTTATACATATCGTCCACATCATGCTTTTTGAGCTGTGCTACGTGACCTAGTTTATAGCCTGTAAAGATTGACACGGTACGCATACGAAAGTATAAATCGTCCGGTGTTTCCTCTGTTACTCCTGCTGCCCACTTTTGGTACTGAGCTAAACTAATTTCACTTTGATCTGACGGTAATTTTACAGTTACTTCCATGTAGAAATAACTTTTTTTTCGTCTTTTGGCTTAGTACACCGCGTAGCTTCCGTAGTTAGGGTTTGCTAATTGATACGATACCGCGTACCTAAGCGCATCTATTGCATGGTTGTAGGCGTCTATTGGGGTGTTGCTCTTTCGTTCGAGCCAAGAATAGTTATTCAATTCCTTCACTAAGTCTGTGCTGGCAGTGTCTATAATTAAATCGTAGTCGCTCAACATCGAAATACCGAACGTTACACTACCTTGACCCTTTACCGCCTCTTGAATGTTGCATCCAGACGCTCTAAGCTCGTTTATAAGACGTGGCTCTGCGCTGTCTGCTATTATTAGTCCATTCTTAGCAAAAGACTTGTTTAACGTGGCTATATCGCTAGTCGTTAGTCCTGGCTTATAGTAGTGCAGCTTAACGTATATTCGTTTGTTCGCCTTGTCTATATTCGTTTCTACCAGTGTTGTAGGGTCTACGCTAAAGCCGAAATCCTGCCCGAATACCGAGGTGCTAGGGTATTGGAACTCTCCTATTGTCCAGTTGGTAAATATAACACCCTCCGCTTTATCTAACCACCCCCCTAGTATCTGGTGCTTGTACTTTTCGGGTCGACGCGCTTTCATTGTCTCGATCTGAGATATGAAAGATTCGCTTAAGTGTTCGATGTTGTCTAGGTACGTCGTGTGTATGTACGTCGTGTCGCCCTTGGTGCCGTTGTTGCCCTCATTCCACCCCCTATCTTCAAAGAATTTACGGTAAATGAAGTGCTCCTTTGTGGTCGGGTTAAGAATGAGTATTACCCTGTTCGTGGTGTCCTTTTGTCTTATCGAAAAGTCGATCTTATCAAACACGCCCTCGTCCTGTAATTCCTCCGCTTCGTCTAGTACCCATGTCGTTACGCCCGTTAACGACTTTAGCGCGGCTGTTTGGGTTCCCGAACTAGTCTTAATTCCTTTGAATATGATCTTACTGCCAGTTGCGGTGTTTATTATCTCGTCTTTGGTGATGTGAAACAGCGCTTGCATATTCAATAGCTCGATCTTTTCGATGAACTCAGGAATAATAGATACGCTCGCAGACGTTAGGGTGTATCGAGTGAATAGAATAACGTGCCCAGGTTCATTGGTTAGTAAGCACAAAAGAGTAGAAATCGAAAACGACTTACTACTTCCACGCCCGCCCGTTACAATGAAGTATCTAGTAGGGTTATCTAATACAAGGTATTTACTATTTATCGCCACGCAAGCGCTTTAGTGTCTCGTTAAAGTCGAAGCCTTCTAATTGTACCGTGGTGTTGCTATCTACCTTACGAGGCACAAAGTATTGCGCGTACTTAGCAAATAGCTCTAAGTACTTCGTTGGGTTATCCTTTCTAACCTTCTCGAACGCCTCAGTAATATGCGGCACTTGACCTTCGAGTGTTTCTATAAACAACTCCCTCGCCTCCTTGGTTAGTTTGTTCTCTGCTCCCTTTGGTCTACCCTCCCCGTGTGTGTTACCCTTATCGAATGGCATAAGTTATTCCATGTTTTTTTAACTAGACGTTAAGTCTTTCGTTTTAGTCGCCCTCTTCGTTAAATTTATAAAAGCCCGTGAATGAATTAAACGCCCTGTCTACTTCGTTCATTATTCTTTTGAGGTGCTTACTATACGATTGTCTTAACCTTGCTTTGTTCATATCCTCTCGTAATAGTTAGCCATGATTATTACTCCTGTTACAAATGATTCTTTTATAATCTGGCTTTTCGTTTCTTTGCCTGGTATATCTACCCATGCTCTTACTTCGTCGATCTTCGTCTTTTTTTCTGGCTTCGCTTTTACTTCGAACACATTAAAGCCTTTGGTGTATAGGTTACCATACTTTAGGTAGCCTCTGCGCTTTAGGGCGCTTGAAACTAACTCTGTTTCGTCGACTTCGTTTACAAACCCTTTGAACTCCCAAAGAGATATTCTAGCTATTGCAGCCTCAGCTATGTCTTCTATCCGTTGGTTAATTCGGTAAGACGCTTCTAGCTGCATTTTGCCTATTAGGTTCATTTGTTTAGGTCTCTTATCGGTATTAGGATTTTCGTTTTGATGTCCTCTCGTTGGTCTTCGTTAAATAGCGGCTCGTACCGTTGTTCTTCGCCCATAACATTAGGAATAGGTATGCACATAGCCGCCGTAGACGCTAGATTGTTTGGGTTCACCTTTACATCCGAAATTTTTACTATTTCTGCTTTCACCTTACAATCCTTTTATGATCATCAATACCTTTGCCTTTACCTCTTGGCGTTGGTGTTCGTCGAATAGAGTTACATATTTTTGTTCTTCGAACACTTGGTTTTCGTCTGGAATTGTCATAGCGGCAGCCGACACTAAATTAAAAATTGCCTCCGTAAGCTCTTTTAGATTTTTTTCGGGAGCTTTAGTTTCTTGCTCATCTGTTGTAGGTGTCATAGTATCTCTTTAGGGGGTTGTATATTCCTTTTAGGTTTTCGCTCGAACAGGTGTAACACGCTTCCTTTCGTTGGTTAAACACTCGGTTGTAAATGCTTACAAAGTGCTTCCACTCCTTCTCTGGTATTGACCTGGTCAAAGGGTGTGTAAAGAAGTCCGATAGAAAGTTGTATTCGTCCTCGTTCAGGCAGTTTGGCTTTTCGATGGGGAACATTCTGTTAAGCGTGTCCTTTCGTTCGTCACACCCGCAGTCTTCGCCAGCTAGAAACCTTACCGCCTTATCTATTCCGGTGGCTTTCGTCACCTTTGCAATTACGTCACCAACTCCCTTTGGGGCTTGCTCCTGTTTAGCCTTCCAGTTCTTGTACTCGTTTGTTCGCTTGTCTAACTTAGAGTAGTAGGCT
>JACCDX010459222.1_pt1 | contig 11986 bp, 18 predicted proteins | sample 7449681 | NCBI WGS metagenome assembly JACCDX01 (sample SAMN15323450, study PRJNA562643) | freshwater metagenome | isolation source: river surface water | place: USA:Blue River Watershed | collected 2017-08-18 | reverse complement strand
TATTATCAATACTCAGAAGGTATTTATCAATCCCTTTGCGATCCTGTGAAATCCCAACAATTTTATGGGTGGCATCGTTAATTCCGAGAATAATATGGCCTCCGCCAGAATTTAGAAAGGCGCACATCGTTTGATAGATGGTTTTTCTGGGAACATCAAACCCTCCCTTAAATTCCAGATGGGCCCCTTCCACGTAGGGAAATACGGTAGCCCCTTCAAAGGATTCCTTGGTAATCTTGTACATTTTCCATAGGTGTTTGCTTACAAACAAACCTAGCAAATCCACGGCCAATTTTTTGGCCATCTAAACGCCAACCCAATACTCTTATAGGAATGTCAAATCCAAACCCCTCTACATATTTACTCAGCCTTCAGCATACCTATGCGCAGGCGCAGGCGCGTGCCATCGCAAAACAAAAATCGCAGATTCCTTCGCCGGCCTTAACGTATCGTCTGAATTATCTCATTCAACTGATGAATATTGAGCTCGAGTATGTGGCACATTACTTATTTACCGAAATCAAATGGTTTGATCTCTTATATCACGCTGCCCAGAAAGGCCTGAACTTTATTGAAATTCCCATTGATCGTCCCTATGTTCTTACAAATTTCAAGGTTCCGTATGAATGGGTGAATATTATTGATGGCGTCTATGCGAACTCACATTCAGGTCCGATACAGACCGCAACAAGTCTGATTCCGTACTTACAGGATTTTCTGAAGTGTCGTGGATTCGAAGGGATTACGCCGTCGATCGCAAAGATTTATGAGCGGATTGGCAGTCAAGATGATAAGAATACTCGGTACATTGTACGTCTGAGTTTTACGACCCCATCGACCCATTCCCCCACCCCCTAAAAAATTGATCCCCAAACTCGAAATAATACAATCATACTCAAATCATTGTATTATTGAAACATCTCACAATGCGAGACATGGAATCCAAGTTGAATTTCCCTTCGTTCATGCGCTTTCTTCAGAGTTCTGTACAGGAGAAGCCCCTTCTGCCCTTGTATTATACTTCCTCTAATTCTACCCATTCTTTGCGAACTACCGCGTCTAACCCTTCAACCCAGATTCAGATTGTCTCACCGCCTCAGATGAGTGTTACCCAGAAGGTCAAGTAATCTCCTCCGCTAGCCACCGCTTCCCCACACATTCTTTTTTATTCGCCGTTTTGCGCGCGTGTGCTGGAGGTGTTGTTGTTATTGTTTAAACTTCCGCGAACATACATTCCAGAAAAGTTAGGCCGACCGTTTCTCCGTACTTCCTCATCATAGTATTCGACATTCACACTGGAAGCGTTATTATTATTGACGTACTCGTTGCGACCCCCCAGGCAGTCTTCTCGGCGGACGCCAAACTGGGCTTCGATGATCTGAATGAGACGATCGGTGCCGACCACTAAATTTTGGGCGCCGAGCGACAAGTTCTGATAGCGGGTCTCGTAGAGATATTTGATGGCGTCGCAGGGGGTACGGCCTTCCAGGGCTTTGGCCACAAGGGAGGCTTCTTGGGGAGTAATTTCCCCACGACTCCGTGCTTCGCGGATCTTTTGTCGATAATTGGCAACATTTCGCGCATTCACGGCAATCGGAAAACGGCTTTCTTGACCTTCATATACGACATTATTGACGTAGGGACCGCGTCCTCGTGTGTTTTTGGAGTTGTTGGTGAGACCCTTGTACTGTTCGCCCTTCTTTCCATTCATGGTTTTAACACCGACCAGGGGAAAGTGGCGAACATGACGAGTATTGTTCTTCTTATTTCCCTTTGCGCCCCCTTTCAGGCTTTTTGCCTTGCGTGACCCTTTCCGTGACCCCTTCCGTGACCCTCCACGAAGATTATTGCTGGTCGTAGTTGTATTTGCCCAACGAAGGGTTGTGGGTGTTTCATTCGCACTCATGCTTCCTACAATATCCCCACAAAATTGATTTACAACCCCCACAAACAACTTGTACAGCCCATATATAAGCAAAAACAAAATGCCAGAATTCAGCCGTTATCGCCAGCCGAGTAGTACGGAATCGGACGTTGCGCAGGATCTTCCAGACCGTTCCCCAGAACTGGCTCCCCTCGAAGAAATCCCATGCGTCCCTCCCACGGACTCGATGAAGACACATGTGGAAAGCCTGGAAAAGCGCAAGGTGATTCTGTTCCGTGATATTACGAAGCCTCTTCCAGAACCCCTGGATGTCTTTATGGATATTTACAGTCGCACGGATCCAGAGAATATTCAGATTGCGGAAGCAAGTCCAGAATCATGTCATATTCAGACGGTCTATTCACTGATCCCTGTTCAGTTTCTCGATGTGGTCCCATCGGCATCAGATAAAAACGGTGAAGATGTAATTATTGACTGGTCCAGCTCAAAGGACTACTATTCAGAAAAAATCATTGATACAATCTTGTCTGAAGGTCAGATTTCAAAGGATCATCCTTATGTAAAAAACTATGTAAGTCTTCAAGATATTCAGTATGTACAGGAGTATCTTGAAAATACCTAGGCACCTATTCAATATCAATACGTTCGCCTTTTCCATTAAAACACCAGATTTCGTAGTTATATCCTTGTTCTTTTGTAGCATTCATTTTTTCATGGATATTATCTGTCTTACATTTATAGGTCCAAGTAGATTTCACCTCAATGATTTTGTTTTCGTGTGGAATATAGATATCTGGGAAATAATATCTTTGTTCTCCTTGAGAAGTTTTATATGAAATGCGTGGAATCTGTTTTCGTTCAGTTAAGATTTGTTCTTCTTTGTAAATTTTCACAAGGGCATCTAACGCATAGGGCTCATATCCTTGAACACGGCGAACCTCTCCTGAGGGCATTGTATATGTTTTAAAATTCTTGGCATTCTTTTGTGCCTTTTCAAAGATTTCAGTATTTTGTGTTGGATTTTCAACACCATATTTATCAAGACATGTTTGTTTACTTTTATCACGAACCTCCTTGCTTTGTAAAGAATACTCAACACCATATTTTTCAAGGCATGTTTGTTTTATTTTTTCTTTAACTTTTTCATTTTGTAAAGGACTTTCAACCCCATATTTTTTGATGTTTGTTTGTTTTGCTTTTTCACGTATTTCTACATTTTGAGTAGGGACTTCAACCCCATATTTTTTGATGTTTGTTTGTTTCGCTTTTTCATATATTTCTTTATTTAACATTGGATATTCAACACCAAGATTTTTAAGGTTAGTTTCTTTAATTTTTTCTTTAATTTCTTTATTTTGTGTTGGATTTTCAACACCAAGATTTTTAAGGTTAGTTTCTTTAATTTTTTCTTTAACTTTTTCATTTTGTAAAGGACTTTCAAATCCATACTTTTTGATATTTGTTTCTTTAATTTTTTCCTTTATACTATCCGATTGGCTTACATGTTCTACACCATATTTTCCTAGGATTGTTTCTTTAATTTTTTCTTTAACTTTTTCATTTTGTAAAGGACTTTCAACCCCATATTTTTTAATGTTTGTTTGTTTTGCTTTTTCACGTATTTGTACATTTTGAGTAGGAACTTCAACCCCATATTTTTTAATATTTGTTTCTTTAATTTTTTCTTTAATTTTATTATTTTGAAAAGGATATTCAACACCATATTTTTCCAGATTGGTTTTTTTAGTTTTTTCTTGAATTTCTTTATTTTGATAAGGATTTACAACTCCAAATTTTTTAAGACATGTTTCTTTTTTCTTTTCATTTCCTTTATTAATAGAGCATTTTAAACATAATAATCCTGTATAATTATATATTTGATGAAATTTTTTCATACCTCCTTCACCACACTTACATACAAACTTAATCTTTGTTTCACATGTAACCTTCTCATACTCCCCCACCAAAACAGCCCCATCCCTCGCCAAACAGGAATCTAACAGTGCTCGATCGTAGCGAACTCTTTCTTTTGGGGCTTCTGTCATCTCTTGTTACTAGTATATACCAAAAAAATAAACCAATTTTATACCCATAATTGATCTGTACAAAACCCTTTAATTCGTAAAATAGTTATTAAAGAATTGATAGTTGAGTGACGTATTTGGTACCTTTTCACTCTTCCCATTCCAATAATAGTAGTCATTACAGAGTGCTATCGCCCCACGATATTCTTCCTCCGTCATTGGTTCCGCTTTACATGCGATCGTAGGCAACAATTTCGCCCAGGCCGACTTATCACGTATCATCGCATCACGCATCTGCCCATATTCGAGTGAAAGGGTCGCAAGTTCGGTACTAATATATCGTAGGCGACAATACGCAAACAGGCTATAAGAACTCGTCGCCTTCTGTTTGGTGGGATATGCCATTCCCTTGAAGGTCTTCAGAATGGCATTAAAGTTGATTTTCCGAAATTTTCCGTTTGACCAATCTTCCATTCTGGAGGGAAAGGTGGAATCAAATACGGTATGTACATTGATTACTGGCGCATTGAGTACATAGTTTTGAATCTTTCGCCAAATACCATTCACCATTTTTTGCTGAATGTAGGTCTCCATGGCAGTGCGAGCGGTCTTCCCTTCTTCCGTATCGTCATATAGAACCGCCTTCGGCGGTGCCACATAGGAACTCGCTTGGGTTACCTGGCCGGTACGCCGAGAAATAGGGATTGTTCGAAGGCCAGATGTGGGGTCCATGCCGATGATTTCCCCCACCCAACACAGGACGTTTCGTGCCAGGGCTTCGACTGAAACTGACGAGCAGACAATTTCAACATTTCTTTCGGCCAATAGGGACATGGAATGCTTCGTAGGTTCTATCTTTCCAATCCAGAGAAGGACAACTTGCGAGTTTTCTGGAATCCGTGCCTGGAGACGATCAACGCAGGATAAGAATTGACTTACTTCTGGCTGGGTGGTTGTATCACGCCATTTTGTCTGGGCAAAGATATGTGTTGTACCGTATTGAATCCAATGATCAACGCCATTGATGGATTGGTCTGAATATTCCGTTCGAATTTCTTGTTCGTTGAGAATCCGAATTTCGGAGGAGATTGCCTGAATACCTTTATGAATAAGTTCTTCAAGGCGAAGTCCTTGGATACGAGGGTCTGTGGAGTTCATACTATACTTCTGAGGAAAATATAGTATCAACCATAAAAATAAAATGCTCAATTTTGCGCCTATAACTCATCTGTACAATTTTTACAAACCTTCCCCTCCCACTCTTCGAGCTGACTCAGAAAGCCAATGTTGGGATCCACGCAGGACCGCTTTGCTTTCACAAACTCGAGAGCCTGTCTCCACGTAAGCCCACAGGATTTCATGAGATAGGCGCAGACAAGGGTGGGACTGCGTGAGATACCGCCGAGGCAATGAACAAGGACTGGTTTTCTGCCAGTAATACATTGTTCGAGAATATCCGATACGGAACGAAAATATTCAGACAAATCTTCTTCTGGGGTGTCCTCGCATTCGCATTGGACCCACGAGACGCCCAACTTTTCAGACGCTTCCTCCAAAACTGTGTCGAGTCCATAATCCGAGATGGCATCTTCACTTATAACGCTGATGACCATTTGAATATTCAGCTCACGAAAGTTCGCAAGGCTGACGGCGTGAAAACTACCGAGCCAGAGCCCTGGGACGATTTCGTGACATCCTGTTGGCATTGTGGTTCTACATAAAAAAGAGGGCAGGCTTTACACCCTTCTCTTATATAATTTATATTATATTCACACAAGCTTGAAATCGTCACGCAACGGAAGCAAGGTCAGCACCGCATATGCCTTCTTGATAAATTCTTCTCCCATCTTCTTCTTTTCCCCCTGATACCCTTCTACAGCCTTCTCCAAGTGCTTTACACGATCCAATACCGAATGACGAAATTTTGCTTTCTGGGAAATCAAGATCGGATTATCAAGAAAGTATTCAACAATCTCAATATATCCTTTCAGATTTGTGGTATAATGAACTTTACAAACCGTATTCATAATTTCAGATCCACGTCTGGCGCATTCACTGATACTTGCCCCATTCTTTTTCACGGCTTTAATAATATCTGGATGAAAGAACATAGGACCAGAAATGGCATCCTTCAAGGACCGATAGAGGTATTCGCGGTATTGTACACTATACGCATCAGTCTTATCCCAGAGCATATCGATCGTCCAGCAGATGAGGCTCACGGTCTCTTGATAATATGGCAAAGCGTTCTTATAGAGAAGTCCCATCATAGCGCCACGCATACGAAGAGCAGAAAGGGATTCCTTGGTGAGAATGTCCATATCGATTGTGGGTTTCGGAGGACACACCGGTTCAGAAGGAGCCTTCGAAACGATATTCTGAGCTGCCTTCTTTGCTGCCAATTCGGCCAAACGAGGAGAGCGACGAAGACCTTGCGAATTCATCTTGGAAGATTGTACTCGAGCTTCTGGTGTGCCAATAAAAAATCACGCGCCACCGCCAATTTTTTCGCACATTAATACATTATAATTACGTTCCTACATCCCTTACGTTCCTTACGCATATTCGCCGATATTTATGAGGCCTGTATGACTTTAGGCATACTCCCCCCACTTACAGTCATGACAGAGAAATCGGCATCCAGCGCAGACAGTACGACTACACCCCATACAATTCTTGATCATCTGATCGTGACCACAGTCGTGGCATTCAACCCCTTCACCGTCCAACCACGCTCCTTCCATCTCATACCGCTCGCGAATAATATCCTGCTGATTCTCAATCTTGTTTTCGAGGATATCGAGCTGTTCCTGAACCCCTTTCATCTCACGCTCGATACCAAAGAGAATCGCATAGTCGTCGAGTTCTCCCTTGACCGGATCTTCCCAGCCAGGATACAGGGATTGAATATAGCCGTATTGATCGTTATACTCGACTTCCAGCTCCTCGTATTCCACACGAAGTTTCTCGTGTTCGGCATAAAGAACCTCCATGAGGGCACGGTCGGCTGCCTCTGCATCGGCAATGTAGGCAGGCTTCATGGTGGCAGAAGAAACGGTAGCAGTGACGGTAGCAGTGACGGTAGAAGACATCTTTAATTCTGTCAAGGATAAATACTGGGTTTCCAGCGTACCAAAAAAAGGCAGGCCCCACTGCCCAATTTTATTTTTACGGAAAGACCCAATTCACCCAAAACACTTAAACTCTTCCTCCTTTTCCTTCATCATATTGTAAATGTTTTTGAATTCTTTTACAATATGTTTGTGATATGATTTACCCTTATGAAACCCAAATCCAATACCATAGATCGGTTCTCCAGTACAAAGGATTTGAATATCAATGACATAATCTTCCTCTTCTACACTATATCCACTTATCACATAGTGGGATATTTCGTTGTTCGTTGTATCTTCAAGAGTCGTATGGAGGATAAATTGTTTGCCATGTTTTATACATCGAATACTCTCATAAAACTCTTCTGTTTTATTGGCGTCAATGAGAAACTCTGACACTAATCTTCCTCCAGATTGATAATGTGTAATATTGAGAAAATGACAAGGCATATCACTCCCTTGTTCTGTCAAATAATCACTATATGCGATCTCAATCTTTTCCTTCTGAACGTACTTGTTCGGATGAAGACTCGTGGTAAGATTCGGATTCATTTTCTTCTTAAAATGTGTGATACTGGGTTTCCAGCGTGCCAATAAAAATAAGGCCCACGGCCCAATTTTATTTTTCCCAAAAGATGTCCCATTACGCCCCATCGACCATAATTTTTCCATTGTTATGGATCTTCTTGATGCTTACAAACACAGATCCATCATCGTCAAAGTAGGTATGGGTGCGACTATCCATACGATCTCCATACATATAGATGCGGTAGCCGGCATAGGAGCCGTCGTCGCAGTAGATCGACATGACCCCATTATACTGTCCCTGAATCTTATCACAGACAGTATGAATCTCACCGTTGTCATGGAAGGTGGTATGAATCGCGTTAGTGTTAGCAGAAGACATTCTTTCAGATGTGTGTATTCAAATTGATACGTACAAGTCCCATGGCCGGCCCCACGGCCAATTTTTTCGGTCCCTCACCGCAATAAAAAAGAAATAGTCAATGCGTCTTACAAAATCAGAAAACGGTAATATTCATCATCCAATACCTTTTCCATTTGTTTCGGCTCCTCCTTCACATCAGTTCCCCTCTTTTCCAGAATATAGTTTGCGCAGGTACCGCAATGGTCTTCATTTGACAGATCGACCTTATAGGAAATCTGTTTTTCAGAGTTGATCACGGACCATCTTCCCAGGACTCGCTTTGTTTCCTGAATTTGGAAGGGCTTCAAGAACTTGGTAATGTACTTCATTCTGATAGGATCGTTGGGGAATACAAACCTTACTTCCAGGTGACACGCCAATTTTACAGCCCATGGTCCTTACGCACCGCATCCCATTGTCCTTCTTTATAGGCCTCTCCCCAGACAACACTATCATCTCCACTTCCAATATAGTACTTGCCAAGGAACTCGTAATGAACACGGAGTTTGCGACGGAGCACAAGGAAAAAGGAGTTTCTTCGTTCTTCCGCAGAAAACCGTGCGACGTTTGCTTCAAGATGGAAGGATTTATATTTCTTGACAGCTTCTGCCCCACGAAATGTGTGAAGAATATTGATTTTGGGATTCTTTTTCAAATCTTCGACTACGTCTTTATAACTGACCATCTAATTGTCTGATAAAAAAGAATCACAGAATTAAATCACAGAATTAAATCACAGAATTAAATCACAAGACTACAAACCCCTTATTCATCGGTCGGCTCATTTTCCGGAATCTTCACGCCGACCAGCTTGGCAGCCGAGGTAAGAAACTCCATGGCGTTGTAGTTACACGGCCACCCAAAATCAACAAACTTTACCTGATGCGGAAGGGCCGAGCGCCAAGGCGTGCGAAAATACTTATGAAGGTCATAGGATCTCCCACAGCCGAGAAGATAGCCGGCATCACGAATGAGCCCCACGATCTCCTTTTCACGTTCCCCCAGACGCCCCACCATAATCTGATTCAGAACGGCACGCGCACTGGGGAGGTAGATAAACTTCTTGGTCTTATCGGCCATGGGGAAACCTTCGACGGAGATGCGGTACATATCCCCCATATAGTATTGGGTTGCTGCTGCGCCATAATCCGACTTGAGATAGATATACAAGGGGGCATCCTCGGCAAAGTCATCCGAAATATCACAGAAGCGCTGGGCCGTCTTATGAATAGTCTTATTCTCTTTGCTCATATATCCGCCGATGGCCAAAAGACCACCCCCCTTATACGGCGTGAAGCCAATATGGTGAAGGCCGCCAAACTTGTCCATCACAAAGGCCGCCGGTCTTGAATTGGTACAAATCGTATAGTTTAATTCACGAAGGTGGGTATAGCGACCATTGATATGCTTACCGTAAGAAGTGACCTTGTAATTTAAGTTCGTCCGCAGGCAAAACATCATGTAGAGCTGGTGAAGGCGCTGGATATCCTTGGGGACTTCTGCCGCCGCCTCCGTAATCGCACGGACCTTCTGTTGCTGCCGATTCTCCACCGTGATCTTACCAGCCGCGATTCCGTCAGCCAGCGTGGCACCCTCTCCCATGAAGCTGGCGGACCAGGCATCACCGTTCGCAAAGGCTCGCTTCTCACCGGTCTTCAGGCCTGGCGCCTTGACTTCGAGGAAAGAACCATCGCCCAGAACCACGGCAGTGCGCTTGTACTCGGTCCCAGGGGCAAAGCGGACCAGGGTACCCTTCGCATGCGAAGCAGTAGTGGGAAACGAAGCGGAAGTAGAAGAACTCATCTTGAGACTGTTTCGTGAATACTCTTGGAACTTGCCGGTTGTACAATTGTACGTACCAAAAAAAGGGGGACTGCCACGGCCAATTTTTTTCCGAGCCCACACTTACATGTACAAGGTATGACCGATTTGAGAAAGTAGAGTCAGGGCACGTTTGCCAAACTCTTCATGGGTTGTACACACAAGGGCACATTCAAAATGGTCGTAGATCATCCCAAACTGGTCTTCCACTTCCTGAAGAAGTTCCATTCGGACTTCATGGGACGCCTCCACGAAGGTATCTTTCTCGGATCCAAATGTTTTCGCAAGGGCGTCTATGAAGAATTGATGGGCCGAAGCAATATCTGTGAAAACCTTTGAATCGGCCGTACCGAATCTTCCTTCATGCCAGGTCGCAATGTAAAAGTGAGACATATGTGCCGACATCTTCTATAAGAGTGTTCTCATGTGCCAAAAAAATAAATAGCCTCCATGGCCAATTTTTCACTACCAACCTTCAACCTTCAACCCACCCAGATCACATATACAAGATATGGCCGATCTCCGAGAGTTTCTCCAACGCTCGTTTGGTAAATTCTTCTTGTGACGTATGCGCAATCGAGAATGTCATATCGGAATATTCAAAGACACGGACCCCATGAAACTCCGTGAAGACTTCCTTCATGATATCTACACAGCCTTCTTGGTACGCCTCTTCGTCACTTTGAGCGAGTGTGATAAAGCCTTCCATGAAGAAAGCATGGACGGACGGAAGGTCGTTGAAAATCTTGGTATCCGTACCGCCAAGATGTCCTTCTTTCCAGGTCGCAATGTAAAACTTGGGGGAAGCCATTTTCTGAGATGGGAATGCCAAAAAAACAGGTAGCCCTAACGGCCAATTTTTCGACCCCCTACCCTTATACCGTTTCAAAGGTGATATCAACCTTTCGCTTCCAGTCACCGCCTTTACAAATTGGGCATACCGCCTTCTTTGACACATCAAACCAGTCTCCCAAACAATCTGCATGAAAGGGCTGCTTACATTGTAGGCAACAAACAACACTCTTCTTTTCTTCCTGGATATCGTCATGACAGATACAGCAGGTATTATCTTTCAAAGGTCCATTCGATGTATGACACGTATCAAACGATTTCGTAATTTTATAGGGGATTTTTACATATTTTAAAGAAAGCTCATCCTGTTGGACGGCTGCCAGGCAGAGTTCAGGGGTTTGCTCCTTGACATGGTATAAAGAAAACCCAGTCTGTTGGACGGCCGCCAGGCAGATTGTAGGGCTTTGCTCATTGACATATTCTAAAGCCTGTCCATACCGTTGGACGGCCGCCAGGCAGAGTTCAGGAGTTTGCTCCTTGACATATTTTAAAGCAAATCCATTCTGTTGGACCGCTGCCAGGCAGATTGTAGGCGTTTGTTCCTTTACATACTGTAACGCAAATCCACTTTGTTGGACGGCTACGAGGCAGATTTCAGGGGTTTGTTTATCCACAGAATATAGCATTGTAATGCGTCACCAATAAGAATGCCGAGTTTTCAGCGTGCCAAAAAATACAGGCCCCAACGGCCAATTTTTCCACACGTTCCTTACACACGTTCCTTGCCCAAGCCAAACCCTCTATTCCAGACTCGCACGCAGAATATTCAGACGCCCATACTTGGGCGAATAGGAGGCCCACGTAAAGGTCGGCTCGCCGTCCCAGACCCATTGCCCAATTTCTTCTTCCATATCCTTTTCAAGGATGTATTCGTGGGTATAGTAGCGTGCCTTCTTGTAGATCTCGGACAGGTCGTCAGTGAAGCAGACAAGTTCGGTGGTATGATCTTCCCCAGTAAAGGTCATCGCATAGACCACATCGCCCTGAATGGTCTTCTTCAGGACGGTATAGGGTACCTGTGGGCAGACAAGGTGGCCAGATTCCTGGTCGGCGTCAAACGACGGCATCACAGAACGGCACTGCTTGGTGGTAATGGCCGGATCCTGGTCGTTACAGATATAGGATTCGACTTCACGCAGGTATTGAAGAACTCCTTCCTTCGAACGATGAACATGAATATCTTCCCCCATGTTGGCTTCGGTCGCGTTGAGAAAGACGGCGTAGGCTTCCATTCTTGTCAATCACAGGTACGAGGTTTCTCGTGTGCCAAAAAAAGGGGTGGCCCCCACGGCCAATTTTTCCATAGCCAATACTACGCATACAGATGAAGGTAATCACACATTTGGAGAAAGTCAAGAAGGAC
>JACCDX011807325.1_pt1 | contig 11990 bp, 13 predicted proteins | sample 7449681 | NCBI WGS metagenome assembly JACCDX01 (sample SAMN15323450, study PRJNA562643) | freshwater metagenome | isolation source: river surface water | place: USA:Blue River Watershed | collected 2017-08-18 | reverse complement strand
GATACCAAAACATCGGTTCTAGACTTTGATCATTTGTGCTGGCTCAAATGTGATGGTCGTACGTTTAACAAGGATGATTATTTATTTTTGTGGAATGTGATTGGGTATAGTTTTGGAGGGTCTGGTAACAGCTTTTCCTTACCGGCACCAGAAGGCCGCGTCGTGGGTATTGTAGGGCAACCTGATATTGCAACCGGTACAAATCATACCATGGGTCAAGAAATTGGTGCAGAAACACATACGTTAACGGTTGCCGAAATGCCAACCCACAACCACGGTATTACAGATCCTGGACACACTCACACATATCTTGGTGTACAGGGACAAGATGCGGGTACGATGGGTGGGCAAACAAGTGTTGCTGAAAATGATCCACGTCCCACAGAAACATCCGGCTCACGTGTAACAGGAATTACAATTAATAATGCAGGTAGTTCGAATGCTCACAACAACATGCAACCAACCTTGTTTGTCGGTAACTTTTTTATTTACTGCGGCAAGCCTCACGAAGGCCGTACCGTATTACAAACTGGAATGTATTTTTAAGGATGTATAAATTGCACAAACGGCATGTGCGCTTCCAAGCCACGAAAATGGGTTCGGTCACCGTCACATCCGTGGGGCAATAATGTTGTACAAGGTTTATGCAGGGCATAGGCAAATGTTAAAGGAGATGATAAATTGCCAATAAAGTGCGAGCACGATGCTATCGCATGTACCATAGAAAAAATGTCCTTACAGTGATAAAAGGGAATTGATAATTGCGTTTTATCAAGAAAGGTTTGATATTCTTCCAATTGGAATCCAATAAAGAGTAATTTACTGGGATCATAAGATCGTAACCAGATTTTGTAGGCATTGATGTCACCCCACCGATGGAGCGAATGACTGACTAGAATCTTGTCTTGCAACGAATAAATCGGTGGATATTGAAATGACAACCAGGGACTTTGTGCCCAGGGTATGTTGTACAAGGAACTGAAAATATTGTACCAGTGAGTATTATACAATAAATTGCTCTGACGCCAGCCACTCAAATTGACTTGAAAAGGCTGGTTGTTGTATATTTGAAAGCTATGTATGTAGGGCTGTAGTTGAAGTAACGGCAACAATTCTTGATATGCCTTGTCATTACCATGACGAAAGTTGTCACCGTGTTTGTCACTCAAATACAAAATACCACGACGTTGAGTTTGCTTATAGATTTCGTGTATAACCGACAATTGATGTATAAAGTCACCAAGGAGTCCTCCTGCAACATAGGTTATAGGAAACAGAAAATGTTGAAGATGCTGATTATAAAATACATAGACTTCTGTGTATAGTGTGTTGAATTTGTGATATTGTTGCGGATTGATTCCAGGTTGGTGCGTCAGGGATATATTGGGAAAAAAACTAACATGAATGGTTGGATCAAAATCAAAACCATAGGTGGAAGATGAAGATAAAGATACATGATCGTACAACAGTGACGCAGTAAGTAATTGTCCATAAAACACTTCTCGGTTGATGTTTTCATATTGCAATACAATACTTTCTTGAACATAACTTTTTTGTTCTTGTGTCGCGTCATTGTGTAAATTATTCAGTATGGTTTTTAAACGAAACCGGTACATGTTATAATCAAAGATTTTGGAGGCAATAATGGCGTAATTATGGTCTTGGATATTTATCTGTTTAATAATATTGGTATCATCCCAAATCGTTTGGTTGACAAAATACAAGAGTTTGTAAAAAAGATAATATTTGGAGGTATTGTACAAATCTTGCAAATGTTTATAGGCCTGCAATTCACGCTGCACATGTTGGAGTTTATTTGGGTCTTGAATGTGCGTTTGCTTGATTTCCAAAATAGACAACCGGTCAAAGGCTTCGCCGTACGAAATTTGAATGTTCATGGTTGTGGGTTGTATTATTATAGTATAATTTATGCGTAATTCTTTATACTATAGTTTAAAGACCGGTTGTAGAAACAGTGTAACGCATGGAGTCTACATTACAAAATTGTCGCATTTGTAAATCATCGTCATTAGACGTGGTGGTAGATTTGGGCAACCAAGTCATTACATCACGATTTCCTGACATGGGAGACTATAGTACACCGTGTACACGTGTGCGTCTGGTAATGTGTCGCGATTGTAAACTGGTGCAGCTCAAAGACACAACTCACTGCAGCGAATTGTACGAGCATTTATACGGTTATCGTTCTGGTTTAAACGAAATGATGTGCCGTCATTTACAAGAATATAATCGCGAATTATGTGGGGTGGTACATGGCGGATTGAAAAATGGGTCATGGGTGCTTGATATTGGTAGTAACGATGCGACCTTTTTAAAGTTTTACGGTGGAATGGAGGAAGGATTGAAGCGTGTAGGATGCGATCCCACGGGAAAACAATTTGCCTCATGTTATGAAGGGGTGGAAGGTTTGGAACTGGTGGATACGTATTTTACAAAGGAGGCTTTGGTGGGTGTGTATGGGCCTGACGTGAAGTTTCGTGCTGTGTCGTCCATAAGTATGTTTTACGATTTGCCAGACCCTGTACAATTTGCACGTGACATTTATGATTTGCTGGAAGAAGATGGAATATGGACTTTAGAACAAAGTTATGTGGCGACCATGTTGGAACGTAACAGTATTGACACGATTTGTCACGAACATTTGGAATATTATGGAGTACGCCAAATCAAGGAAATCATGGATCGTGCCGGTTTCAAGATTATTAAACTTGGATTGAACGAATGCAACGGAGGGAGTTTCCGTATTTACGTGGCCAAACGTGGTTGTGGGGTTTATAAAGAAGATGTGGAAAGTGTACGCCGATTTTTGGAACAGGAATCATTGCACAATATTCATAGTCTAGAAGCATACAAGGCGTTTAATACACGGTGTACAGTGCAAGCACAACGTTTAAAAACCTTTTTACAATGGTGTCGCGATGACAAGAAAAAGGTGTATATTTACGGTGCATCTACCAAGGGGAATTGTTTGTTGCAATATGCTGCGATTGGACCTGATTTAGTACCCTATGCCGTGGAACGCAACCCTTTAAAATACGGCAAAATGACGTCTACATGCATTCCCATTATTGACGAAGCAACCATGCGTCGTGATAATCCAGAATATTTATTGGTGCTGCCATGGCATTTTCGTGAAGGGATTGTAGCGCGTGAAGCGGCCTATTTAGAAGGCGGTGGTACTTTAATTTTCCCCTTTCCAAACTTTCAATTGGTATCCAAGAAAAAGCGTGCACTGATTACTGGGGTAGATGGACAAATTAGTAAGTACTTGGTACCAAAGTTGGAAGAAGAATACAATATTTTGGGTCAATGCCGTGCAATTACCGAACATCGTCGCAACGTGTTACGCGTGGCCCATGATTTTGAAAACGGTGATAGTGTGTCTTGGTTGCAACAAGTGTATGATATATATGCTCCAGATGTATTTATTCACAATGCAAGTATTACCAACACGGAATCGTGTGAAAACAATCCGTTTGGTACGATGAAACTCAATGGATCCTTGGTGGGAAGTATATGCGAAATTATTCATAAAAGTGGACGACCATGCAAATTATTTCACGCATCCAGTAGTGAAATCTATAAAAAACATGGACGTTATATGGTGGAAGATAATGATAGTCATTTGGCTCCACAAACCTTGTATGGTGTATGCAAATCATTTGGACATCAAATCGTAGATTATTATCGTCACAAATACAATTTACCCTTTTTTAATGGTATCTTGTTTACGACGGAATCACGCTACCGCAAAAACAACTTTTTGTTGCGCAAAGTATATCAACATGCAAAGTCGTGGTCGCGTGGAGTCAAACATGTGTTACAAGTGGGGTCTTTAGATTCGTATCGCAATATTATTCACGCAGACGATGCTGCACAGGCAATTGTTTGTATGCTCGGCCAGGAAGTGGGTGATAATTATGTGATTTGTAATGAGGAAATACATAAAGTGGAAGATTTGGTATTGGAAATATACAAGTTGTTTGGAATTACGTTATATAATGAATTAGGATATTTTGTAACAGAAGAAGGGGAAAAAGTGTTGCAAATTGGGCATACTATGCGTGAAAATGTAAGTCATATACACGGTGTGGCAAACAAATTAAAAAAATTGGGATGGGTACCACGTTATAGTGTAGAAGATATATTACGTGATGTATGTGAACTAGATTAAACACTGGTGCTCATGATTTTCTGATGTTCTTGTGGGGTTAATTCGTAATGGTCGTTTGGATTTTGAGATTGGATGGATTCGTAAAATGCAAGGGCACAAAGAGCTGCAGCGCTTGGTAGTAGTATACGTTTTGTATAGTGAAAGGGTGATTGCATTGGCATATGAATTTGTGAAGGTGGTGATGGAGGGCGTTTGGAAATGTATGAGAAAAGAGCCAAGGAACGTTGCATACGGGTAACTTTTTGGTTCATTTTTGGGACAATGGTATACATGTATATTACATTTTGTAGCATACATGTAGACTCAATTTTTTACAAATTTATGCTTTTTCGCAGGCAATGGCAAACGAATTATTTAGGTCCACGCCACTGGAAAAAATATTGGTGCAGCCACGGTCACGTAAATAGTCCGTGATCATAGTAGCATTGAGCACGTGACGATGTTTGCGATTGTTCCATGGACGCCAATAGGTTTGGCTATAATCTGGTAAATAAAGAAACAGTACACCGCCTTGTTTAAGACGTGTGAGCCAATGGTCTAGTGTGGCCACCCAGTCGTCTACATGTTCCAAACAATGACTGCTGAAAATATAGTCTACTTGGACGGTGGGTAAATTGTTGGCGTCGTAGCCACTGCCGTCGGCCTTATCAATACCAATGGCCCCTGGAAGCTTCCATTCTTCTTTACAATAGCCAATATCGTACCCTGCACCTTTACAAAAGTGTTGGGCGTAAGGGATGATAAACTGGGCGGCATTGCCTTGGGCTTGGAAACTAGGGTAATTTTGGTTGTTGTGGGTTATGGTGTCAATTGGCATCGTCGTAGAATCTGTATATAATGTGACAGTTATGCTTTATATTGTTTTAATTTCTTTTTGGCGCACCTTTTTCCTGACCTCTTTCTGACGAACTCTCAAAAAGGTGGTTTAGATTGCGGTAACATCGCTATAATCCCATACACTTTGATAAAGGCCCTTGGTGGGAAATGCTTTATAACGACTATAACTTTTCCGATATTGGTGGGGTGGTGGTCGCATAAAATCCAGCAATAAGGCAAGACTACTGTCCATCATAAAACAGGCCTTTGCATTGTATAACAATGTACAATAGTCCAATACATTGTCTACACGCAGTAAAGATTCTACGTTGGGTTGCGGATTTGAGGTGTTGGGTAAAAGTGGTTGACTGTACCGGTCTTTGCCAAGATAAATGATGGGTAGATTGGTCCAATTGCGTGTTTGAATGATGGTTTGTATATCATCGTAGGGAAGAATGAGCTTACGTTCTGGATCGTCGTGGATGATTATGTATTCTTGTCCAAGGGTTTGTGCAATAGTATGATGTAATGTTTGAGATTCTGGATTATGTTGAGGAAGGGAAAATTCACTATAACGCGTCCAGTAGGGAATATTGTATTGCATATAAAATCCGTGTGACCAACATGATGGATGAAGACCACGGTATGCATTACTACCACTGTGCACCCCACATAAAATAATTTGATACCCTTGATCCTTATAACCTTGTAAAATGGACGGATTTGCACCATAAATAGGAGATATTTCATTGTCGTCCGTTACCGGTAAAGGTTTTATCGTGGGCCAATCACCATAGAGTTTGTCTAATGTGGGTTTCATCGGTGTTTTGCATACGACCAAAATTTCCTCTGGGTTTTGGGTTTTACGAAGAACATGAATAAATCCATTCATAATAAACTGGTCACCAAGACCTAAATGACCAAGTACTAGAAACTTTGTCATACTATAAACCTATTATACTATGAAAAAATATTCTTTAGATAATCAATCGTTCAGAAATTCAAAAAATTGATTTATATACAATTTGTAATAAAACTATATTATAATTAAATATGGATGTTGACTTTGTATTGGAATCTGAAATATACAATACATTACCTGAAATTATAAAGAATGTATTAGATGATGAATATTATTCAAGGGAATATACAACAGATAATATTATTTTCCATAAAAATCAAAAAAATAAAAATGTACACATTACACATGATAATATACCAGTCGTGGATTATAGTCTAAATGATTATCAAAATGTGCATGGACCATGTATTTCATATAAAAATGGAAATATTGAATATATACGAAATTATGTAAATGGTATTCAACATGGGATTTCTCAAAAATATTATGAAAATGGGAAAATTATGTCTGAAGTTACACTGTATAATGGGTTATTACATGGAAATAAATATTCCTATCATGATAATGGAGAACTTTCTATAGAAGAAACGTATCATCATAATATGTTACATGGAACATCATATATATATGATACAATGAAAAATATTACAAGTACTACACAATATTATAAGGGTAAAAGAAATGGGTTTTATATACAATATACATATGTTCATTATTCATATCCAATAATTAAAACGTTAGAAAAGTTTATTAATGATAAAAAAATAGAATATAATTATCGTGTTGAAAATGGAAAGTTTATAAACGAACGTAGTGAAAAAGAAGCATATGATCTTGGTATTATGATTGAAAAAAATAAAAGCAATGATGTTGTTATAAATACGGCAGATGAGTGGATAAATAAGGTACATGACCGTGGCCGTATACTTATTCATATACGCGAGGGACATTATAAAATGATTGGGTTATAGCTCACGACATGCTTCCCAATTGTTCTTTGCCTGAAGCTGGAGGAGAAAGTCGTAAATGGTTTGGGACACGACGTGTTCACGGTTTGTGTTGGAATCGTGGGCAAAATAAAAGAGTACATCACCAATGTCCTTGTATTCTTGTCCCTTGGAAGACACATTGAGCTTGAGTTCCATTTGAATGCATTCTTGCTTTTGCAATACCATCATAGGTACCCCTGCTTCGGTAGTAATATTGAGTTGTAGAGCCATGGTTGTATGTTATAAATAATATATGCGCGCTTTATGCTCAATTTTTTCGTTACGAAGTATAACGGTCGAGTACACGTTCAATAATGCGGCTCGTAGACACCCCTTCTTGCATCGGAAAAAAGATGGTTTCGCCTGCATGGGCCGAACTACGCATCGGTATTCCTTCATATTCTTGCCCCTTGACCATAATATCCGGTTTAATATATTTGACCATATCAATGGGACTGTCCGTGTCAAACGGTATAATATAATCTACGCACTGTAACGCTTCTAGCATTTTTATACGCTGATCCAACGGTATAATGGGCCGACGATGACCTTTGAGTCGTTGAATAGATTCGTCGCTATTTATGCCCACAATTAATATGTGTCCCAACGATTTTGCATAGTGTAAGGAGGCAACATGCGATGCGTGCAACATGTCAAAACAGCCATTGGAAAACACAATCTTTCTGTTGTCACGGGGTAACATAGACAGGGCTTCCATAGTAATCACTTTGCCAGGATGTAAGTGGTTGTGCAAGGCCCAAAAATCGCCGCGATCACATACATACGTTCCTACATGCTGCACGGAGCGTGACGCTAAAAATGTAGCTGCTTTGGCCATAATATCGTTGCTGGTTTTCAAGGCACTCAAAAAACCAAAGGTGGCACATACCACATCGCCTGCACCGGTTACATCGTGCACTTGTACTGGTTGCGTGTCATAATACGTAATTGCGCGTGTTTCACGTTCGTATAAGGCCAACCCCTGTGATGCCAGCGTAATACAAATATAAGGGCAGGCGACTTTTGATGAAAGTTTATCCATAAGATCTGGAACGGCTTCACGGTTGTATGGGGTGAGGGGTAGTCCACATTCTTTTTGCGCTTCGTGAAAGTTGGGCTTGAGCAAGGTACAGCAACTGTACTTTTGGAAATCACCCTTGGGGTCTACTGTGACTGGTATATTCATTTCGTGCGCCCAGCTTATAACCATAGATACAAATTCTTCATAGCAATAACCTTTATTATAATCGGAAATAATAATGGAATCAATGCGTCCTAAGGCAATAAGTTGTCCAATATTGTCTAGCAGTGTTTCCGTAATGTGACTTTTTTGGAGGGGCTCTTCATCGTCATAACGAAATAATAATTTATTGCCAGCAAATCCACGATGCTTGATGGTAGTGGTAACAGACTCATCTTGCACTCCACAAAATGTAATATTATGGTGGTTGGTCAACTCCAACAACTTTTTGGCTCCATAGTCTTTGCCAATGACCGCTCCTAAATATACGTTTGCCCCCATAGATGCTACGTTGGCGGCCACATTGGCAGCACCCCCAAGACTGTATGATTCACTGCGTTGGTGCAATACTGGAATAGGACCTTCATTGGCGATTTTATTGCAAATGCCGTGGATTCCGTGGTCAATCATCACGTCTCCCAGTACAAGCACGGACGGTTTTATGAAGGAGGGAAAAATATAGTTCATTGTGGCTATATACTAGTTATATGCCTATTTAAATCTTTATGTATAGTATAAAATAGATTCGCGGTGTTTGTGTGATTGTTTGTCATGGATGCATATGAGCTAATGCCAGGGGTGATTCCACCTTCATTTTTAAGTAAGATTATGGAAAAACGTTATAAAAAAGGGGAGGGATTTGAAATACCACGTTGTTTTGCGCAACACGAGCCGATTTTGCATTATATGGAGCAGCACGGTTGGGTGCTGGAAAAAGTGGTGGGAAAAAAGAAGGGGATGATGGTAGTCAAAGATGTGGATGAATGGGTAACAAATGTAGTAGAAGAACCTGTGGTTACACCAGTTGTAGTCAAGCAAACACCGAAAAAAGAAGAAACAAAGGATTTGCCACGTGGGGTTTTAGAAGCACGTGCACATGCCGACAAGGTGCTGGAAGAAATGCGTGCTTCGCAAGGGGTAGACTGGTACGAATTGCGACTAGAAGCCATTGCATACCAAGACCGTTTGTTGTTGATAGAAGAACGTGATGCATTACAACGACGCACACGGTTTGATACGTACGACGAAATGCGACTGGAAGAATTGAATGAGCTATTGGGGCAATAATGGTCTAAAGAAACGTTATATTATTATATTAACCATTATAATAATATAAAGTATAAATAATATGAACGGCGAACCAATTATGTGCCGCATATGTTTTGATAATGGGGGGCCTTTTATATGCCCTTGCGAATGCATTGGGTCTGGTGCCTACGTTCATAATGCGTGTTTATTGCGTTGGTATGAAACGGAACCGGATCGTGGGCGTCATTGCACGGTGTGTAAAGCAGAGTTAAGTATACGCATGGAGGAAAAAAGTGTTGTGTACGGTGGGCCAGTGTTGTGGCGCAATTATATATATTTTGATTACCCTGTGCAAATGGCCTTGGGGGCGTTGGAAATATATGTACAATTATTTTGTTCCTTGGTGTGGCACTATAATGATTTGCAGAATTATAATTTATACATGGGAATCCAATTATTTCATCATCTGATGATTGGACGTTATATTTTTTTCACTGGCTACGTGCGTAATAAAAGGATCTATTATGCACAATGGTGCAGTCGTGATGCGTTGATTTTGTTGGCGTTGTACGGATTTGTGTTGGGTGGTACGTACAATACAAGCTATTTGGGTAATTTGACCTTGAAATTATTGGTCGTGCAATTGTGGAAGGCACATGTTGGGTTTGTAGAAACGGTAAATATTATGGCAAAGCCCTTGGAGTTTATAGATAAAAATGTGCCCCGATAGGTAGAAATATGAGCTTTTTAAATATGTTTGGTAAAAAATTATCTAACATACCCCCACCGCCACCACTTGACCCTAAACGTAAAAAGTTATCCTTATTGCAAGAATTACAAAAGAGAAAAAATAGAGAAAATATAATTCCACACATTACACGTGATCATGTAAATGCATATTATGACTTATCTATAGAACAAAATCCTCTATATGAAACAATTTTAAAAGATGTAGAACCATATATATTAGAAGCCGACAAAGAATTTGAAAAAAAGAATCTTCAATTTGTAAAAAATATGGCAACTTTGTATGGAATTAATGTGAATTTTAATGATATACCAAATACACCGGTGGTTAGTAATGCAGAAATTGAAGCGGAACTTCAAGCAATGCTTAATGGAAAGGCTGGAGGTTCACGTTTTCAATATGGTGGGGTTACAAAACAAGAATTAGCACAAAAAATGATTGAAATGCAACAGGCATTAGTGGAATTACAAAAGGCGCGAGATTTTAGACTTGCAGCTCTTCAACGAATACGTGCCGAAATAACCGACCCAGAAAAACAACAAAGAATGAAAATTGCACTTGAAGCAAAAGTTCAAGCCGCAAAAGCGAAGTTTGATGGGTTAACACAAGAAGTACAATCTATGACTGCTGCATTACAACCTCCTGCACAAACGGTTGTTGCCACTCCTGCTCCTGCGGAAAAGAAGTCATTTTTTGCAAGTATGTTTGGAAAAGGAGGTCGTCGTCGCACGTATAAAAAACGTGGCGGTCGTAAAACACGGCGTAGCCATAGTCGCAAGCATTAAGCATTCTTTTTTGCAGATTTGGCTTCGGCTTTGAGTTTGGCGAAAATACTGTACGTTTTTTTCGGCTGTTCCACCGGATTGACAGGGCTTTCTTGCACCACGAGTGCACTTTCATCGGCGGGCGTGGGTGTTTCTTGCGGGACGATGGATACTTTTTTGGGGCGACCACGTGACTTTTTTTCGGGTGGTTGGGTTGTTGGGGTTGGATCTGGGGTTTGTATATTTGGAGTTTCTTGAAGTGGCGGTTCTTGTTTGTCTACATACGTGCAACTGTTTATTACTGGATTGACCTGAATATCTTTCCAACGTGAATCTTCTTGTACCGTGCGCAACATGTCGTCCACCGGTATATCGTACTTGTCGGCCAAGATTTCCAACAAGGTCAAATGAATATCGGCCACGTGTTTAAATAACATGTGCAGCGAAGCCCCATAGGCGTCACGATAGTTTTTGATTTCTTTTGGTACAAACGACACATTGGTGCCTTCTTCATTAACATAAAACGGCTCGTGGATTATCGTAATGTTTTTCTTTGCCATGATGTTTGTTTGATAATAATATGATTTTGTAAACATTTTATTATCAATTTTTTGGATAGTGTGTATATGTAATTTACACGCCATCAATATATTTCTCAAGAATATTCGTTAATTCATCAAAGTTTCTACTAAAACTATCATAATTACCTTCAACTGGTAAAATATCTACACGACCCACACCTGGATATGTTAGAAGTCCATTTAGACACTTCAAAACACCACCATAATGTTTATTTAGTATATCTACATCTAGATGCCAAAACATCACTGAATAACCTTTTGTTTCTCTTATTTTATCTAGATAAATCATATGAGCGTTTGATGATGTTAAGAACATACCATTTGGAATACTACAGAATAGTTCCTGTGTTTCTTTTGTCTTATCGCTTTCAAAATCCTCAAATTCAATACGGATATACATCTTATAATAGTATTATATGGAGAGTCTTTAAATGAAAGAACGCTCATTTAAAATCCGCATGGATCTAAAACGCTTCTTTGAGATCTGGAAAATACGATACCATACCCAATACAAAAATGAGGATTGTGACATAAAATGCAGCACGCATGGCTAAGGAACGTTTGGTATAATGTTCAATAATCAATTCAATAATCCCCCATAAGGCTACCCACCACAAGACACCGAAAAAAAGTTTGGTAAAAAAGAGTTGGTTTTTTTCCATAGTTCTATTGTATGGAATGTTTTATAATTGTTTGAGATATTGTAAAAACCCTCGGTTGGGCTTTATATGTGGAACTATGGTCTGTACATAGGAAAAAGCTTCTT
>JACCDX011010308.1_pt1 | contig 11990 bp, 13 predicted proteins | sample 7449681 | NCBI WGS metagenome assembly JACCDX01 (sample SAMN15323450, study PRJNA562643) | freshwater metagenome | isolation source: river surface water | place: USA:Blue River Watershed | collected 2017-08-18 | reverse complement strand
GGCCTTGGGCTTGTAGCCAAACACCATGGCGGTCAGGTTGCTCGGGAAACTGCGCGAGAGCACGTTGTATTCCTGCACCGCCTTGATGTAGCGGTTGCGCGCCACGGTGATGCGGTTCTCGGTGCCTTCGAGCTGCACGCGCAGGTCAGCAAAGCCCTGGTTGGCCTTGAGGGCGGGGTAGTTTTCGGACACCACCAGCAGGCGCGAGAGCGCACTGCCCAGCTCGCCCTGCGCGGCCTGGAACTTCTGCATGGCTTCGGGGTTGTTCAGCGTTTCGGGCGTGACCTGGATGCTGGTGGCCTTGGCGCGGGCCTCGATCACGCGCGTCAGCGTTTCCTGCTCGAAATTCGCCTCGCCCTTGACGGTGGCGACCAGGTTGGGCACCAGATCGGCGCGGCGTTGGTACTGGTTGAGCACTTCGGACCAGGCCGAAGAGGTCTGCTCGTCCAGACGCTGGAAATCGTTGTAGCCGCAACCGCTCAGGCTCAGGGTGGTGGTCAGCAGTGTGCTGACCAGCAGCCAGCGGGCAAGGGATGTACGCATGGTGTTCCTTGATGGGTGACAGATGCCAAAAATATACCTGCAGCTGGCGGCAGATGCACCGCTTTCAAGCCGCGATCAAGTGGGCTGCCGTGCCGGCCACAACACGGCGGCGATCGAAACCACCATCAGCACCACGGCGGCCCAGTCCTGCCAGTGCAATACCTCACCCAGCACCAGTGAGCCACTGAACACCCCCACCACCGGGATCAGCATCACGCTGAGTGTGGAGGCCACCGGCGGCAGGCTGCGCGCCAGGTAAAACCAGGCCGCGTGTGCAAAGCCGAACACCAGCACCGCGTTGAACCCGTTGGAACCCCTGTGCGTGGGCGAAGGGGCGATCCAGCGGTCCTGCTCGAACACCACCGCCAGCACCGTCAGCACCACGGTGGTCATGGCCGTCATCCAGAACGAAATCGCCAGCGTGGGCACCGGCATCTTGGTGCGGCGCAGCAGCTGCGTGCCCAGCGCCCAAGTGCTGGCGGCCACCAGAGCCAGCAACACCCCCAGTGGGCGCCCGCTGAGGTTGGTGATTTCGTGCCAGAGCAAGAGCACCACCCCCAGCGTGGCCGCACCCACCCCGGCCCAGGCCCGACCCGGCAGCCGGTTGCCAAAGAACAGTGCGCCCAGCACCGCCGAGAACATCGGCATGGTGTAGCCCAGGATGGCCGAGCGCCCGCTCGAGAGCGACTGCACCGCAATGATGATCAGCGCGTGCCAGATGAACATGTTGAACACCGCCAGCACCAGCAGTTCGCGCCAGTGCTCGCGTGGAATGCGAAACGGCACCCGCATCGCCAGCAGCGCCAGCCCCAGCACCGGCGTGCCCAGCCACAGGCACATCATGCGGAAGGTGAGTGGCGGAAAACCGGTGACCCCGGCCTTCATGATCGGCCAGTTGATGCCCCAGACGATGGTCAGCAGGACCAGGACGATCCATTGACGGGAGGAGAGTTTGTGCATGGCGGGCATCTTAGGTCACCCAAGCCGACCACGCTGCCAGACAGGTGACTGGACATTGTTATTTCAATGTAATAACATTCGTGACGTTTCAAGGGAGCATTCCATGCACGTCACCATTCGCCCATTCGGCAATTCAAAGGGAGTCATCATCCCCAAGCCCTTGCTTGCCCAGGTGGGTCTGCAAGACGAAGCCGAGATCGAAGTGCAAGATGGCGCGTTGGTCTTGCGGCCCGTGCAGGCGCCGGTTCGCCAGGGATGGGAGCAGGCCGCGCAGGCCATTGCAGTGGCCAAAGAAGACGAACAGGTGATGGGCGATGCGCCATTGGCCGATGAAGGCGAATGGCAATGGTGAAGCGGGGCGAAATCTGGCTCATCAACCTGGACCCCACCGTGGGCAGCGAAATCCGAAAAACCCGCCCCTGCGTGGTCGTTTCGCCTGCAGAGATGAATGCACACCTGCGCACCGTGATCGTGGTGCCCATGACCTCCCAGGGCTTTGATGCGCCCTTTCGGCCCACGCTGACCTTTCAGGGCACCAGCGGCCGCATCCTGCTCGACCAGGTTCGCACCGTGGATAAGGTGCGCCTCGTCAAAAAGCTGGGAGCGCTGACAACCCAGACGCATCACAAGGTCATGAAAACGCTGCAGGAATTGTTCGCTGTTTGAGGCAGTCCTGCTTTGGAGTTGCCCGAGGTGTCACGAGCTTTTCGGTGCAGGTTGGATTGAAAGGTTCGGGCAGTTCCTCTAGCGTTGGGCGGGCTCAGGAAAAGTCTGCGGTAGGCAATGCAGGGTTATCTGCGTCTGGCGTGTCAAGCTGCAATTGCATTTGCTCAAATGTTGATGTCCTTGACTGGCTTGGCTAACGCAGCCTCAAAGCGGATCAGGTTCTGAATCAGTTTGTCCTGAAGTTGTGGCCAGGCTTCAGGAGCGGTTTTCCAACCGCCGTCAATTTCGTAAGAGATGCGGCAGCCCTTTCGACCAGGCAGGTCGTCCCAGATTAATTTGTCCCCAAAGGACTGGTGAATTTGCTCTTGCTGACGCTCCAGAATCTGAAAGGCTTGAGTGTTCCAGATATCGGGCTTGTTGCCGTCACGGATGTAGCACTCCACGCGTGAGCGATTTTCCAAAAGTACCAAACTAAGCCCGAAACCTGAGCGGCCGATGCCGGCCGACAGCCAATGATCGGACGAGGTGCTGCGGTTGGCCAGCAGCTGTGTCTTGATCTTGGATTTTTCGATGAGTTGTGCCCAAAATTTCCGAAAAATTTCCTGACGAACTGTCTTGACCTTGCGTACCTCATGCAGCTGCTCCCGGGCCTTTACCTCGTAGTCAGCAGCCTCGGGCAGCGGGATGATCTGGGCCACGTCGATGAGCAACGCATCGCCCAAACGATAGGGTTGCAACCGCACGCAGGTGATGTCTAGATCGCGCTTGTTCAGCCAGATCACCGCAGTGGTGATCTCGGACGAAAAGTCGCCAGACACCAAGATGATCCGCACTTCGCCAGACAATTCGATCTCTTCCTCTGTGTCGGCCCCTAGGAATTCCAGAATCTCGTCACGCGCACGATCGCGGGCGTCTTCCCCGCCCAGCAGCCGGGAGTAAGCGTTGATGGTCCGATCCAGGGTCATGTTGGCCACCATGGCGGCATACCGGATTGCCTGTAGCTCCATGTGGCCGCCATCCTCTGTTCGCTTGATCTCCACCACCACTAGGTTGGCCTGTTTGTCGATGCACAGCAAGTCAATACGACGCTTGCTGTCTTCCCAATCTCCAAACTCTTCACCGACCACCATCAGGTCGTCGCCTAGGACGGAAATATCAGACAGAAGCAATTGCTGAAGATCCCGGCGTTCCTTGAACTTTTCGGTAACGAAAGATGTGGAAGGAAGAGCTGCGAGTTTGCCCGAACTGATTTGATAGAGCGGCATGATGTGGACTCGTGTGAAGTGAAATCTTTTTGATTCGGTCGAGTATGCCATCTAGGGGTGGTCAAGGCGCGCTACCGCTTCATTCATAAAAACCGTGCCCCACTAAAATCTCCCCATGACCTTTCTCGACATGCTGCGCGCCGCCGAGCGCCAAAACCGCTCCATGCTGTGCGTGGGCCTGGACCCCGAACCGACCAAGTTTCCGGTCGGCATGAAGGGCGATGCCAACAAGATCTACGACTTCTGTGCTCGCATCGTGGACGCCACGGCCGATCTGGTCAGCAGTTTCAAGCCGCAGATTGCCTACTTTGCCGCGCACCGCGCCGAAGGCCAGCTCGAGCGTCTGATGGAGCACATGCGCCGCGTGGCGCCGCAGGTGCCGATCATTCTGGACGCCAAGCGCGGTGACATCGGCTCGACCGCCGAGCAGTACGCCAAGGAAGCCTTTGAACGCTACGGTGCCGATGCCGTGACGCTCTCGCCCTTCATGGGCTGGGACTCGGTGGCACCCTATCTCAAGTACGAAGGCAAGGGGGCCTTTTTGCTGTGCCGCACGTCCAATCCCGGGGGTGATGACCTGCAGAACCAGCGCCTGGCCACGGTCGATGGTCAGCCGCGCGTGTACGAGCATGTGGCCGGCCTCGCGCAAGGCCCCTGGAACCTGAATGGCCAGCTGGGCCTGGTGGTGGGCGCCACCTACCCGGCCGAGATCGAACGGGTGCGCGAACTCGCGCCCACGGTCCCGCTGCTGATTCCCGGCGTGGGTGCGCAGGGCGGCGATGCGGTGGCCACCGTCAAGGCCGGCTGGCGCGAGGGTGCATCCATCATCGTGAACTCCTCGCGTGCCGTGCTGTACGCCAGCGGCGGCGACGACTTCGCCCAGGCCGCACGCCAGGTGGCCATGCAGACCCGCGACACACTGGAAGCTGCCAAGGGCTGAGCGCGGCTGTCGTCTGCGCGGCAGCGTGCTGTGGCGCGCTGTGGCGGCCGGTGCTAGCCTCGCGGCCATGATTGACCTCTACACCGCCGCCACGCCCAACGGGCACAAGGTTTCCATTGCGCTCGAAGAGCTGGGTCTGCCCTACACGCTCCGGGTGCTGGACCTTGCCAAGGGCGAGCAGAAGACGCCCGCCTTTCTCGCGATCAATCCCAACGGCCGCATCCCCGCCATCGTGGACCACGAGGCCGGTGGCTTTGCGGTGTTCGAGTCGGGCGCCATCCTGATCTACCTGGCCGAGAAAACCGGGCGGCTGATGCCCACCGACGTGCAGGGCCGCTCGCGCGTGATCCAGTGGCTGATGTTCCAGATGGGTGGGGTCGGGCCGATGATGGGCCAGGCCAATGTGTTCTTCCGCTACTTTCCGGAAAAGATCCAGCCCGCGATCGACCGCTACCAGGGCGAGAGCAAGCGCCTGCTGACCGTCCTGGATGGGCACCTGAAAGACCACGAATACCTGGCCGGCGACTATTCGATCGCCGACATCGCCAACTGGGCCTGGGTGCGCACGCACCGCTGGTCGGGCGTGGACGTGAGCGACCTGCCGCACCTGCAGCGCTGGCTTGATGCGATCCGCCAGCGCCCGGCGGTGCAGCGCGGCATCGAGGCGCCACCGTCCAGAATCCACCTGACCAAGGACGGCGACGAGGCGGCCAAACGCTTCTCGGAAGAGGCCCGCAAGATGGTCGAGATGGGTCAAGCCCAGAAGGACAAACCATGAAACTCTTCAGCGCCCACCGCGCCCCCAGCCCCCGCCGTGTGCTCATGTTCATGGCCGAAAAAGCCATCAGCGGCATCGAGATCGTGAACGTGGACCTCAACAGCGGCGAGCACCGCACGGCCGACTACCGGGCCAAGAGCCCGCTGTCGAAGGTACCCGCATTGCAGCTGGACGATGGCCGGGTGCTGACCGAAACCCGTGCGATTTGCACCTGGCTCGAAGGCCGCTGGCCCGAGCCCAACCTCATGGGGGTGGACGCGGACGAACGCGCCTTCATCGAGATGGCGGACCGCCGCGTCGAGCTCTACCTGATGGCCGGCATGGCCAACTGCATCCGCCACACCCACCCGGGCCTGGCCGCGCTGGAGCAGCCCCAGTTTGCTGACTTCGGCCGCTCGCAGGGCGAGAAGGTGCGCGAGACCGCGCGCTGGTTCGACGCATGGCTGCAGCAGCACCCCTGGATGGCGGGGGATCGTTTCACCATCGCCGACATCACCGCGTTCTGTGCGGTGGAGTTTGCGCGCCTGATGAAGTTCGTGCCCGGCGAAGAAGGCCTGCATGCGCTGCAGGCCTGGCGCGACCGCGTGGCCGAGCGGCCCAGCGCCAAGGTGGTCTGAACGCCGTCAGGCCCGCGCGCGTTGCCAGAGCGCCAGGCCGCGCTGGGCCTTGCTCACGTCCGAGGGTGTGAGCTTGACAGTGCCGTGTGCTGTTTGTCGAAGCGCGTCGGCCAGAGCCAGCAAGGCTGCATCGGGGCCTTCCAGCAGTTCCAGTTCGAGCTCCAGCAAGATGGCTTCCAGCGCCGTGCCCGGCACATGAACGCGGCCCTGATCGAGTGCGACTTCGATGCGCGCGCCCGCGTGCTCGATGAACCAGCGGCGGCGTTCAAAGTCGGTGGCAAACAGTGGCCGCAGCGCAGGGCGCAGCGCCATGAGTTCGGCGGCCAGCGTGGTGTCGTCCACCAGCGCGGCAAAGTCGAGCGCGCCCGGTGTGGTCGGGCCTTCCCACTCCTGCCGGCGCGAGAGGCCGCCGGTGCTGCGGCCGGCGGTCTTGACCGTCAGCAGCCACTTGTCACCGGCAAGCCGCTCGCGGACCGCCATGCGCCGGGCCTGGAGTGCCAGGTCGGGCGTGTCGAAATAGGTGTTGAGCAGGCGTTGCGGCAAGGCGGGCGCTGCCAGCAGCGGGTGGCTGAGCAGCTGCGGCACAGCCTGCGCATCCAGGCTGAGCTTGAGTTCGGTTTCGTGGGCCATGGCCGATTATCGGCAGCCCGCAGGAGCGCGCATTCGGCCGCAGGGGCGGCCTCCTACATAGGAGCGCGCCCCCGCGCGCGAATCAGGCCGCGAACACGCCACCGTATTTCTGTCGCAGCTCGTTCTTCTGCACCTTGCCGGTGCCGCCGACGGGCAGGGATTCGAGGAAGACCACGTCTTCGGGCACCCACCACTTGGCCACGCGGGTCGCCAGAAAATCGAGAATCTCTTGCTTCTCAAGTGCCTGCCCAGGCTTGCGCACGATGAAGAGCAGCGGCCGCTCGTCCCACTTGGGGTGCTTGACGCCAATGACCGCGGCCATGGCCACCGCCGGGTGGGCGATGGCGGCGTTTTCCAGGTCGATGGAGCTGATCCACTCGCCGCCGCTCTTGATCACGTCCTTGGTGCGGTCGCGGATGGTCATCACGCCGTCGGCATCGATCGTGGCGATGTCGCCGGTGGGGAACCAGCCGTCCACCAGCGCGGTGCGGTCGGTCTTGAAGTAGCGCTCCACGATCCACTGGCCGCGCACCATGAGCTCGCCCTGCGAGGTGCCATCGCGTGGCAAGGTGGCACCGTTTTCGTCGACCACCTTGATCTCGATGCCCGAGACCACCTTGCCTTGGCGCGCCACGATGGCGTGCTGCTCGGCAGCGGGCTTGCGGCGGTCGGTGCGGCTGAGGTTGCTCATGGTGGCCACGGCGGTGGTTTCGGTCATGCCCCAGCCGTGGCGCACTTCCACCCCGTACACATCCATGAACTTGGCGATCAGCGCCATGGGCATGGCCGAGCCGCCCACACAGGTGCGCTTCATCGACGGGAAACGCAGGCCGTTGGCCTCGGCGTGCTGGATCAGCCCCATCCAGATGGTGGGTACGCCGGCGCTGATGGTGACTTCTTCGGACGCCATCAGTTCGTACAGGCTGGCGCCATCGAGTTTGGGGCCGGGCAACACCAGCCGGGTGCCCGAGAGCAGCGCCGCATAGGGGATGCACCAGGCGTTGATGTGGAACATGGGCACCACCGGCAGCACGGTTTCCTGCGTGGACAGGCCCAGCACGTCGGGCATGCAGGCGCTGGTGGCGTTCATCACGATGGCGCGGTGCGAATACAGCACGCCCTTGGGGTTGCCGGTGGTGCCGGACGTGTAGCACAGGGCCGCGCCGGTGGTTTCATCGAGCTCGGGCCAGTCGAAGCTGCTGCCGTGCGGGGCGATCAGGTCTTCGTAATTGCGCACGTTGGCCACGCCTTCGATGGCAGGCGTGTGGGCGGCGTCGGCCAGGCAGACCCAGGCGCGCACATTGGGGCAATGCGCGGCAATGCCCTGGACCAGCGGTGCGAAGGTGGCGTCAAACAGCACCACTTCGTCTTCGGCGTGGTTGATGATGTAGATCAGCTGCTGCGGGTGCAGGCGCGGGTTGCAGGTGTGCATGACCATGCCGCTGCCCGAGACCGCGTAATAGGCTTCGAGGTGGCGGTGGTTGTTCCAGGCGATCGAGCCGACCGCGCTGCCGGCCTTCAGGCCCATCTGCTGCAGGGCGTTGGCCAGTTGACGCGCACGACGGGCCACGTCGGCGTAGGTGCAGCGGTGCAGCGGACCATGCGTCTCGCGCGAGACGACTTCCTGGTCGCCGAATTGCGCGGCAGCGTGTTCCAGAATGCCGGAAATCAGCAGCGGGCGGTTCATCATCAGGCCGGGTTGGGGCATGGTCTTGTCTCCTTCCTTGTTTGTATGTGGGTAGCCATAAGCATGACACAGCCGCGCGCCGGCGCCAGGCACATGCCTGACACCGGCGCAGCGCATTGCAAAGCGGCGAATGATCAGCTGTCGACGGTGAAGCCAATCGACTTGACGATGGGCCCCCAGGTCTTCAGGTCGCGCTGCAGGGCGGCGGTCAGTTCTTCGGGCGTGCCGGGTGCAGGCTCCATGCCGAAGCTGGCCAGTGAATCGACGATGTCTTGCGCTTTCAGGGCCTGGTGCAGTGCACCATTGAGGCGGCGCACCACGTCGCCAGAGGCCTTGGCCGAGAGGTAGAAGCCGTACCACTCGCTGTAGGCCATGTCCTTGAAGCCTTGCTCCACCAGGGTGGGCACGTTCGGGGTGAAGCGGCTGCGCTTGGCGCCCGAGGTGGCCAGCACGCGGATCTTGCTGCCCGGGCCCAGGTAGGTCAGGAACGAGCCCAGCGGGGTCACCAGCGCGGGCAGTGTGCCGCCGAGCATGTCCTGGATGGCCGGGGGCGAGCCTTTGTAACCCACGTGCGTGAGCTCGATGCCTGCCTTGCGGCCCAGCGTCACCCCGGTGAAGTGCAGGGTGGAGCCGGGCGCGGGCGAAGCGATGCTGGCCTTGTCCGGGTTGGCCTTGAACCAGGCCATCAGGCCCGGGATGTCCTTGACGCTGTCGGGCACCATCGGGCCGACGCCGATGCCGTAGTCAAAGCTCACGCCCATGGTGACCGGCGAGAGGTCATTCATCGGGTCGTAGGGCAGTTTCTTGTACGTGAAGGGGTACACCCCCAGCATCGACATGGGGGTGAGCAGAATGTGCGCACCGTCGGTGGGCGTGCCCTTGACGCCGACCACGCCCAGCTGGCCACCGGCCCCTGCCCGGTTCTCGACGATCACGGCGCGGGCATAACCGCCCTGAACCAGCTTTTCGCCAATCTTGCGTGCCAGGATGTCGGGCGTGGTGCCGGCCGGAAAGCCGACGTAGATGCGGGCGGTGTCCACGGCCTGGGCGGATGCGCCGGTGTGCGAACCCAGCATCAGGGTGGCGCCAGCGGCGCCGATGAAGTCGCGTCGATTGAGGGGCATGCAGTGTCTCCGAGAATATGTCAATGTTGGTTGACGTATTTTCCGGTTCGATCTCCTGCCCTGTCAACGTGTCCGGTGGTGTCGTGGCTCAGGGATTTCCCTGATCCGGCAAGGCGTCGGGCCAGGGCAGCGCGAGGATGCGCTTGAGCGATTCGAGTTCCTTCGTGCCGATGTGCTCGGCCAGTTCCTGCTCGATTTCCACAAAAGAAGCGGCGGCTTTTTCGGACATGCGCCAGCCCTTCTGCGAAAACCGCAGCAGCTTGACGCGGCCATCCTCCTCGCTGGGCACAAACTCCACCAGCCCCAGTTGCTGCGCTTCCTGAGCCAGTTTGTGAACGGCTTGCCGGCTCACCGACAGGCGCCGGGCCAGTTCAGACAGACCCAGCGGCTTGCCTCCCAGATGGGCGAACAGGCGGTTCATCGCCGTGGTCACATGGGGGTAGCCATTGCGTTCGGCCAGGGCCATCACGCGCTGCTCCATCCAGTCGGAGCGGGCCATGAGCAGATGCCGGAGAAGGTGTTTGTGCACGGTCATGGACCAAGTATCGTTGAATCGGGGGCGGGACACGAGTGTCTCGCGGGTGCATTGATATTGTCAACAATGAATGACAAAATGCCTGCCAACCCTGTTTTCAAGAAAAGGAAGCCTGTCCATGCGTTCCCTGCCCCGCCCTTTGTTCTCGGCCGACCACGAAGCCTTTCGTGACCAGGTGCGCCGTTTCTGTGAACGCGAGATTGCACCGCACCATGCCGAGTGGGAATCGGCCCACGGCGTGCCCAAATCGGTGTGGCAACGCGCGGGCGAGCAAAGTCTGCTGTGTTGCTGGCTGCCCGAAGCCGATGGCGGCCCTGGCGGTGACCTGCTCTTTGACGTCATCGTCTGCGAGGAACTGGGCCGGGTGGGGGCCACCGGGCCGGGTTTTCCGCTGCACTCGGTGATCGTCACGCCCTACATCGCGCACCATGGCACGCCCACGCTCAAGCGCAAAGTGTTGCCGCGCATGGCCAGCGGCGAATGGGTCGGCGCGATCGCCATGACCGAGCCGGGCACCGGCAGCGATCTGGCCGCCATCCGCACCCGCGCCGTGCGCGACGGCGACCACTGGGTCATCAATGGCCAGAAAACCTTCATCACCAACGGCCACAACGCCGACGTGATTGTGGTGGCCTGCAAGACCGATGCAGAACAGGGGGCCAAAGGCGTGTCGCTGTTTGTGGTGACCGCCGACATGCCCGGCTTCTCCCGCGGGCGCAACCTGCACAAGATCGGTCAGCACGCCCAGGACACGGCCGAACTCTTTTTTGAAGATGTGCGCGTGCCAGCCGACCACCTGCTGGGCGAAGAGGGCAAAGGCTTTCGCTACCTGATGCAGGAACTGGCGCAGGAGCGCCTGCTGGTCTCGGTGCAGTGCCAGTCGCGGGCTGAAGCCGCGCTGGAATGGACGGTCAAGTACGTGCAGGAGCGCAAGGCCTTTGGCCAGCGCGTGGCCGATTTCCAGAACACCCGCTTCAAGCTCGCTGGCCTGTGGGCCGAGCTGCAGGCCGGGCGTGCGTACTGCGACCAGCTGCTGGGCCTGCACATGGCGGGTCAGCTGGACGCGGTGGGTGCCTCGGCTGGCAAGCTCTGGCATTCCGAGCTGCTGGGCCGCGTCGTCGACGAATGCCTGCAGCTGCATGGGGGCTATGGCTACATGCACGAATACCCGATCGCACGCGCCTTTGTCGATGCCCGCATCGAGCGCATCTACGCCGGCACGTCCGAGATCATGAAAGAAATCATCGCGCGCGCCGTGTGCGATGAGGTGCGTCCATGAGTGTCGAGGTTTTCGGCAACCCGGACCAGGCGCTGATTCACCGCTTTTTGCAGCAGGGCGGCGGCGCGATGCCGATCAATTCCAACCCGATGGCGAAGGCCCTGCAATCCACCTTGCTGAAGGTCGACCGCGAACGCGGCGAAGTAGAGATCGGTTTCGAGCCAGGAGATCTGTTCATCCAGGGCACGGGCGTTGTGCAAGGCGGTGCGGTCACGGCCATGCTGGACTTTGCCATGGCCTTTGCCACGCTGGCCAGCCTGCCGCCGCAGGCCTCGTGCGCCACGGTGAATCTGAGCACGTCCTTTCTGCGCCCGGCGCCGCAAGGCCGCTACATCGCGACCGGCACGGTGGACCGCTGCGGCAAGACCCTGGCCTTCACCCAGGCCCGTCTGGTGCGTGCCGACACCGGACAGGTGGTGGCGACTGCGGCCTCTTCGCTGGCGGTGCTGGCGCCCACCCTCAAGTGAGGGCGGCGTAGACCAGGTTGCGCAGCAGCTGGCGGTAGTGGTCGCGCTGGTTGGGTGCCTGCGTGAGCAGCATGGCGTACAGGTCCTGCGCCGGGTCGACGAAGAAGGACGTGCCGCCGATGCCGCTCCAGTGGTAAGTGCCCACCGAGCCGGGCACGGGCGACTCGCCGGCCGCGCGGCGCACCGCAAAGCCCAGACCAAAGCCATGGCCCGGTGGCAGCAGCGTGCCGTCGATCGGGATGTCGCCCAGGTGGTCGGCCGTCATGAAGGCCAGGGTGTAACGGCTCAGCAGCCGGTGACCATCCAGCTCGCCGCCATTGCGCAGGCACTGCAGAAAGCGGGCGTAGTCCATGGCGGTGGACATCAGTCCGCCCCCGCCGCTCTCCATGGCGGGCACCTCGCGCGGGTTGAACAGTTTCATCGGCACGCCGCCGTCCGGGTCGTGGCCAAAGGGCTCGACGATGCGGTGTTGCTGCGCCGGTGGCACGGCAAAACCGGT
>JACCDX011707275.1_pt1 | contig 11992 bp, 10 predicted proteins | sample 7449681 | NCBI WGS metagenome assembly JACCDX01 (sample SAMN15323450, study PRJNA562643) | freshwater metagenome | isolation source: river surface water | place: USA:Blue River Watershed | collected 2017-08-18 | reverse complement strand
TACGACGGCAAAAATTGCGCATAATTTTACCAAAGTTGGCATGTTTAGAGTTTCATTGGTGGCCATCGATTCAAGTACCTGTAACGTAGCAGATACCACCTACATAAATATGAATGTGCGAAATGATAATGCTGCCTTGTCATTTGATTTTGCTAAAGTGCCACCTTGTGATCAATTGGTTTTTGAATTTAATAACACAAGTACAGGTCCTTCTTCTAAACCTTTTTCCAATAAAAGTTTTACTTGGGATTTTGGAGATGGAACAAAACTAGCTGCCGGAACAGGTATTATCAGACATACATATTCTGTGGGTGGGGCTTACAATGTAAAGCTTACATTAAATGACACCAATTATTGTAACAGCCCAGACAGCTTAATCAAGCAAATAAGTTTAGCGCCAAATGTCATTGCTAATTTTACTTTACCACCAGCTGCATGTGCGCCGTTTAATGCTAGTTTTAGAAATACATCTACTGCAGGACAACAGTTTTTCTGGAACTTTGGCGACGGTGGAACTTCTACACAAACCAATCCTACACACACTTTTACTAGGCCTGGCACCTATGCTGTTCAGTTAATTGCGGTGGATGCAAATACGTGTAATAAACGAGATACTATTATTAAAAATCTTGTAGTTGTTAATAAGCCAACTGCATCGTATACATATTCGCCAAATCCTTCAAGACCCAATACGCCGGTACAATTTACAAACACATCTATAGGTGCTGTAACGTATAAATGGATTTTTGGTGATGGTAATTCGTTTGCAACTTCAAAAAGAGATACAATCATTTCTTATCAGTATCAAAAAACGGGCAGTTACAATGCTTGTTTAGTTGCTACAAATGCAACGGGATGTTCCGATACAACCTGTATTCAAATTGATGCAACTGTAGAAGTAGGATATAGTGTTCCATCGGCATTTTCACCAAATGGTGATGGGGTCAATGACCGCGTATTTATTAGAGGCTTTGGAATTTCAAAAGTAAGTTTCCAAATATTTAATAGATGGGGTGAACTTGTTTTTGCATCCTCAGATATAAATACCGGTTGGGATGGATATTTTAAAGGAAAATTACAGGCGCAAGATGTGTATCATTATAGTGCAGTAGTTGAATTTTATACTGGAGAAAAATTAGCTAAAAAAGGAGATATTACACTACTCAGATAGCCTATGAAATCTAAAATGCAGTACATATTATTTCTTGTTTTGTTTGTAGGCTCACTGTCTTCAAACGCACAAGACTTGCATTTTAGTCAGTACTTTAATGCGCCTATTTTGGTAAACCCAGCTAACACAGGATTTAACCCTGATAATGACTATAGGATTGGCGCAAACTACCGTAACCAGTGGGGTGCAGTGGGTACGCCATTTAAAACCATGTCTGTGTGGGGCGATGCGCAAATTTTTACCGGAAAATTCGAAAATGGATGGATGGGAGTGGGTGGTGCTTTATATCGAGACGCAGCTGGGTCTGGAAATTTACTAAATACAAGTGCCTATGCTTCTGTGGCCTACCATCAAATGCTTGGCTATAGTAGTTTATTAAGTATTGGGTTTACGGGTGGTTTTATAAGTAAGCGCATTGATATTGCTAAACTATCTTTTGATAATCAGTGGAATGGTCAATTTTTTGATGCTACTATTCCATCCAACGAGCCTTTTGCATTTAGTCAAACATCTTACGCCGATTTACAAGCCGGTATTAATTATGCCTATTTTGCTTCCGATAAATTATACATAAATGCAGGACTTAGCGCACAACATATTAATAGGCCTCGAGAAAGTTTTTTTGATCCACTTGTTTCTGATGCAAGTATTGATATGCGTTACACGGCATTTTTAAATGCAAGTTTAAAAATTGGAGAAGAATGGATTGTTAATCCAAATTTGTACATGAGTAAAATGAATACGGCCTCTGAACTAGTGCTTGGTGTAAATGCTAATCGTGATTTAAGTGGTGATGGATCTAGGCAAATGATTTTGGGCCTTTACATGCGAAATGGCGATGCTATTATTCCTGTTTTTGGTTTTCAATTAAACGATACCCGCTTTACTTTTAATTACGATGCAACGGTTTCAACCCTAAAAGCAGCCAATAATACAAGAGGTGCTTATGAGTTGTCGATTATCAAAACCGGGGTAGTTTCTTCGGCACTAGCAAGGGGCGTAAGATGTCCTTCGGTGAAATTCTAATTCTTTTCTTATTTTTAGTGCATTATTGACAAGCGCTCATAATTTCATCTATGAAATATTTACCCCTTAACAAGCAAATTTTTATTGATAACCGTAAGCGGTTTATAAAAGAAATGAAGCCTAACAGCATCGCTATTTTTGTAAGCAATGATGAGTGGCCTTCTAATGGTGATGCCCTTCATGCATTTAAACAAAACACCGATTTATACTGGTTGTCTGGAATTGAGCAGGAAGATTCAATGGTTATATTGTTTCCAAATTGCCCCGATCCAAAATACCGTGAAGTACTAGTGCTTGTAAGACCTAACGAGTTAAAAGAAAAGTGGGATGGTAAAAGATTGCGTGTTGCTGATGCGACCGCCATATCTGGCATCCAAACCATTGTATGGTTAGACAGTATTGATGCGATGCTTCAAACATGGATTCATTTAGCCGACACGATATATTTAGATACCAACGAAAATGATAGAAAATCTACAGCTATTGCAAGTAGAGATTACAGGTTTGTTGCCGAAATGAAAGCGAAGTATCCATTACATGGATATGAGCGTGCAGCAAAAATCATGCACAAATTAAGAGCCATTAAATCAAAAGAAGAAGTGGCTGTTATTGCTAAGGCCATTGATATTACAGATCAAACATTTAGACATTTACTAGGCTTTATCAAACCAGGAGTTACCGAATATGAAATTGAGGCAGAAATTTACCATCAATTTTTAAGTATGCGCGCAACAGGTCCGGCTTACCATAGCATTATTGCAAGTGGAGACAGGGCAAGAACACTTCATTATGTTTCCAACAACCAGGTATGTGAAGCAGGAGAGATGCTCCTCATGGATTTTGGCGCCGAGTATGGCGGTTATTGTGCCGATTTGACAAGAACAGTACCAGTGAGTGGTGTGTTTACCAAACGTCAAAAAGAAGTGTACAATGCATGTTTGCATTTACACAACTATGCAAAATCAATTTTAAAGCCAGGGATATCTGTTGTCCAGTACACCGATAAAGTTGGGGTAGAAGCCACCAAGCAATTTGAAAAAATCGGACTTCTAACAAAAGCGGCCATTAAAAATCAAGACCCGGAAAATCCTGCGTACCGCAAATATTTATACCATGGTATTTCGCATCATTTAGGACTTGATGTGCACGACCTTGGTACAAGAACCGCGCCCATACAGGCTGGTATGGTATTTACCATTGAGCCAGGTATTTACATCGAAGAAGAAAAAATGGGTATTCGGATCGAAAATAATTTTTGGATTACCAAAACGGGTAATATCGATCTCATGAAAAATATTCCTATCACTGTTGAAGAAATAGAGTCTTACATGAAAAAGTCTTCTGTAAAAAGAAAGAAATAAATAGCATGATAAAAAAGCAAATTCCTAATTTATTTACACTGCTCAATCTTTTTTTTGGGTGCGTTGCCATTGTGTATATCACAATGCCAGGCATCATGATTACAGTAGGCGCTGATGGCGAAAATTTAATTGAAATTCCACAGCAAATTTATAGGGCTAGTTTATGTATAGCACTCGCAGCCGTTGTGGATTATTTTGATGGTTTTTTAGCGCGACTTTTGGATAGTTCATCTGAAATGGGCAAGCAATTAGATTCGCTTGCTGACCTCGTAAGTTTTGGTGTTGCGCCATCACTTATTGCTTTTCAGTTTTTAAGACTTTCTCTTGCGCAAGATATTGATGGATTGTCTGCTTCTTGGCTACAACTCCTGCCTGTATTTATTTTACCTTGTGCTGCCGCCTACCGTTTGGCCAGGTTTAATATTTCGGCGCCTTCGACAGCTGGTTTTTCGGGTGTTCCTGTGCCTGCAGTAGGCCTGTTATTTGCCTCTTTTCCTATGATTTATTGGTATGCCCCTCTAGAGCAAGCTAACGTTACAGGACTTTTACTTAATAAGTGGTTTTGGTATGTTTCAGTGCTAGGAGCTAGTTATTTAATGGTTTCTACGCTACCTATGATGGCATTTAAATTTAATCAGGTCTCCTTTAAAAAGCTATTGCCACTGCTTATTTTAGCGGCAGTTGGCCTAGTTTCTGCCATTTGTTTTGGTTGGATTGCAGTTCCCATTGTGTTTATTGCGTATGTAGTTCTATCTTTGTCCCTCAAATATTGGTACCTATGATTTTCAATGTTCAGATTAAGGTAATGCCCTTAAAAGATTTATTAGACCCTCAGGGTAAGGCCGTTTTAAGTGGACTGCACAACCTCGAATTAACAGGGGTCCAAGATGTACGAGTTGGGAAAAATATAAGCTTACAAATCGAAGCAGATAGTAAAGAGGCGGCTACTGTTATTGCAGAAAATGCAAGTAAAAAATTACTAGCAAATGCAGTGATGGAATATTTCGAAATAGAATTCTTAGCTTAATTCTTAATAATCCAAAAGCCATGTTATACCTGGTTCCTACACCACTTGGTAATTTAAAAGACATGACTTTTAGAAGTGTTGAAGTACTGCAGTTGGTAGATGTTATCTTGTGTGAAGACACGAGAACCTCGTCTAAACTACTACAGCACTATCAAATTCAAAAACCTTTATCGCCCTATCATCAGCACAACGAACATAAAATTGTTGGGCACTTGATTGATCAATTAAAGGCTGGTAAAACTTTTGCACTTATCACGGATGCTGGTACACCTGGTATTTCTGACCCTGCTTTTTTACTAGTTCGTGATTGTATCAAAGAAGGTATACGTGTTGAGTGTTTACCCGGTGCCACTGCCTTTGTGCCGGCTCTTGTAAACAGTGGCATTCCTACCAACCGATTTGTATTTGAAGGATTCTTGCCTTTAAAAAAAGGGAGACAAACCCTATTAAAGCAGTTGGCGGTTGAACCCCGCACCATCATTTTATATGAAAGCCCCATGCGGCTTGTGAAAACCCTCAAAGAATTGGCTACCTATTTTGGTGCAGACCGTATTGCTAGTGTTAGTAGGGAGCTTACTAAAATGTTTGAAGAAAACAAACAAGGCAGTTTACAAGATTTGGCTGCGTACTTTGAGTCAAAAACAGTGAAGGGCGAAATTGTTATTGTAGTGGCTGGCGCCGAATAATTCCTTATTTTTATTATAACTATTAATTGGATAAAAATGAAAAAGATTTTATTGTTTGGATTTGTATGTCTATTACTAACACATGCTACATCGCTTGTGGCACAGCCAGATCGCTGGCAACAACGCATCAAGTATACGATTAACGTAAATATGGATGTGGTTACCAATAAAATGAATGGCATCGAAAAAATAGTATACACCAACAATTCGCCAGATACATTAAATAAAATATTTTTTCATACCTATTGGAATGCATTTCAACCCGGTAGTAGTATGGATATCAGAAGTAGAGAGCTTGGTCAAATTCAAATCAGACCTGCTTCCAGGATGAGTGATGGACTTGACTGGGATGCACGCGTTAAAGACCGTATCAGTAAATTAACGCCTTCCGAAATAGGCTACCAAAACGTAAAGTTTGTAAAAATAAATGGTGTAGCACAAGTATTAAAAGAACACGAGACGATACTCGAAGTTGTTTTGGCAAAACCAATATTGCCAAAATCATCGGTGCAATTGGAAGTATCATTTGAAGCGCAGGTGCCGCTCCAAGTTAGAAGAAGTGGAAGAGATAATAAAGAAGGGATCAGGTACAGCATGAGCCAATGGTATCCAAAAGTGGCTGAGTATGATTATCAGGGTTGGCATGCTAACCAGTACATTGCTAGAGAGTTTTACGGTGTGTGGGGTGACTTTGACGTAAACATTACCATCGACAAAAACTATTTTGTTGCTGCAGGCGGCGACTTGCAAAATCCGCAAGAAATTGGTATGGGCTACGAAGCCCCAAATACAAAACTTAGCACCACTACTGGTGATACTAAAACTTGGAAATGGCAGGCCTATAATGTGCATGATTTTATGTGGGCTGCCGATCCTACTTATAAAATGATTACCCGTAAACCTGCTGGTGGAGGCCCTTTATTAAGGGTTGTTTATAAAGCGGTAGATTCTTTAGAAAACAATTGGCAAAAAATGGCGGATGTTGTAAACAATGCCTATCCCATTATTGCCAAAACATTTGGTGCATACCCGTACAAGACATACACATTTATTCAGGGAGGTGATGGTGGAATGGAATACCCGATGGGCACACTTATAAAAAGTGCCAGCGTTGGTACTGCTATTCACGAGTGGATGCATACCTGGTATCAAATGCTAATGGGTTCTAATGAGTCGTTGTATCCATGGATGGATGAAGGATTTACCGATTATGCAAGTACACGCGTATTAGCAGAACTCAATGGAACTAAGGGTTTTCCGTATGATGGTTCTTACAGGAGTTATATTAGTTTAACAAAGAGTCCTTTTGATGAACCGGCAAGTACACATTCGGATCATTACAATACCAATCTTTCGTATAGTACATCATCTTACAGTAAAGGCGCTGTGTTTATGAGCCAATTGGGTTATGTTATTGGTGACTCTGTTAGAGACAGGGTGTTAATAGATTATTACAATGCATGGCGTTTTAAGCATCCAAATCCCAATGACTTTATTAGAGTTGCAGAAAAAAGAAGTGGGTTAGAACTAGATTGGTACAAAGAGTACTGGATTAATTCTACCAAAACAATTGATTATGCAGTTGGTGATATCAACCTTGTTAATGATAAAACAAACATTACCATTAAACGTGTAGGGAAAATGCCAATGCCAATTGATGTTTTAGTAACCTACAAAGACGGGTCTCAAGAAATGCATTATGTACCGCTTAATTTACAATTTGGTGAAAAACCAGTAGAGGGAAATGCGCCACGAACAGTGCATGCTGCATGGAAATGGGTAGATCCAGTTTATCAAGTTGCCATTACTAAATCTATTAAAGATATTAAGTCCATCGAAATTGATCCATCACTACGAATGGCCGATGTTAATAGAAGTAATAATAAATTAGTAATACCGGATTAGTATTCCATTTCTTTGAGTGTAGGCGCTTTAAACCAAGTGATAATCACCACTAAAAGTGTCATACATCCACCAAAAACAACACTGGGAACAACGCCCATCATTTTAGCTGCAACGCCACTTTCAAACTGGCCAAATTCATTGCTGCTATTAATAAACATAGAATTTACACTCATTACACGCCCGCGCATATTGTCGGGCGTTTTGAGTTGTAATATGGTGCCACGTATCACAACACTTATGCCATCTACAATACCGCTAATGAGTAGTACGGCAAATGTGAGCCAGAACATTTTTGAAAGGGCAAAAACAATAATGCAAATTCCAAAAATGGCCACCGATATCAGTAGTTTTTTTCCTTGTGCTTTTTTTAAGGGAAACGCAGTGAGTAAAATAATTACAATCACCGACCCTATATCTGATGCTGCATTGAGCCAGCCAAAACCAATAGGCCCTACTTTTAAAATATCTTTTGCAAAAACGGGAATCATTGCAACGGCGCCACCAAATAAAACGGCAAATAAATCAAGCGTTAGGGCGCCAAATAATTCTTTGGTTTGATATACATACCTGAGTCCTTCTTTAACGCTCTCCAGTGTTTTTTTCTCACCTGGCTCATTTAAGGAGGGCTTGGGTTTTAGTTGGTACATAAACAAATAGCCAGCAAAAACGAGGGTACAAATAATGGCTAAAGAACCCGTATTTCCTAAAAGAGCAATTAAAAAACCAACAATGGCATGTCCTGTAACAGAGGCACCTAGCCAAACGCCTTGTCCCCAGGTTGTTGCATTTTGGATTGTTTTTTTGGGAACAATGGCAGATAGGATGGTGCCAAATGTGGGTCCTGTAAAAGATCTAAATACGCCGGTAAAAAATATGGCAACATAAATACTAAAGGCAATCCAATGTTTGCTTATTTGGCTAGCCGTAAAACTGGTAGATAATAACAGTAAAAATAATGCGCAGGTAAAATAAAGTGCAACGCCAGTTAATAAGAGTTTTCTTTTTTCACTGATATCAATAATATGTCCAGCGTATAGAGATAGTGAAACAGCAGGAATTACTTCTGATAAGCCAATAAGACCAATCGCAAATGGTTCATTGGTTAATTCATAAATCCACCAACCTACTAATGTGCCCATCATTCTAAGTCCCATAATAAATAAAAAACGTCCAAACATGAGATGTCTGAATTCTGCAATCCGCATGGCTTCAAACGGGTCATGTTTTGTTATGGTTGAAGACGTTTCTTGTTGCATTATGCTTGGGTACTTGTTATGGTAAATTAAAATAGTGTTGCCCCTGTGGTAAATCTTTTTCTAGGGCGTCTAAAACCACTTGCACATGCGCATCATTGCTAATAAAATCGGCATTACTTGCGTCTATAAATATGGTTTTAATATTGTGTTGTTTGATATAGCTGGTATATGTTTCTTGTAAATTAAATAGGTAATCGTCTTTAATATCCTGCTCGTAACTTCTATTTCTTTTTTTAATATTTTGTTGTAGTTTTTGAACGGGGGCGTGCAAATAAATTAAAATATCCGGAATACTTATTTGTTGGTGAATGATATCAAATAGTTTTTGATAGAGCCTAAATTCTTCGTCTGGTAAATTCACTTTTGCAAACAACAAGCATTTTGTAAACAAGTAGTCCGATATGGTTACTTCCTGAAATAAGTCTTGGGTATGTAAAAAATCTTTGAGTTGCTTGTACCTTTCGGCCATAAAAAACAGCTCCAATGGAAATGCATATTGATCTGGCTTTTCATAGAATTTTGGCAAAAATGGGTTGTCGGCAAATTCCTCTAAAATGAGTTTCGCATTTAGTTTTTGTGCTAGTATGTTAGATAGGGTAGTTTTCCCCGCTCCAATGTTCCCTTCAATTGTAATAAACTGATGCTTCATATACGTTCCTTCTCAATGGGTAAAAATAAAGCTGAACTTGGCTTTTGCCTTTATTTTTTTTGCACATCGAGGATGTCGGGGCAGTTTAACAACAATTCTTGCATGGTTTTATCTAAAACAGGGTGAAGAAGCGTTGGTGCAATTTCAATGAGGGGTAACAGCGCAAATCGGCGGTTATGGAGTTGAGGGTGGGGGATGGTTAGTGTTGGGCTATCTAAAACAATGTCATTGACCATTAAAATATCTAAATCAATGGTTCTGGGGCCGTATTTCTCTTCACGAACCCTGCCCATTTCAATTTCTATTGTTAATAGATGCGCCAAAAGGTTTTCTGGTTCCAGAGTGGTTTCAACGCATATGGCCTGGTTATAAAAGGCAGGCTGGTTGGTATTGCCCCAGGCGGCTGTTTCATATAATGAGGAAATGGAAGTAACACGACCACACACTACCGAAATTTGTTTTACCGCCTCCGCTAAATAAGCCGCTCGGTCCCCTAAATTCCCGCCTATCAGTAAATATGCTGTGTTCATAAATTACCCCATTATTCGCCTCAAATATCTTTAATTTCACGTCTTTAAATACAGTTGTGAACAATATTGTTGTCTTTTATTTTAACCTGATGCTATGAAAAGCTTTTTTAAAATATTTTTTGCCAGTTTACTCGCATTAATTGTGTTCTCCATCCTGGGCGTAATGGTTCTTATTGGTTTTGCAGCATCTGCTTCAAGTTCCGATAAACCAGTTATTGGTTCTGATGCTGTTTTGGTATTAGACCTGTCTAAGCCTTTTAAAGAAAGAGTACAAGAAAATCCATTTGCAGCTTTAAGCAGTGATGAAGATTTTGAAGTACCATCACTTTATGAAATGATTAGACTCATTGATCACGCTAAAACGGATGCCAATGTAAAAGGGATTTATATATTAGCAAGTAATAATTCAAATGGATTTGGTGCATCCGAAGAATTAAGAAAGGCGCTACTAGATTTCAGGAAGTCGAAAAAGTTTGTAGTGGCTTACGGTGAAACCATTTCTCAAAAAGGATATGCCATTGCTAATGTGGCACAAAAGATTTTTGTACACCCACAGGGTGGTCTTGAATGGGCTGGTTTTTCCAGTAATTTAATTTTCTTAAAAGGTATGTTGGATAAATTAGAAATAAAGCCACAAATTATTTATGCCGGAAAATTTAAAAGTGCTACTGAGCCACTTCGTGAAACACAAATGACAGACGCCAACCGTTTGCAAACAAGTGTATGGTTGGGTGATTTGTACAATCAATTTTTGTACCAAACAGCTGTAGCACGTAATTTAGATACAGCGCAAATAAGGGCATTGGCTGTTGAAGGTAAAATTCAAACTGCTGCCGATGCTGTAAAATATAATTTAATTGATGGATTAAAATATGACGATCAAGTTAAAAACGAAATAACGGGTCGTCTAAATTTGCCCATCAATTCAAAAATTAATTTTATTTATTTTGGCGAATATGCAAAATCTGTAACGCTCAATGAATCTACAGCTTCAGAAAAAATTGCTATCATTTATGCAAGTGGCGATATCGTTGGCGGAACGGGTACCGATGAACAGGTGGCTAGTGATGATTACAAAGAACTGATTAGAAAAGCGCGATTGGATAAATCAGTGAAAGCCATTGTGCTTCGTGTGAATTCGCCAGGTGGAAGTGCTCTTGCGAGTGATGTGATTTGGAGAGAAGTTAGCCTTGCTAAAAAAGAAAAGCCTGTGGTTGTTTCTATGGGCGATGTTGCTGCATCAGGCGGGTACTACATTGCATGTAACGCCAATAAAGTGTTTGCCAATGAATCAACAATTACGGGTTCTATTGGAGTGTTTAGTATTATTCCAAATATCGAATCGTTTTTGAAAAATAAAATTGGTATCACTACCGACCGGGTAAAAACGGGTCCATATGCCGATATGGGGAGTATGGATAGGGCTTTAACAGAACCAGAAACAAGATTTTTGCAGGCTGCTACCGATTCAATTTACAATACCTTTAAATCACGTGTATCAGTAGGTCGTAAAAGAGATATGCAATACGTTGATAGCATTGCACAGGGTCGCGTTTGGACCGGAACAAGGGGTGTTGCAGTTGGTCTTGTTGATGAAATTGGCACGCTCTCCGATGCCATTAAAGCAGCAGCTGCTATGGCAAAAGTTAAAAGCTTTAAAATCAAAGAGTATCCCGAAAAAAAGAACATTTTAGAACAGCTATTTAATAATTACAAGCGAACGGTTTCTTTGCAATTGATAGAATCTGAGTTGGGGCCTGATCAGTTCATGATGATGCAACAAGTTAAAAAAGTAAAAGCAATGGTAGGAGTGCCTCAAGCAAAATTACCTTACACGGTTACTGTTCATTAATTTTTAGCGTTCTTAAACTATTTATATGCCTGCAAAGTATAGTCAAATAAGAGCCATGTTGGCCATTACAAAAGGTAGTTTAAAAGCTATTTTGCGTAGCCCTTCTGCGGTTGTATTTAGCATCGCATTTCCGCTAATTTTTATTTTGGTGTTTGGATTTATAGGTGGTGGCAACGGTAAAACTTCCGTTAAAATCGCCATTGATAAGGGTTCAGATACGTCTAGCCCCATTTATACAGCCCTCTCACAAATTAACAGTATTAAAATAGTGAAGGGTGAGAATGCTTTTTTGTTACAGGAATTAGAAAAAGGTAGAATCACTGCAAAAGTATTAATATCCAAAACGGGTGTAACAAGTCCGGCGTATGCCATAAAAATAACAAGTTCTGGGGCTGTTATGCCTCAAAACATTCAGCTTTTACAATCTGTGTTAAATGGTGTGATAGCAGGAATGAATCAAAAGTATTTTGCAACCAATCAAACCATTGCACGCGTCGATGCAACTATTTCGCAAATACCAGGAAGAGCT
>JACCDX011109532.1_pt1 | contig 11993 bp, 8 predicted proteins | sample 7449681 | NCBI WGS metagenome assembly JACCDX01 (sample SAMN15323450, study PRJNA562643) | freshwater metagenome | isolation source: river surface water | place: USA:Blue River Watershed | collected 2017-08-18 | reverse complement strand
ATCACTTCAACGAAGGTCACGCGGTCCTCGCGGCTTTGGAACTCATTCGCCAAAAACGCGAAGCGGGCATGACTCTCGCTCAAGCCAAAGCTGCCACCCGCAAGCAGATTGTCTTCACAACTCATACACCGATCAAAGAAGGCAACGAATCGCACGGTCACGAAATTCTTCAGTACATGGGCGCCAACCTTGGCCTCAGCGTTGAAGAAATGCATGAGATCGGCAGCACGCCGTTCAACATGACGATCGCTGCCCTGAATCTTTCCCGTGATGCCAACGCCGTGGCCGAGCTGCATGGCGAGACCGCCCGCAAAATGTGGGAAGGCGTGGAACTGGGTCCGAAGATTACCGCCATCACCAACGGCATTCACCGCGGTACCTGGGTTGATCCTCGCATTGAAGAAGTGAAAGACAATGCAGGCAAGCTGTGGGATCTGCACATGGAACTCAAGCGCGATCTTATCAAGTTCGTGCATCAAAGAACGGGCAAAAAACTGGCCGAGGACAAGCTCCTGATCGGTTTCGCTCGCCGCGCGGCTCCCTATAAGCGTTCCAACCTCATCTTCGATTGCGGTCCAGAGGTGCTTGAAGCCCTGGAAAAAGGCCAATTCCAAATCGTATTCTCGGGCAAAGCCCACCCTCTGGATGATACCGGCAAAGGTATCGTGCAGCAGATCGTAAAATACAGCCGCGAAATGCCTGAAAATGTCGTCTTCCTTGAAGACTATGACATGAATATCGGCGCGGCCTTGACACGCGGTTCGGATGTTTGGTTGAACAACCCCAGACGTCCTCTTGAAGCCTGTGGAACCTCGGGCATGAAAGCTGCGATGAACGGTGTTCTGAATTGTTCCATCCTCGATGGCTGGTGGCCAGAAGCCTGTGATCATGGCGTAAACGGCTGGGCTATCGGTGATGATCTTGTGCCGAAAACTGTCGCTGAACAGGATAAGCGGGATGCGGAATTCCTGGCTTCCGTCCTTCTGAAGGAAGTCATCCCCACCTATTACAATGATCATAAAAAATGGGTGAAGATGATGCAGGCCAGTATCGAAAGCATCACGACCCGCTTCAGCGTGGAAACGATGCTGAAAGACTATTACGAAAAACTTTACGTTCCTTCCAAATGATTTTCAGAACGCAGGCCGGGTTCCGCCCGTGCCTGCGTTTTTTATTTCTCGTTATAGTAGGATTGATCCTTCCATCCCAGCTGCAAGGATTCCACATGCAGCCATGAGTACTCCTCTTTCACGTTTTTTCCCGCAGGACGAAACACCAACTTTGCGTCAGGATGCAGCGGATAAACATTGCGTTTCCCTGACCAATCGGTGACGTGCAAGCGGGCCTTGAAAAACAGCCCAGGGAGGATCCGCCGATAAATGAGAGCACGAGCCTGTCTGATGTACTTGCGTTGCAAGGCCGAGGCTTTGACCTCGGGCACCGCCATGTATTCAAGGTCACCGAGTATCACCTGACCGCCATGCAGCTCCAATCGATCCCAGGTGGGAAGTTCTTCCAAAGCCGCCATGAGCGCCTGGAAATCAAAATCCCGGTCGGGCTTTTTTTGCCAAAACCAGCGTTTCGCCTGGCCGCATTTCAGCAGCGCTGTTGCCATGAGATTGGTCAGCTCGACAACGTCATCACAGGCTTTCAAGTCCGTGCCGAGTGTGACCTGATCATTGGTCAAGAGCACAATGGAATGCATGGATTTCGCCGGCACCTTGATCTTGCGCCGGCCCAACCATAGGCGCAATGCATCCACTTTATCCGCGTTCAACGGAACAGGATCCACCAGTACTTTTTGCTCCTGCCCTCTTTCCTGCAGCCACTTGCCGCGCTGCTGGGACAGACGCCCACCCCAGTGTTTCACTTCGATGGCCAGGATCCCGACTTCACTGACCAGCAAAAGATCGATCTCATATTTGCCCGTGCCCTGGGATTTGGGCACGCGCAAGGATTGAAAGACACTAGCTTTGCCATTCAGTTTCTTCAGGATCGTTTTCAATTCCGCCAAAGCCAGTTGTTCCCCCCGGGTCCCGGCCTGATCGCTGGCTATCATGGGAAATTTCTTTTGGGCCTTGCGGAGCCACTTTAATTTTTGCGCCAGCATTATGTTCCTTTCCCAAGTCGAAATTCACCTCAATCCCTATTTGCAAGGTTTTTTCCGCAGAAAATAATCGTATTCTTCATAGCTTACAAAAGAATGCCTGCCCAAGGAAAGGACAATCCCTGCCTACTCTATAGCGGATGGAAAAAAACAGAAAAAAGTCAGTCCATCTCCAGCCGATGGCGTCAAACCTCGGGATTGTCATGACTTTTTAGTAAAGCTTGAGCCGATCGCTCCGATACGGGAAGCAGATCAACCAAGGAAGGATGATACCATTGGCCTTTGGTGCGAAAAAAACCTCAGAGCAGCTGATACTGGAAAGCGATAAGGCTGACCTGTCCAAGGCCAGTTATAGCCCAGAACTCAGCTACACGGCTCTTGATGAGGAAACGGAAACCTTCACGGTCACCGTTGATCGCATTCATTTCCGCAAGCCCCTCGAAGTGGTGCTGGCTGTTTTGGAAGCCAATGGCTTTGCCACCAACTTTGAAAACCTTTGCTCCTGCTTTGATACCATGGTCCACAGCGTGCGCATTCGCGCGACCGACAAACCCCAGGATGAAATGCTGTCTGCTCGAAGCTTTATACCCTGTCTCAGCTTTCAATTGCCTTCAAAAAATCGGGCAGGCTTTCTTCTCAAAAAATTCTACTCCGAAATCGAAGCCTATGAACTTGATATTGCCCGCTTGCGCGCTGGTGAACAGGATGAAGCGGGGAAAACCAAACAAAGCCGCGAACAGCTCAAGCGGGATCTGGAACGTCTGCAAAGTGAAAACAGCCGACTGCAGGCCACCGTCAATCAACTCACAGAGCAGCTGGCTCATGCCATGAAATCCACAGCTCACGTGACCAAGGCCCTGGAATCGAATAATATCATTCCGCCCCAATTACGACCGGTTCTGGTTCGCGAGATCAGCCTTCAGGAGCGGACGATAACCTTGAAATCTGGGCGAACGAGCTATACCCTTCCGATTATTTTTTTACGCTCCATGCCCAAGATAGGCGACCCATGCTTTCTCAATATCAAGGATGATCAGATTATCGACGCTTATTTCTATGAGAGTCCAGGTCGCATTTTTCATCAGGAAATGGCGGAAGTACTGCATGTCGAGGACCAAAGCTGCAAACTTCGCAACAGCCAGCGGAAGACCTTGATATGGACCGTCAAGCACCCTCAGGAAGCCCATGTCTTTGCCCAGCTGAAACGCGGTTCGCAGGTGATTCTTTCCAGCATCGATGATGTCGTGGTGAAGCTCAGCCTCGTCCTCAATCAAAATACCGGATACTGGACGCATATCGTGCAGGAAAAACAAACCGTTTTCCAACTGGAGATGGACCGTAAAACGGAGACGGCTGCCTTGCCAATCTTCGATGGAAAGGATTAGGAACCATGGATGGACTCTCCTTCAAAAAGTACATGCAGACCACGCAGAAGCGCTTCGATCCCGCGGCGCTGCTTCTCAGTCTCATGGGTATTGCAGCCGTGCTCTACTCCATGGCCCAGCATAACAAGAACTCTTCATACTTCGACTTCCATAGCTTTATGATAGTCCTGGGGGGAACGCTGGCCAGCCTTACCTTTCAGTTCGATCTGCGCAGCATGCTGTCCAGTGTGGTCCTGGTGGGCAAATCCTTCCTCGGCACACCGGAAAAGCCCATCATGGGCATCGTGAAAGAACTCGATGACGCGATACTCAATCAAGCTCAGCTCGCGGACCTGCGGGAGGGATTAGCGATCGACGGCGACCTTTTGAACGACATCGTTTACATGCATCATCAAGGGCTACTCTTCGAGGAAATCGATGAATTCGTCACCTCAAGGGTGGCTGATCAATACCTGGCTCGCAAGATCGCCGTGGAAGTCCTGCGCAAAGGTGTTCTGATTGCGCCAGCCTTTGGTCTTTTCGGAACAGTGATGGGTCTGATCGGGGTGTTGAAAACCCTGAGCGATCCCAGCAATATAGGAAGTTCCATGTCCCTGGCCCTCATGACCACGGCCTATGGCGCTGGCCTCAGCTCGCTGGTATTTACTCCTTTGGCCGGACGTCTGGAGCATCACAATATGATTTACCTGGATGTGCACCAGCAGATCCTTAGCAAGATCGGCATTCTGCTCAAACGTGAGGAGAGAACGCTTGAAGCTTCAGGACTTGACTAATAGCCAAAGCGAGGAAAGCGCCTCCACAGCCTTCTATGTAGGCTTGAGCGACCTCATGGTCCTCCTCCTGGTGTTTTTCCTTATGTTGATCTCAATGAGTAAGATCGACAAAGGATCGTTTGAAAAAATCCGCGCTGGATTCACGGGTTCTACGAAAGGAACGCTTGTGGAACTGGCCAACCAGCTGCAGGAGATTGTCGAAGGCCAACCCGGTATTCCCGGGGTCAAGGTTCATCTGGCCGAAGATGGTGTGCGCCTCGATTTGGATACCGGGGCTCTCTTTGATTCCGGGAGTGCGCGTTTGAAACCCAATGCCATTGATCCTCTTATGCCCATTCTGAAAATCATCAAAGGCACCGCTTATACCATCGATGTGGAGGGCCACACCGATGATGCCCCCATGCACCGAATCTTCAAGATCGATGGAGTGCCGAATCTTGAGAATAACTGGTCCCTGAGCGGTCGTCGGGCGAGCAGTGTCATCAACGTGCTTTTGGAAGATGGCTTCGATAGCAACCGTGTTCGCATCGTAGGCTATGCGGATACACGACCTATACAAAATGTGACAGGTAAACAGGATGCGGAATTGGAAGCGGCGCGGGCCTTGAATCGCCGTGTTTCCCTGCTGATCAAATAAGGCGAAAGACGAGGGAATGACCTTGGCAGTCTTGAATCGAAGCGCAAAACGGGATGTGGAAAGCGGTCTCAGCTATCGCTTGAATAAGGAATTCAATTTCCTGCTTACCCGTATTCCCTTGCCTGAAGGTTCCGACGTCTACGTCCTCGAAAACAAAAGCAAGAACGAGCGCATCATCATTCCTCGTGAGCTTTTTGATCGCTTCCGCGCGGCTTTCGTTTTCTTCCAGGAGGAATTTGAACACTCCCAGACACCCCAGGATGTGGAAAAATCGATTTATTTTCGGGATAAGGAAGTTTTCAAGTTTCGCCCCACGATCGGTGATCAGAAAAAAATCACGATCCAGGATTTCATCAAAATGCAAGGCTCGTCAGGATTTCTGACGATTCCCATCGAAGGCTTCGCCAGTCTCGCGCGGATATTCTATCAACCTAGCTTGAAGCATACCAGTGAAGTCTTTGAGCGTCTGGTGCGCTATCACAAGCTCTTTCAATTCTCGTTCACGGCCGGCAGCGAAAGCATAACCAGCCAGCTCGCCCTGCGCCGCGATGTTCTTTCACAGATCGACGAATACATCCCCATGATGCGTGCCAAAGCTGGTGAAAAACGACCTGACCTTGGCATCGGCGATAAGGATGCCGCGCTGGACCTTGCTCATGCCAGTGGTGCTGCCGCCGACAATAAAAATCAAGCTGGCAAATTCAAACCGAAACTGGGCCAGAAGGATGGCGAAAAATCCTATACTGTCGACTACGCCACCCTTTTTCAAAGTGGTGCCAGCACCGAACCTGAACGACTTCTACGGGCCGCTGATGACCAAACCAAACGAGGGGCCAAGGCCACAGCGAAAACTTTCCCGCTCCCCTTAAATGCATCTGATATTAAAGGTCTTTCGAAGCTGCCATTTGTCTGCGAACTGACCACCGAGGACGCCACATTCCTGCGCGAATCCTTCCTTCAGGATCGTAATGCCGAGCTTTATCTCGGGTTCGAAATGGTGGATGCGATCTTTAAAACGGAAGGCAAAATGAAGACCTTCCGCTTCCCCCTTTACTATATGAAGGTCACGGTCGAGGAATCGGGGCGTCTCATTCATATCCACCCGACGCGCCGTCCCGAGATTTATCTCAACCATCTAGCCCTGACTTCTCTTGTCGAGAGTTTTACACCCGAAAATCCAAGTGGCCTTGATCCTCTGGAGCAGTTCTTCCAAACGCTCACATCGCAAAAAATCGAGATGCGGGGCCGCATGCTTGAGATCACCATCCACCGCCAGCTGCCGGTCCTGGAGGATGTGTTTCAAAGGACGCGTGATATCCTTCTTGGTCTGCCTGGCGAAAATGGCAAAGGTGGTATCCTCGGAGGACTCAAACTCATTGGAATCGAGTGCGACCTTGATTCCGTGGCACTTTACAAATCTTCGCTCGGGGCTTCGCCTCTGCTTCAGGCTCTGGAAGTGGATATCGATCGCATCCAGGCCGTGGCGGACGAATACCCGGAACGCTTCTACCGCTCCCTGCTCGGCCGCTTTCTGACGCCCGAGCTGAAGCATATGGCCCAGGAAACGAGACCGTTCTACCAAACGATCTATTGTCCTGGCGCTCTGCCGCAATCCACGCGGGAGCTTTTTCATAAGCTCAATACCAACGATATTGTTCTGCTCGAAGGTCCTCCAGGGACCGGTAAAACATTTGCCATCATGAATCTCCTCATTCATTGCCTAAACACCGGCCAACGCCTGCTGGTGGTCAGCGATCAAAAAGCCGCTATTCACGCGCTCGATGAAAAACTGCAGGAATTCCTCCTGGGACACGACAGGGAATCTGCTCTGGCCAGAAGTCAAATGAACCTTTTCCGTCAGGCAGTGAAGGTCGTAGACCGAGTGCCGGAAGGATCCTTGGCCCTTGGACCATGGATGACGGCTCTGACCGAATGCCTGGCTTTGGATAACAGCAGCGATTTGCATCAGGATAAGGACGAAGCGACCATCCAGGAGCAGATTGCAGAAATCGACACCGCCCTGCATAATGCAATGCAAGAAATTCATCAGCGCATGCAGGATCAGATGGCACCGGAATCGCACCGTCGTCTGGTCGCGCCGAAGCATGCGCATCCCACCACTCAGGAGGATATCCAGGATTTTATCGCATTCCTGGATTTTGCCGGGGCTGGACGTCACGAAAAAAAATCCCCGACGCAAAAGTATACGCAGAACACCCAGATCATCCGTGACTTCATCATCGATCGGGCGAAACTTGCGGATGAACGTTACCTCCGCTGCTATGAGTTCTTTGCGTTTGATGGAAAAAATTTGCAGCAAGATGTCAAACGAACCGAGGATGCGCTCTTACTCGTGGATACGCTGCTTCAGCAACGCCCGCGCGACGAGGCTCATTTGGAGAGAATACTCTCGCAGCATGAAGAGTCCGTCATCGCTCGACTCATCTGGGAGCAGTGGCGCGAAAGCTTTCCCAGTGAGGTCTGGGCCGGGTTCGCATTCGTTCGCAAAATTTGGGCCGCCGTTCAGCATCCTTGTCGCTACCTTTGGCTGGATCTCAGGACCATTTTAGATCATCAACGATCTCTGCTGGAAGCATTGGCTAAAGCCAGTGAAAGCGAACGCGTCAGTCGCCAGGTGCAGAGCATGCATGAGACGCTTCATCCCCAAAAGGCCGGTTTTCCCTCACTGGCCTTGGAAACTGGAATTTTCTCGCAGTTGATCCTGGAAGATCAACTGACGCCGGTGCAGACTTTGCTTCAGAATATGCGGGAACTCCAGGAAAACCGTGACCGCTTCGTAAAAGAACTTTTTCTGCTGCGCATGAGTCGAATCGTGGAGGCAGGCCGGGCCAAGGACGCCAAGAATCCAACGAGCGCTTGGACCAGCATTGAAACCTTGCTACAGGGTTTGAAGGAATGCCCTTCCATTGAGCATGGCGTTGGCGTAATCCTTCTTCAGGATCTTCAGCGTGCGCTGGTGCAGGCCTTTCCCGTTTGGGTTTGCCGCAAGCAGGCTGTCTCTTTTCTTTTCCCTGCCAAAGAGCAGCTCTTTGACCTTGTGGTGATCGACGAAGCCGGCCAATGCCGGGTTGATGATGCCATTCCCCTGCTTTATCGTGCCCGTAAAATTATGGTTGTCGGCGATGATAGGCAGACTGTGCTCGACAAGAATTCACCGGTTGACGATTTCCTTTTTCAGGCTTTCAATCTGGAGGATCACCTCCGGCAGACCCAGGCTCGCGGCATGAAGGGTGGTGGTTCGCACATCTTCGGCCTTGTCAAATCCATCAAGCAGGCCGAGGTCATGCTGGACGAGCACTTCCGTTGCCCGCCGCAGATCATCGACTATTCCAATAAATACGTCTATGACTCCCAGCTGAAGATCATGCAATGGGCCCGTCGTGATATGCCACCTGCCGTCATCGTGGATTATAGTGAAAAAAACGCCAGCACGCACACCAAGGCCACCAGTGGCAAGTTCAAGGACATTGAAACAGATCTCATTGATCGCTTCTTTGACTACATTGTCAGTACAATCAAAAAGATCGAAAAGGAATTGGGACGCCCCATCAACGTCGAGACAGAAGTTGCCATCTGTTATTTCCTCTTGAAAAACGAACCTTATATCAAAGAGAAAAAGCCACAGCTCCTGCAGAAATTGAACCGCGGCAAGGATGTGCTGGACGGTGCCGGGGCTGCCCTGCAGGGCAAGGAACGCAACTTCATCTTTTATCTGTGGGACATCAATCGCGGGAACATGCGGGCCTTCCGTATGGGTGATGAGCCTGATAAACGTCGTGGGGAGCTTAACGTTCTGATGAGCCGCCCCAAGATGCGGGCCTATCACTACCTGCATGCAAGCTTTGACAGTCTCAAACAGGATTCCGCTACGATCGTCGATTACCTTTGGAATGTTTACCAAAAGCACCAGACCCGGCAGACTGCCACAGATTTTGAGCCACGAACCCGCCGGCCGGGCGCCGAACATCTGCCCTGGAAGCGCTCTAGCGGAGAGCTGATGCGGGCGATGCTCAGTCAGGTCCTGAGCAAAAAATATCGCGATAAGTATCAGGAGCTTTTGGATGAAGCTCAGGTCAGTGTTGTGGTCGGCAACCCCAAAAGGAAGGTGGACCTGATGCTACTCGGTAAAAAGCCCTGGCACTCTTCTCTCGCGATTGTGGATCTTGCGACCTTTGAAGGCGACCGCAACCCGACCTTGGCTATCGCGGACTACTATTTTCAGTTGAAGCGTGCGACTCCAGCTCTGGAACCAATCTTTGTATTCCTGCATGAACTGGCCGATGAACGTTCGGAAAGTTTTGCGATCCTGATTCGCAGGATGGACGAGCTGCTCGCGCGGGACTAGGTCGCAGTGGTCAAACCTTTGATGTTTAGGCCAGAAGTCCTGCTTCGTCGTCGCATCACGGACACCACTAAAAAAGCCCCGGTTTAAACCGGGGCTTCTCGCTTTGTATCCATAAGAATCCCATCACGACTTCTTGCGCAGAGCGATAAATTTTTCCAGGTTCGCATCATTCTCGAAATAAGCGACTGATCCATAAGGGCCTGCGGCAATCACTGCCGTGGACTTGTCCACCTTTTTTCCGCTGACGGGGTCAATGGCGAAGCGCACTTTTTCATCCTTGCCAAGAGTCGCCTTGCAGTTTTCACAGCAACCGTAATAGGTTTTGCTGCCCACCTGAACGGGAATTTGATCACGAGGGAAAACCATATCGGTTACCATGCAGACTTTCTTGTTATCCACCTTCTGCCATTGCTGTGCCTGACTCTGCATCGCAGGTTCTGCGGCCGAAGCAAAGCTCGGCATCATAAGGGGGGCGGACAGGGTTGCTGCAGCAAAAACAAGGTCCAAAACCTTACGCATCACAATACTCCTCGGAAAAAAACACTTGAATCGAGCCCTTCCAAAACAGACTGCCCATCGTCTACGCAGGAGCCCCCTGCTTTGTGACAACAGCCATCCACTTTAATATATCTATTTAATATCATTAAAATAACATAAGCCCGGACGCAAGCGCATTTACGGCGCTTTAGCGGCGCAGAGTGCCCGCGAGATCCAAACGCTGGCCACGGCCACCGCAACCCCACCAATAACGTCCCATACATAGTGCTGCTTCGTCGTGAGTGTGGAGAAACAGATCGCGATAGCCCAAATCCAGGCTGTTAGCCGTATTCGGGTTGGCCACGCGGGCATGGATGCCGCGGCGATAAGCGTCATCGACACGTGCAGCGAGGGAAAGCAATTGGTGGGTTGATCCAGAAAATGCAAATAAAGGAAAACATCCGACCAAAATGGGTCAAAAGGCAAGCCGGGTCTGGGATATACGGTTGGAAAAGCCAGAAAAATGCGAAAGCTTATGGCGATCCCAATAATCATGCTCGCAAAGGCCCTGCTGAACTCCTCAGCTTTCTTCAGCGACAGAAGTATCAGCAGGATAAAAAAATAGTCCGAAAAATAAATCAGCAGCGTCCAGGGAAGAAAAGGCAAGGTCCGATCCACAATCGTCAAAGGCAGGGCCATGGGGCTGCTCCAGGGGCAGGTTCCCAGCACACCATACACCAACGCAAATATCAGTGCGCCCCAAACCAGCACACGCTTTCTCGCGCTGTCATGAATGATTGGCAAAGACAGTTTTCGCAAGGGCACTCCCGCTCACGATCCGCATAAGCCCGGATCGCATGACGACTTATCGGTTTTTTAAAGAATTGTTTAAAACAGCCAAGGATTCTTCCTCCAAGGCTGTTTTTCTTTCTTCGCCAATCCATCTATGGCCCGCAACTTGCTCTGCCCCCAGGCGAATTCAAATAAAGGAAATCCACATGCGAATACACCACCTGAACTGCATTTCAAGCTGCCCCATGGGAGGACGCCTGATGGATGGGCTGTCACCCACCTGGCTTCAACGAGGGCATCTGACCTGCCACTGCCTTCTGATCGAAACCCAGGATAGCCTCGTTTTGGTTGACACCGGTTACGGACTGCAGGACGTGCAGGATCCGCACAGCCGCCTGAGTGAGTTCTTTCTGAAACAGCTCAAACCCAATTTCCGCGAGGAAATGACCGCGCGTCGCCAGATCGAGAAATTAGGTTTTCAAGCCGACGAAGTCCGACATATTTTGATTTCCCATCTCGACTTCGATCACGCAGGAGGTCTTGATGATTTTCCTTCCGCCAAAGTGCACATGATGCAAAGTGAAATACAAAGTGCCAAAGCCCAAAAAACCTGGCTGGATCGCCAGCGCTTTCGCCCCCAGCAATGGTCGACAGAATCGAATTGGCTTTCGTATCATGCGGAATCTGGTGAAAGTTGGTTCGGCTTCGCGAAAGTTCACGCTCTGGAAGGCTTGCCTCCTGAGATCCTCATGCTTCCGTTGATCGGCCATACATTAGGTCATGCAGGTGTCGCGATACACCGCGCCGAAGGATGGCTGCTCTATGCGGGCGACGCTTACTTTTATGAAGGCGAAATGAATGTCGAAAAACCCCACTGCACCCCGGGTCTCGCTGTCTATCAGACCATGATGGAAAAGGATCGCCGCAGTCGAATCTGGAATCAGAATCGACTGCGGGAGTTGATAAAATTTCAGGGGCACGAAGTGGACGTTTTCTGCGCCCATGATGTCTCGGAGTTTATCCGCCTCGCGGAGCGTTCGCCCGATGTTCCTGCACGTCTTTCGCCCCCAGAGGTCAAACCATTCGAAGACGACTTTTTGAAGGAATATCCCCTGCACTAAAAGAACTCGGGGGCATTCATACCCCCGAATGCCGCATATCAATTATGCAAAGCTGCCAGGCGCCTTGCTACCCCATGGATAAGAGCATCGCGAAAATAGAGGTTGAAAGGTACCTGGAACGAAGGCTAAAATCCCTCATCAACCCAATAAAAACAGGTATTAATATGAGCTCGTCCATGGGAAGCGTGACCGGTCATGTCAAGACACTACTCGATCGAGCGGCAGCCGCAGGCATCAGCATAGAGCCCAGTCCATCGCGCTTTAGTGAAAAACTTCTTTCTTATATGGATGTCACGCCCGAGCATTCCGCAACAGCGAGGCAAATCATTGGAGCT
>JACCDX010738623.1_pt1 | contig 11996 bp, 12 predicted proteins | sample 7449681 | NCBI WGS metagenome assembly JACCDX01 (sample SAMN15323450, study PRJNA562643) | freshwater metagenome | isolation source: river surface water | place: USA:Blue River Watershed | collected 2017-08-18 | reverse complement strand
CGATTTCAACCCTTCTTCTCTCACCGCCAGAAAGCGCCAAAGCGTGTGATTTTCTGATGTGAGTAATTGAAAATTCTTGTAATAATTCTTCTAAACGCGCTCTGCGCACTGCTTCATTTTTCTCAACAATTTCTAAAACCGCATAAATATTATCTTCCACCGTCATATCACGAAAGATTGATGCTTCTTGTGGCAAATAACCAACACCCAAGCGCGCTCTTTGATACATCGGCATATTAGTAATATCGATTTGATCGATAAAAATATGACCTTTACCAACATTAACCAAACCCACAATCATGTAAAAACAGGTAGTTTTTCCAGCACCGTTAGGACCAAGCAAACCAACGACTTCACCTTGTTTAATTTCAAAACTAATATCACGAATTACGGTTTTTTTGCCGTATTTTTTACTTAAATTTTTCGCGCTTAAAACTTTGCTCATTTCTTCTCTTTAGGTTTTTTTAAATCTTTAGCATCGTCGCCAAGTATGACCACAACTCGCTTGTCTTCACCAGTAGTTTTGTCTTCTTTCTGACCGACAAAATTACTTTTTTTAGTTGAGATATGATGAATAAATTTATCGCCCTTGGCAATTGAAACGCCGTTATTCACCATGACATTTTTTTCTAAAATAAAAACATCTGCTTTTGGGTCGTAATATCCGCTATCACCAGTTGCAACAAAATCTTCACTAAAAATTTTTACTTTCTCGTCTGTGTAAATTTTTTTGATTGAAGATTGTTCGGAAGCTTCAGATTCATCTTCTTCAAGCTCTGTACCTTTTTTATTCTTCTTATCTTTTTTCTCGTTATAAAGAATTGTCATCTTTTGCGAAAGCAAACTGCTATCTTCTTTTTCGATGACAACATTGCCCACAAAATTGACGACCTGAGATTTTCTCTTGATGTCGATTATATCCGATCTTATTTTCGTCGGCGCTTCTTTAGCCGGTTTGACTACAGATTTTTTCACAGCAATTTCACTTTCTTGCGCGCGCCCTTGTGCCGCTGCAAAATCACAAAAAAACAGCAGCAAAAAAAATTTAAAAATTATGAAAATCCTTGGCATGAACTTGAATTTCGGACGTTTTGTCTTCTTTATTTTTGCTGGCTTGATTGCAGGAATTGTAATTTTTAATGCCCCCAAAAGCCTTGATGCAGAAGAGCTGAAGCTATTTAACCGCGATCCTAAGAGCTACAATGTTAAGTTGCAAATTCTAAATCAGAGCAATGATCAAGTTGCTGAATTTATGGTTGCAGTTGCTGATGACGATTACAAAAAAATGTACGGTTTGATGAATCTCGAACAGCTGCCAAAAGATTTTGGCATGATCTTCAATTTCGATAAAAACATTGTCGCAACAATGTGGATGAAAAATACCATGATTGCGCTCGACATGCTATTCATCGATGACAAAGGCATCATCGCCAATATAAAACACGACGCCACACCTTATTCTTTAGAAGTAATTTCTTCGGAAGTTCCAGTGCAGCAAGTGATCGAAATTAATGGTGGCTTGGCCAAAAAAATGGGAATTGAAGTTGGTCAAAAAATTAGAATTCTGAAATAATGAAAATCTTTTTAGTCACAGAAAAACTGACGCCAAATCTTACCACATCAACAAAATCAAGCTTTTACAGCTTTATCACCAAATCGCAAAAAGAAGATTCTAACGTTAACGAGCAAGTCGAAAAAATTATTGCTCAAACTAAAAAATCCGGCGACGCCTCTTTAATCAAGCTTTCCAACCAGTTTGATAAAACCAAATTTAAAAAAGCTGCCGATTTTGTTGTTAGCGAAAAAGAAATTAAAGACGCTGAAAAACAGGTTACGAAAGAAATCAAAACCGCACTAAAACAAGCTTTCAAGCGCATCAAATCTTATCACGAAAAACAACTTCCTAAAGATTTTCGCTATATTGACAGCGAAGGTGTTGAGCTTGGAAATTTATGGCGCGCCATTGAATCAGTTGGAATTTACACACCAGGTGGAACCGCCTCTTACCCAAGTTCTGTCTTGATGTCAGCAGTTCCAGCACTGGTTGCCGGAGTTAAAAATATCAGCATGTGCGTGCCAACTTCCGCTGGCGAAATTAATCCAGCAGTTTTGGTTGCCGCGAAAATTTGCGGAATTAAAAAAATTTACAAAGTGGGTGGAGCGCAGGCAGTGACTGCCCTAGCCTATGGAACTTCAACAATTTCAAAAGTTAATAAAATTGTCGGCCCGGGAAATTCTTACGTGGCGACAGCAAAAAAAATTCTCTTCGGCGAAGTTGGAATTGACATGATCGCCGGCCCAACTGACATCACAATTATTGCCGATAAAAATAATAATCCTAATTGGATTGCAGCCGACGCGCTTTCACAAATTGAACATGGCATCGATTCCAAAGCCTTTATTATCACCGATAACGAAGATTTTGCCGTACGAGTTGCAACTGCAATTCACAAAATTTCTGCGGCTTTACCACGTCAAAAAATCATTGAAAAAAGTTTAGAAAATTCTGCAATCTTTGTGATTAAAAATCTGGCTGACAGCTCGCATTTAGCTAATTTCATCGCACCAGAACATTTGGAAATTGCTGCTAAAAATCCGGAAAAATTTGTCGCAAAAATTCAAAATGCCGGCGCGATTTTCTTAGGAAATTACACTCCCGAAGCAATTGGCGATTATATGGCCGGACCAAGTCACACTTTGCCCACATCAGCATCAGCAAAATTTTCTAGCGGACTTTCAGTTTTTGATTTCCTAAAAAGAATTTCGTTAATTTCCTGCGATCAAAAATCTTTTGCCAAACTCGCCAAAAATACTTCCGCACTTGCAGCCTGCGAAGGATTGCACGCTCACCAACTCAGCATTGATATTAGAAGATGAAAAAAAATTTACGCTTCACCCTAATATTTTTACTGCTCACAACTACACTCTTTTCTTGCTCCAAAAAGAAAGACGAAAAATCCAATGCTGAAGTCGCTTACACCAAAGCTATGGCCTCTCTAAAAGATAAAAATTATTCCGCTGCCGCCGAATCTTTTTCAAAAATTGATGATGATTTTCCTTTTTCAAAATGGGCGGTGAAAGCACAGACCATGGCGGTTTACGCTTATTATAAAGATGAAGATTATCCAAAATTAGTCTCCACCGTTGACGATTTTATTCGCCTCAATCCCGCCAATGAAGCGGTTCCATATATGATGTATATGAAAGGATTATCTTTTTATAAACAAATTCCCGAGATCGATCGCGCCCAAGATAACACTCACGAAGCTTCAATAACTTTCCGCGAATTAGTCGCCCGCTTCCCTGCGGACTCACATTCTGACGATGCCCGAAAAAAACTGGCTTACGTTGATGAACATTTAGCTGGCGCCAAAATGTCGATTGGTCGCTATCAAATAAAAAATAAAAATTATGTCGGCGCGATTAATAATTTTACCGAAGTGACCGAGCGCTATCGCGCCACCGATCAAGTTCCCGAAGCTTTCTTCCGACTAACCGAAATTTATTACAAACTTGGTTTACAAAAAGAATCTGTCGCCGCTTTTCATCAGTTAAAATATTTTTTCCCACAAAATAATTGGACTCAATTAGCCGAAAAAATCGATCCGGTTTTATTCAATGACAAATAACTTGAAGCAAGGCAGCAAGCACATTTGGCTGCCATATACTCAGATGAAAAATCATCTGCCGCAGTTAGAAATTTTAAGCGCTAAGGGAAGTAAAATTTTTCTTAAAAATGGTGAAGTTTTAATCGATGGCATCAGTTCTTGGTGGTCGACAGCTCATGGTTATCAACATCCTCATTTAGTTAAAGCGATTACCAATCAGGCAAAAATTTTACCGCATATTATGATGGCAGGATTTGCTGCCGAGCCAACTTACAAGCTAGCACATAGACTTTGCGAATTTGCCAAAATGGATCGAGTATTTTTTTCTGATTCAGGTTCAACCGCTGTGGAAGTTGCGATGAAAATCTGCTGGCAATTTCACATCAACGCGGGTGAAAAAAATAAAACCAAATTTATTTCCTTCAAAAATTCTTATCACGGCGACACTACAGGTGCAATGTCTCTTGCTGATCTTGATTCTGGCATGCATCAAAAATTTCAGAAAATTTTGCTAGAAAATTTCTCACTCGATCTGCCGCAAAATAAAAATGATTTAGAAATTTTTGAAAAATTCGTCTCTCAAAATAAAAATATTTTAGCCGGAATTTTTGTCGAACCTTTAGTTCAATGCGCTGGTGGCATGATTTTTCACGATGCTGAAATTCTGCGTGAAATTTTTAACATCGCTAAAAAACACCAAATACTTTTTGTCGCCGATGAATGTGCTGTCGGATTTTATCGCTTGGGAAAAAAATTCGCCTGCGACATAGCAGGAATTTCTCCCGATATTTTAGTGCTGGGAAAGGCCTTAACTGGAGGCACTATGACATTATCTGCAACTTTGGTGAAAGAAAAAATATTCGAAAATTTCTTAAACGATTCGCTTGATAATGCTTTGATGCATGGCCCGACTTTTATGGGAAATCCGCTGGCTTGCGCTGCTGCGAATGCTTCGATCGATCTTTTTGAAAAAGAAAATTACGAGAAAAAAGTTTTAGAAATCGCAAAATTCTTAAAAAAAGAATTAAAAAAATGTCGTGATTTAAAAATCGTTAATGATGTGCGCGTGCTTGGCGCAATTGGCGTTGTAGAAGTTAATGGAGATTTTGAAATGATGAAAAAACTGCGCAGAGAATTTGTCGCGGCGGGAATTTTTTTACGACCTTTTGCCAATTGCGTTTACGTGATGCCGGCTCTGAATATCAAAAAATCAGAGCTCAAAAAAATCACTGATGCAATTTTTAAAATCTTGTCGGCACTTAACTAAAAGTGGTAAGCCACCCCAAATTTTATAATTCTATTCCTACTATAAACTCTGTCGAAATAAGCTCCAGTTGCGCTGTAATCGCCACTGACGTGAGATTTAAAAATGTTGGATTGTTCGTTATATTCTAAAACGAAAGAAAATTTATCAAACGGGCTGTAAGCAATACCAGCGCCATAAAAAGTAGCGTAATCACTGCCACTTTTGGTGGTTTTATCAAGATCCTGCATCTTTATAGTATAACTCGTTGAAGATAATCCACCGACAAGAAAAGGTGAAATCCCATAATCAAAATCATAGCCGACATCAACTTTGAAACCGTAGCGGTTATTAATATTCACCACGTTTCCGTAAGTTTTACCTGTACCACTGGAATTAATATTTTCATAAAAAATCGCTGGCGCAACGAACAGCCATTTCAAAGGATCAATCAAAGTTTTTTCAGCACTAAAAGCGTATTTGTAAGTGAAGCCTTGGCCAACTTTTGAAGAGTTTGGATAGTCATAAAGAATGTAATATTTGCCACCAGCATCGTATGTTTCTCCAAAATTCGTAGTTCTATAATCTTTGTATTCTTGAGAAGCACCTAACCTATTGCTGCTGGCAAATCCCACCGCATCAACTTGAAAATAGTGACCTTTAGTTGCGCCAGCGTAAGCGAAAACTTGAGTAGAAAGAGAGCAGAAAAAAATTACGGCAGCAAAATTTTTCAACAAATTGGCGCGATGAGTCATGAAATTATTTTTATATTTTTTGATAGTAATTTATTCGCGATAAAATTCGTCGATAACATTTTTATATTTTTCTTCCAGCACATTACGTTTTAATTTCATTGACGGCGTAATGTCACCAGACTCGATGGATATCGATTCTAAGGCAATGTGAAATTTTTGAACTTGTTCCCAATGATCAAGAAGTGGGTTCAATTTATCGATATTTTTTTGGACAAATTTTTGTAGAATTTCTGACGCGAGAAATTCTTCATCGCTGCCTAAAAAGTCAAATTTCTTTTTGAATTTTGGCAAAATTTCAAAATCAGGAAAGAGCAAAACGCTGGTAAATTTTCTTCCTTCGGCAATTACAACTGCACCAATTAAAAATTCTAAACTGCGCGCAATCTTTTGTTCAATGGGCACGGGACAAACATATTTGCCATTAGCATTTTTAAAAACTTCTTTTTTGCGACCGATAATTTTTATAAATCCATCGGCGTCAATCGCAGCTAAATCACCAGTTTTTAGCCAACTATTTTCGATCACTTCGGCAGTTTTTTTTGCATCGTTATGATAGCCACGCATAATGTTGGGGCCGCTCACCAGCAGTTCGCCATCTTCAGCAAGTTTAGCTTTAACTGATGGAAAAACTTTTCCTACTGTAGCAAACTTATGGTCTTGCGGACTGTTGGCACTGATTACAGGAGAGCTTTCTGTCATACCATAACCGCAAAATAAATTGATGCCGATATTGCGATAGAAGCGCTCCATATCTTGCGATAATGCGGCTCCGCCACAAATCATCATACGCATATTTCCGCCAAGAGCGGCGCGAAATTTTTTATAAATTATAAGGTCGTAAATTTTATCGCAGAAATTTTGTGAAGTTTCTGGATCCTTGATTAAAGCGCGTTTCAGAGCTTTTTGTCCTAAGAATTTTTTAATAAAATTTGCTGAATCAACACCTTCTTTAATACGCGAGAAAACTTTTTCCATCACGCGCGGAACTGTAGTCATCAGGTTTGGATGAATTTCGCGCAAGAAACTTCCGACATTTTTTATGTCATCAACAAAATAAATTGAGACACCTTGGGTGATATAAAACATTACCACCATACGTTCAAAAATATGGGCTAAAGGCAGGAAAGAAATTATTACATCTTCTTGTGAGAGTGGAAAAAAAACTGCGGTGTCGTGAATTTGTGAAACTAAATTTTGGTGCGTAAGTTCAACGCCTTTGGGTTTTCCGGTGCTGCCGGAAGTATAAATTATGGTAGCTAAATCTTGAGGTTGATTGAGTTTTAGGAATTCGTCGAGACTATATTTTTTTTCTTCCACAGCTTTTTTGCCAAGTAAAATCAAGCTCTCAAAGCTCAATGCACTTTCTTGAGAAATTCCGTAAGTAATAATTTTTATTTCTGGATTAGAATTTTTTACTTGAGAAAAAATTTCCGAACTATCGGTAAAAAGATATTGAACTTTGGCGTCAGAAATTTCGAAAAATAAATTTTCTTTCGAGATATTATTGAAGATTGGAATTGTGACTGCACCAGCTAAAATCGCACCTAAATCGGCCATCAACCAAATTGGATTTTGGTAAGAACAAATAGCGAAAGATTGTTTTGACTCAAAGCCAATTTCTCTGAGTCCGCAGGCAAAATGAAAAGTTTTTTCTAAAAATTTCTGATTAGAGAAACTGATCCATTGACCATTTTCTTTAAAATTGAAAGCGCGCTGATTATTGAATTTATTGGCTTGGAATGAAAGGATTTGTGATAGAGTAGAAAAATCTTTCATCAATTTTATAAAATATTTTTAACCAATCCCCAAAGCATCAAAAGTTTGCGATGAATCACTTCATGATCTTGAAGATAATTGCGCACCATGATGTCTAATCCCGCTTGTTTCGCGAAATAGAGGCAGATAATCATCAAAAACATGATTGAAAAATAATTGGCAATTGAATCAACAAAACGTGCACCAATTGTGGATTCAGTTATCTTCACATCTTGCACTTTTCTAATACGTTTTTCAGTTCCGGGATGAGTGGAAAAAAGTGTAAAATATCCGCCTTTTCCAAGCATCGATAAAGCCAGTGCCATGTTATGTCCACCAAAGGCATAGGCCGATTGGCGATCGCAACGAAATTCAATCGCGCGACTAACGAAACGGCGTAAAAATTCGTAAATATTATAAACGATAAAACGATTAAATCCGGTGAGGATAAAACGCAAAATTGAGTAAATATCGTTCATCAAAAATGCGCAGGTTTTTCCACCTGGAATGAAAAATACAACGCGCGATAAAAGGACGAAAAAAAGACTTAAAATTGACGAGACAAAATTAGTCATTTTTTGATTTGTCATAATCAAAAATGCCGGCAAGAAATCTTTGTTAATTAAATGCGACATTTCGTGTCCCATAATGCTGCGAATCGCATTTAAAAATCTTTTTGGATCTGGGCATTCAACCAGATAATGCTTGATTAAACCTTGAGTCAAAACGATGGCTCTTTTGTTGAAAGAGCTAACTGCAAAAGCATTAATTTCGTCAGAATTTTTGATGTAGAGATGAACATTTTTTTCGCCGAATCTGGTTTTAACTTGATCGAAAATATCGCTTAAAAAATCGAAATCTTTGATCTTCTCAAAACGGCTGCAATTTTTGAGTGACGAACGTACAGAAAATCCAAAAAGAAAATCGAGGAAGAGATAAAACAACATCAAGAAGCTGACGAGGAAAAACAAAAATAATAAACTCATCTTCATATATGCCAAAGTTCCGGCATCAACTGATAAAGATCGGTGACCAAAATTAAACAGTGGAATAATTGCAGCCATGAATGGCGAAGCTAGAACCACAATGTTTATCACTGTGATAACATAGACTAAAATCAGGTTAATCGGTTTAGCAAACATGAATTGAAGGGAAAATTAGGAAGAAGATGTTTGAATTTTTTTTGCTAACTTATTACTTAGGTCATGAAATTTTCAATTCTTTAATCTTCCTATCACATAAAAAATGCGTACGATCCAAGTTCAAAATCTTCAAATCGCTAACAACCTTCCTTTCACTTTGCTTGCAGGGCCCTGCCAGACTGAATCGATGGATCACAGCTTGATGATGGCCAGCAATATTAAAAGAATTTGCGACAAGCTTGGCATTAACTTTATCTATAAATCATCTTTCGATAAAGCTAACAGATCAAGCGTTGGCGGCCAACGCGGCGCTGGTTTGGAAAAAACTCTACCAATCTTCGCTGAAGTAAAAAAACAGTTCAAATGCCCAATCATCACCGATATTCACAATGAAGAACATTGCCGAATTTTGGCTGATCGTGAAGAAGTTGATATTCTGCAAATTCCGGCTTTCTTATGCCGTCAAACTGATTTGCTTGAAGCCGCAGCCAAAAGTGGAAAAATTATTAACATCAAAAAAGGCCAATTTTTAGCTCCTTGGGATGCCGCAAATATCGTGCAAAAAATGGATTATTTCGGAAACAAAAATGTAATGTTGACTGAACGCGGAGTTAGCTTCGGTTATAATACTTTAGTTTCTGATATGCGCAGCTTGCCAATCATGGCGCAAACTGGATGTCCTGTGGTTTTCGACGCAACTCACTCAGTTCAGCAACCCGGAGGACTTGGTGGCAAAAGCGGCGGACAACGTGAATTCGTAGATACTTTAGCCTCAGCTGCAGTTGCAGTTGGCGTTGCTGCAGTATTTATGGAAGTTCATCAAGATCCAGACAATGCACCTTCAGACGGACCTTGTATGGTACGTTTAGATCATCTAGAAAAGCTGCTTACTAAGTTGAAAAAATTAGACGAGATCGCCAAAAGTTCGTAAATAAATTTCAAAAATATGAGCAATACTTCCCTTCACCTTTTAGTAATTGATGACGATACGCGACTCCGCAATTTGCTGGGACGCTTTCTCGAAGAAAATAGTTTTAAAGTTTCGGTCGCCAAAGACACGATTGAAGCGAAAAGCCTGATCGCCGAAACTAAATTCGATTTACTGATTGTGGATGTGATGTTGCCCGGAGAAACTGGAGTTGAATTCACTACAGCACTACGCCAATCGTCAGCAGTTCCAATTATTATGTTAACCGCGCGCGGCGAATTTGAAGATCGCATCAAAGGCCTTGAAGCCGGCGCCGATGATTATCTACAAAAACCTTTCGAACCAAAAGAATTACTTCTTCGCATCAATAATGTTTTAAAAAGAATTGGCGTTGTAAGCACTGATCCCAACATCTGCAAATTCGGCGACTTCTCTTTTAACCTTATAGATTCTAGATTAAAAAAAGGTGAAGATTTCGTTCATATTACTGATTCCGAAGCCAAAATTTTGGGCATTCTCTGCAAAGAAAAAGGCAAAGCCGTTAGCCGCGAAACATTATCCAACCTCTGCGGCGACATCGACGAACGCAGCATCGACGTTCAAATCACAAGGTTACGCCGCAAAATCGAAGCTAATCCAAAACAACCACATTACTTACAGACTGTAAGGAATCATGGGTATGTGATTTATAGCTAATAATTTTTCTTAAACGGTGTTGAAAATTTGTTGGATTGATAATCATCCCTAAATTTAGCTGATATCAAAATAAGGTTTAATAATGATACCTAAAACTAATCACCAAAATCTCCTTCTTAACCACCTTGTAAACCAGTCGATGTTCTCTGGTAATTCTTCGCGACCAATATCCTGATAGCTCAAATTTTAGCGCTTCTGGTTTTCCGATTCCTTCGAAAGGTGTGATTTCCATATCCAGCAACAATTCGCGGATTCTTTTAACGATGGTTTGATCGCGCTTTTTAAAATATGCAAGGTCCTTTACGGCGGATTCTTCTATGGTGATTTTGTATTTCATATTTTAAGCAAAAAACTTATCAAAATCTTTCTTGGATTTAAGCGTGACGCGCTTTCCTTTGCCTTCATTTTTAATCGCATCCAACAAATGTTTGCGATTTTTTGAGCTTGAAAGCAGGTATAAAGTTTCTTCCATGGATTCGTAATCTTTGCGCGACATCATCACAACGTCTTCACTGTTTTTTCTGGTGATAATAAGCGTTTCACTGTTTTGCACGACGAAGTCGAGATAGGTTTTTAGATGTTCTCTGGCGTCGGAGTAGCTAACTTCCTTTGACATAAAATGGTTTAAATTTGAATTAATTGAATTGATTTTATTTGTACAACTTATCTGTACAAAAGGTCAATATTTTTTAACTCAAATCTAAACAAGTAAAACGATTACGGATATATTTGGCGTGAGTTACGCAGGCTTGGTATTCTTTAGTTGAAAGGCCTAGGGATTTTGGGGAGGAAGAAATTTTGAAGTGGGAGAGGATTTTTTTTAGATTCGATTCGTCGAGGTGGATTTTTTGGAGTTCTTTTTTTAAGGGCGCGCTGATTGGTTTTGGTTTTTGGGAGATTTTTTGATCGTATTCTTTTTGACATTCGGCGGCGATTTTTTTGCCGAATGCTTCGACAAGCTCAGCATGACTATGATTGCTCCCCACATTCACCCCAACGCTCTCAATCGTCACCCTGAGCTTGTCTAAGGGCTTTTCTAGTAAATCTCTTTGCAATTTCGCCGCGGTCAAAGTTGTCACCGCGATCATCTCGCCGTGTAATTTTTTATGCGCGATTTCGGGATATTTCATTTCGATTGTGTGAGCGATCAAATGCTCGGATTGGCTGGCCGGATAAGAACCGCCAGCAATCGTCATTCCCTGCCCTGACAATAATAAAATTTCGATCAGCATCTTCAAAAATTCTTCATCTTTTAGGGAAAATCTCGCGAAATTTTTAACAAAAAAATCCATCTTCTTTTGCAGCATTTCAAAAGGTTTTTTGTCAAATTTTGTGCCTAAAATTTTGTGCGATAAATACCAATCGAACCAACAAGAATAAAAACACAAACTATCACCAATTCCTGCTTTTGTAAGTCTTGTGGGCGCTGCTTTTAAAATTCTTAAATCGCAAAAAACTGCTGTTGGTAAAGTTGCGGGTAAAGTTTTTTTATGTCCCGCAATTGTGATTGAAGCGTTCTTCGACAAATAGCCGTTCATCGAAGCGGCGGAGGCGATGATCGCGTAAGGAATATTTTTTTGTGCCGACGTAAATTTGCACAGATCGTTAATAGTTCCACTTCCCAACGCCAAAATAAAATCGCAATTTTTAAGCGCTGCGGCGATTTTTTTGAGATTTTTTTCGTCAGGTTTGGGATTTTCTAAAAGCAGATTTTTGTGATTTTTTAGAAAATTTTTAGGGAAAAATTTTGCGCAATTATTCCAGATTTTTTTGTCACTAACAAAAAGGATTTTTTTATCCGCAAAATCGAACTCTTCAGGGGTCAGGCTGTAGGAAATTTTTGTGTTTTTAGTCATGAAAAAACTTGTG
>JACCDX010135957.1_pt1 | contig 11997 bp, 13 predicted proteins | sample 7449681 | NCBI WGS metagenome assembly JACCDX01 (sample SAMN15323450, study PRJNA562643) | freshwater metagenome | isolation source: river surface water | place: USA:Blue River Watershed | collected 2017-08-18 | reverse complement strand
TCGGCAGCCGCTTGCGCCTGGACTTGTTGCGCTTGTGTGCGCAGACGCTGCAGATTGGCAAACTCAGCGCCCTTGGGATCGAGCACGGTCACAGATCCTGGCATGGTAGGAATGCCTGCCAGCTTGGCCAGGCCACGATCAAGATCAGCCTGGTCGCGGCGATCTTCTGAATTAAGCAGCTTCAATGCGCCAACAGCTTGCTTGCCATTGATGCCTTTGCCAACCATGCCCCAGATCTGGTCAGGTCTGTTGATCGTGCCGTTGTAGATGCCATTGAGCAAATTAAACTCGACAGCTGGGTTGCCTTCTTTGTTAGGCTCAAGCAAGTCCTTGAGTGTGCCAATAGGCACAGCACCAGCAGGCAAAGCGATCAGCTCGTTGACCAGCTGGCGGCGCTTAGCGTTACCCTCTGGCAGCGGGAAGATCTGCTCCAGCAAGTCAACAGCTTTTTGCTCGTTGACACGTTTATCGGCTGCAATCTTCTGATTGATTGCTGTGTTGCGCGCATTCACGGCCACCATGTAGTTGGCAGACACCTTCTCAATTGAGCCGTAGTCTGTCATCAGCATGCCTTTGACCAGGTCGCTCATGCGGCCAACATTGCCAGCCTGGATATTTTTGAGCGTGGCTTCTGGGTCGGCCATTGACTTTTCATCAGTCAACAAATACTTGGTCACAGCATTGATCTTGGCTCCCTTGAGCGCTGCTTCAAACTTGTCGCTGTATTGCTTTTGCACCTGGACATCGCCAAGCAGCAGGGCGCTGGTGGTGATCGTCTGGCGGTACACGTCAGCCAGCTCCTCGATGCTGCGCTTCTGCTGGGTAGTTGGGTCAACCCAAAATCCTTGAGACACGGCAGCTTCAAGCAAGCGTGTGCTGTTGTCAAAGTCAGCGTCAAACTTGGCCAGGCGCTGAGCCTTCTCGCGTTTCATTTCAAACTCGGCTGCCTTGGCCAACACGGTGTTGCCCATGGTGGCGCTGGTAGCTCTAAACTTGAGCGATGCCTCTGGATCGACTTGTGCCAGGCTGCGGCTAAAGCCGTCCATCATCGATGTCAGCTTGTTTTGCACTTGCTCTGTGGTTGCCTTGCCAGCCTCGACAGCTGTCAGCATGCCGGTCATTTGGCTGCGAGCTTCCATTTCAAATGTGCTTGACAGCTCAAACGAACGCGCTTTGCGCACCGCTTGGTCAAACACATTGAGAGCGCCGCCTTGTGTCAGTGACTGGACATTGCCGGTCTTTGCTGCCTGCAGCTGCTCATCAGTCAACGGGTTGTCGGCAGCGTACTGCAAACCCGCCTCTGTGGCCGCCGTCTTGGCAATGCCAAACAGCTGATTGGTCAGACGATCCAAGGTTTGCGCAACATTGCTTTGATATTGAGCGCCAGCCTTCAAGCCGACATAGTCAACTTGCGGAGCATTTACTGTCGGCAGCACAGCACCAGGAATGCCTGCTGCCTCGACTCGGCCTGATTGAAGAAGTGGGAGGTCTGCCATGTTTTAAGGTGTGAATGGGTTGCGAACAGTCTGAGCGAAGTTCAGACCACCTTGCAGCAATGTGGCGCCAGACAGCAAGCCGCCACTGTCCACAGCAAATTGGCCAGCCAAACGCAGCTGATTGGCCTGAGCTTCTGCAGCGCCCATTGTCAGATCCGCTTGCTCTTTTGCAGCCAAGATCATTGCACCAGCGTCCTCGAATCCCAAGATCCTGGCGGTCAATGCATTGAGGTCAGACATGCCGACGTCGCGGTACACAGCTCCTACGTTGGCAGCCTGGATGCTGGCAGCAGATCCTTCGTTGTACACAATGCCATTGGCCGCAGCACGCGCACGCACGGCAGCGTTGGTGCGCTCCATGCCTCGCAACAATGAGTTGCCCTGGATCGTGTAGTTCAGTGCCTGGCGCTCGGCTGACAGCAGCTTGCGGCCAGCCTGGATCGCTGCATACTTCTGATCTTGGTCGGTGCGAATCTGTGCCAGGCGCAACGTGTCCAAAGCCTGCACTTCGTACAGACCTTGCTGGTAGATGGCCGCAGTCTTTTGAGCGCCTGCTTGTGTGATGGCTGTGGCCAAGCCCAAGTAAGGGGCTGCAGAATTGATGCCGGTCTGCAATGCGTTAAAGCCAGCGCCTGCATAGTCGCCAGCTGTTGTCAAGAATTTACTGCCAGCGCTGATGATGCTGGCCCAGTCGAAATTGCTCGATGTGTCCAGGCCAGAAAATACGCTGTAGTCAAAGCTGCCAATCTTATAGTCATATGGATTGGTAAATGCGTATGCAGAAGCATCAATGCCGGACAGCGAGGCTGTAGAGCCAAAGCCGCTGGCCAGGTCATAAGTCACGTTGGATGTGCCAATGGTATTGAACCCAGACCCGGTGCTGCCAGAAAAATCAAAACTGTAATCTAAGATGCTCATCATGTACCTCCAGTCACCGCGATCTTGTATTCAATGCCCAGCAGGGTCATCTTCAGCGGCAAGCTCTGTGAAATCTCTACGCTTGCGTCGCGGCTATATCCAAGCACACCATTGACTCGCTTGCTTCCGGTGTATGTTGGCTCTGGGTCATCAAGCAGCGGATTGTCAAACGTGCGGAATGGCACAGGGTTCTCATTGATCTCAAGATGCTGTGTATTGTCCACCAATGCGGTGATCTCGACAATGCGCTTTTTGAAGCCAATGCGTGTGCCAGTCTGCAGCTTAATCTCGACCGGCATTGTCTTGGCATACACAGTGAACGGCAGACCAACCTCATAGCTGGTTGTTGATTCGCGGTCAAACGTCACAGCGCCACTGCCGTTGACGGTCTCATTGCCCTGCGGCACGCCATCGCAAATGACGTTCAGTGACTTGCCAATGTGAGGCAGACTTGTCGCACCACTTGCAGATCCACCAACAAACGCGCAGTCAGTGAAGTTGTCAAAGTTAAATAGCTCGACAAAGTATTTGTCAACGCTGTTGAATGTCCGCTTCACAACCGCATAGATGTCGGTCACATCGATGCTGACATCCTTGAACAAACCATCAGTGACAAACTCAGACGGCGCTGTGATCTGCTGTGATCGCATAATGCTGAATGCAGCGATTGTGCCGTCAGTGTCGTTGACCATCAAAAGCAGATCACCCTCATCCGTACTGTTGGCACGACGCAAAGCCATCCTGGTCGGAGCTTTGAGCAAGTGGCCAGACAGCAATGAAATGCGCTGAGTCACATACGTCAGCTGCGTATCAGAGAATAAGAACTCATTGATTGACTTTCCCTGGCGCTGAATGTACACAGTGCCAGACTCAAGCGATTGCACGCGAGTGCCAGGTTTTGTGCCATTGCGGCTCACACCCTTGAATGTAAACGTCAGCGGAGTGATCGGATCAGTGCCAGACTGAGGCACATAGAACTCAGAACCAGTCGTGAACACTTGCAAGTCACGGCCAGAGATCATGTCAACAATCACGTTCAATGAGCTGGTGTCCAGCGTCGCTTCTACTGCGTCGTCGTCAAATGACTCGGTTGGCATGAACTCATCGAAGATGCCGATCTTGGAGCCCCAGATTGTGGAAGGGCGAGACTTGGAGCCACCGAAGTACAGACGGCCTTCATGGAATGTCACAGTGCGTGGCCAACCTTTGCCGCTGCTCCAAACGTCCTCGTATCCAGATTCAATCTCCCAGCTGCCTTGGGCAATGTTGCTGGTGTCAAAGAATGGGTACTCTGTGACAGCGTTAACAGTAGTCGCAGTCAAATACTGAATAATCCTGGCACGGCCTTGTGGATATGCATTGACATACTGACCAACGCTGGCAGCACTAAATGCAGAATTTTGTGAAGTCAAAGTCACATTGCCAGACACTGCGCTTGGGGTTAAATGCCCAGACGTCGGCGTCGTCACTGTGATTGTGAACGCATGCTTTGGAATGCTTGAGAAACTGTATGTGCTGATTGTCCAGTCTGCATTTGTTGCACCACGCACCAGCTTCACAGGGGCCAGGTCTGGGTGAACAATAAACATTGTGTCAGCAGACTGAGTCCAATTAAGCTGAGCGAGCATTGCGCTTGTAATGCTTGTCGTTAGGTATGCGTCAGATCCGCCATTGATTGCCGTGATCTGCACGCCGTCCTTGAAGACATACATGCGATTATTTGTGAAGCACAGCATGTAGCTGTCGTCGACATTGAATTCAAATGGAACCAAGCGAACGCCATTGGCTGCAGCGCTTGGCAGCTCAGCAATGTGCTTTAGACCAGGACGACGACGAAGTCCGCCCTGTGGCTGGATCAAGACGTTTGTCGCTTTGGCCAGCGCATTATTGTACTGAGCCAGGTCAATACGCGCACGCAGCAGTGGGTCAAGCTCACCAGTGCTGAAGTTTGATTGGATGTCGACAAAGCGTGGCATTAGCCCCTCACTGCGATAAGGCTGAAGTCTTCAATCACACGGGTTGGTGTGCCCTGGCCATCGATGTTCATGGCTGTGCGCATGTAGCCACCACGACCATTCTCTGATGGGCCGCCAACGGCAACGCTTTGCCAGTATCCGGCGCGGTCGCTTTGCTCTGTGATCGGCATGGCCAAGTGCCAGGCCATCATGTATTTGAGCAGCTGCACAAAGTATTGAGGCATTGCAAACTCGCCAAGGCTGTACTGATAGTCAAGGTAAACAGCTGGCAAGTTTGTCAACAGCTTGTCGCCCTGGATCTCCCAGTCTTTGGTTGGGTATGCGTTTTGTGCTGCGCTTGGATAAGCTGCACGCACAGTGCCTAGTCGGTCGCCTGGCAGCTGGTATTCGTAGCGCCAGACAGAATTAGGGGTTGTGATCAGCCGCGAAAGCTGAACCTTTTTTGTGTTGAATGTCCATGGGTATGTGGTCAACACTGAGTCACGAATGTCAGGGTATAGGCGGTCACAAACACTGGCCGCATCAGTACCGTCATTGAATGACGTGATGGATTTTGCACCCAGCATCAGCAGGGCATCGGAACAAATTGAAACGCCAGTATCGCCAGCAGCCATGATCACCTCTCAATGTGAGAAGGGCCAACCTCCGAGAATCCCCAGAAGTTGGCCCACTTTGCTCAAACCGCGATGTTTAATCGCTGTCTGTGTTGGCCAAAGTTGTACCGTCGTTCACGTCAACAACGCCAGAAGCGTTAGACAGAACGTAGACCAAAGTTGCCACAGCTGTGGTGCCAGTGCTGGTCACACAGTAAATCAAGTCGCCGACTTCCAACATGGAAGACAGTGAGTTGAAATAACCTTCAGTATTGACTGTAGCAATGCTGTCGGTTGTTTTGTATGCGTAGATGCCAGGGGCATTGCCACGCTTTGAGGCTGAGATAACAGCCAAGCCAGTTGCGGAATAAGCCATGATTCAAGCTCCTTTTAAGATCAAGATTCGCGGCAAGTGAGTTGAACGATGCCTTCAGCGTCGATGGCGATGGCGCCAGCGCTGAACACTTCGTTAACCAACCAGCTGGTCTTCTCGGGGATGTAGTTGATCTCAGTGCGCATGCCGATGCCTTCGCCGTAGCCGATGGCTGCGGAGTGGAAAGCGTAGCAAGTACGATCTGAAGAGCCGTCGATGGGCAAGCCACCTTCAGTGCGATCACCCAATGTGTGGAATGTGAAGCCCAAGAAAGTGTTGATTTCGCCTTGAACCAAAGCCTTGACTGTGTTGAAGTCAGAGCTGGTCACGGCTGTCTCGCCCAAGAGGCTGTCCAAACCATTTGCGTGGATGATGATGTGACGGCCGTCTGCAGGAACGTTGTTCTTGTCGAGCAACTTCTTTGCATTGCGCAGCTTGGCCACGTTCAAGTTGGTATCAGTACCACCGATGTCGTTGCCGACAGTCAATGATGTGCCAGAGGCTGCGAGTGCATCCAAGATCAACTGATCTTGACGGCGGCCCATAGCGGCGGCAACTACTTGAACCAACTCTTGGCGCTCGTCAAAGTTGACTTTGGCCTGGCTGAAGATGTCGCTGTATTCAGCGGCGTTCCAGTCAGACAATGTCAAAGTGACAGAGCTGAAGCCCACGTTCAATGGGGTTACATCGGTTTGACCAATGCGGGGGGTTGCGACGCCCTTACCGACTTTTGGGAACTTGACGGTTGAGCCTTCGACTCCACGGCGCTGACGTACGGCAGGAACCAGCATTGCCTTACCTTGGTAGGCTTGCTTGACCTCAGCGTCGAAGAGAGTCACAAAGGCATTGCTTAATGAAATGCTCATGATATTTTCCTCGGTTGTTGAAAAAACGGTTTGGTTCTCGCGCCGGTTATCCAGTTACCTGGGCCGAATGCTTGCTGTTTACGTCAGCCAATCGTCAGCATCCGCTGCGGTAAGGGTCGCTACGGCCGGGTACTCCCAACCCACGCGATGTGCCTTGGGCGCGATTGTATGAGTATTTGTACAAAATGCAAATGGTGCTTGACAAATAAAAAAAACCCAGCCGAAGCTGGGTCAAAATGGCTACCTCAAGGAGATCAGGAGATATGCTGCTGGAACATGCGCTCTACCTTTTGACGGTAGGCTGCATCGGTCTTGTACTTTGGATCATTGACCATTTGATAAAGCTCTTCCTTGCTTGGCGCGCCTTCCATTGGGGCAACGTCAACAGGCACACGCCCCTCATAGGCCGAGCGAACCTTCATCAAAGCGCTCAAGCCGCGAGCTGTGCCACCCATGATCTTAAACTCTTCAAAGTCATCTTTGCTCCACACGCCTTTATTGACCAGGCCACGAGCCCAGTCAACCATACCATTGACCACAGCATTGGCGTTGGGGCCAAGTGATTTCATTTCGGCCTGGGTGTCAATGGGTGGGCCGGCCATTTCGGCTGCCATTTGATTGACGTTTTGCGCCAGCTCATCAAAGGCCACCTGGCTGATGCCGTACTTCTGAGCCCAACCAACGTATTGCTTGGCCAGCGGGTCAGACTCGATGTCCTTCACGCCAAGCGCTGCCGTGTCGTATTTGCCACCCTCGGGTGCTTTGTGCTTGCCCTGGCTGACCACTTTGCGCAAGTCAGCATAAGACTTGGCCATGGCCTCCATGTTGGCTTCACCCTTGTCCTGGTTCCAGAAGTTTTCTGGCAACCATTCTGGGCGCTCTTTTGGCGTGCCAGGGATACCTGGTGCCAGCTCAGTCGCTGTCGTCGCTTTGTGATCGATTTCAACAGCCTGTGGGTTCTCTGTCTTTGTATCGTCTGCCACCTGTACGCTGTCGAGTAAGCCAGTGGTGGGCTCGACATTTGTTTCGGTTTCGGTCGTCATAGTTTCCTTGCTTGTTTAATCCGTGCCTCGATGTCCCTCACCACGTTTCGCTGCCCTTCGGCAAAGAAAGCATGGGAAGGGTCTGTGCCCGGCACGGCGATGGGCACATTCACATACATGTCTTGCAACCAGGCCAGCATCTTCTGGCCGTCTTCAGTGCTGAATACCCGCAAGGCCAGCCTGGCCAGATCGTCCCGCTGCTGGTTTGGCTCGCGGATGTCGGTCTGACCAATTGAGTCTAGTTCGTCCCAGCTCATGCTGGCGCTCCTTGCGGTGCTGGCAATCCAGGCGGAGCCATACCCTGCTGCTGCATGGCCATTTGAGCTGCCAAGGCTTGTGCCTGCTGGGCTTGCTGCTGCTCAATGGCAAAGGCACGCTCAGCAGCGCTGTTGCGAAGCGCAGAAGGCACGCCTAGCTTGTCGCCCAGATAGTCGATCATGTCGCCAAACTTGACGGCAACTTGACCCTCGGCGCCCATTTGCTGGGTGAGCTGAGCAAACTGCAGGGCTGCGTTGACTTCGTCCATTGCCTGGGCATTGGCCAGCGGTGATGTCGGAGCGACCTTCACCTCAAGACCGTTGACTCGCAATGGCAAGTCAATTGCCCCGCGCTCGTCCATGACCTCCAGGATCTTCGACACAACAGGAATCATTGTCTCGTTGATCAAGCGGCCAAATGCTGAGCCAAGGTTTTGCGAGAGCTCTTTCATGCGCTCGACAATCTCAGTGGCTGAACGTGCACTCATGTTCTCTGGTGGCAGTGACTCATCCAGCAAAATGCGCTTGACGTTGCTGCGCAGATCGTTGATCACCAGCTGAGACACGTTGAAGTCGCCAGAGCGTGGCAGGGCCATCAATGACGGGCCTTGTGGGCCACCGTTGCGCGCCACTGGGATGATGCCGCCAGGCACAATCTTGACTGTGTTTGGATTGAGCACGCCATCGTCGGCAGCCGTGTACACGCCAGACACAGCAAGCGATGCATTTTTCAGCAGCAACTCGATTGTTTTGTTCAGCGTCTTGATGTCAGGCAATGCCGTCATCAATGGGCCACGGCCATAGATCTCACCGGCCACCTTCATGTAGCGCGAGATCACCCATGGGCTGATCTTGCGGCGACGGTAGACCAGCTCGGACTTGCTCACTTTGTCAATGACGTGGTAGCAATAGTCGCCACGGTTTGCGTCATAGATTGTGGCCTCAAGCAGCTCGATGTCGTCTGTTGGTTTGTCAGAGATACGGCGCTGCATTTCGGGCGGGATCTCAGCATCAGGCCATTGGCGCTGAATGCTCTCACCCTTCAAGCGCATGCGGCGGTAGACATTGTCAACCTGGCCATTCGCGCCCTCTTCGTAGCTGACCAGGAACAAAGGCACGGGGATGAAGTTGATCGGGCTCACATCATCGCCAGGCTGCACCATCATGCAGGCAGTGCCAACCGCCAGGTCGAGCAAAAACTCACCCATAGCAATGTCGAAGTTGGACTGGCGCAGAATGGCAAACATCTTCTCGCCATACAGATCGAGGATGGCCTGGGCCTGTGGCTTGCGATCAACTGGAATGTCCATGCCAGCCTCAAGCCTGCACCATTTGCGCTGAGGCGGGAACACTACAGACTGCAAACGGTTGGCAAAACGCTGAGTGCTGTTGATTGCTGTCGAATCAAACACGCGCTGCATCTTTTTGGAGCCGGTGCTGCCACCTTCCCAAATGCCGTACAGCTGGCGCTGTGGCAAAGCAAATTCGTAGGCGTCTTGGTACAGCTGCTGGAACTCATCCTTCTTTGTTTGTGCAACAGACTGGCGTTTGATGATCTCGTCGGGAGTCAAGCGCATGCCGCCCTTGGGGTTTTTTGTGTATTCCATGTCAGTCGTCCATTTCTTCTTTGAGCAAGGCGTCGGCCAACAGCTTGCGATCTTTTCGGCTTAGCGTTGAACCCTTGAGCTTCTTGGCCAAGTCAGCAATTTGCTCAGGCGTCAGCTCTTCGTCTTCCATTTCCTTGCCTTCGCCGCCTTTTTCAATTGATATTTCAATTTTCATCATGATCAGTCTTTCAGTGTTGCGTTGGCCATCAGACCACCACGGGGTTTGCGCTTCATGCCAGCCTCTGACATTGCAATGGCAATGGCTTGCTTTCTGTTTTTGACTACCTTGCCGTCACCACCGCTGTGCAGTGTGCCGGTCTTGTACTCATGCATGACTTTCTCGACTTTGTCTTGTGCTTTCATCATCAAACTCCTAGTGTTCCAGATACGCCAAGGCTGCCGCCACCACCGCCCAGGCCGCCAGCGCTGCCAAGAGTTGGAGCACCGGCAGTGGCCATACCGTAACCAGACAGCATCGAACGATCTGCAGCTGTGCGGCCAGCTTTACGGCTGCCAGCCAGCTTGGCTGCTGATGTGCGCTGCATCGATTCCATTTCAGCTTTGGATTTTGCGGCCATTTCAGCAGATAGTCGCTGAGTTTCAGCCAATTGCTTGGCAATCGCAGCTTGAGCAGCTGCAGCTTCATTGGCAGCTTGCGCGGCCGCAGCTTGAGACGCAGCTTGCTGTGCGGCAAATGCATCTTTTTGCTTTTGCAAGTTGATCATTTCTGCGTTAACCAAAGACTGAATGTCAGCCTGGGCTTTTGCGAATGCATCAGCATCAGCTTTGGCTTTAGCGTCCAGCTGTGCTTTTGCTGCAGCATCAAACTCAGCTTGCTGCTGCTTGAACGCCTCTTCGTCAGCAATAATTTTTGCCAATGCCGCATCATTCTCAGCTTTTAACTTGGCATCCGCAGCAGCATCGTCGGCTTTAATCTTGGCTTCGTTTTCTGCTGCAAGCCTTGCAAGCTCAGACTCAAAATCTACCGTCTGATCACCAGCGCCAGCCGTTGGCGTGACTGGGTTTAAATCTGGCGTGTTCAATGGAGAGACTAACTCGCCATCAATCTCTTCCAATGCACCGATTCTGTTTTGAATGACGGCCATGTCAGGCTCCGAGCAGGGTCTTCACCTGGTTTTCGTCTGTTGTTGGCGACGTCAGTCCAAGCTCAGGATTCATCCTGGCTGTTGACAGTAAAGATCTACGGCCGGCACGGCGACGTGCAGTCATTTGTGCTGACTCACGCTCAGCAATCTTGCGGCGCTCAGCATCAAGTGCAGCAGCCTGGTCTTTGGCCTGCTTCTCCATCATTGATTTTTGCTCTTCGTACTGCTTTTGCTGCTGGAACAACTGAGCCTTGGCGGCTTCTGCAGCAGCAGTTTGTTGAGCCGTCAAGCTCTTCATCATTTCGGCCTGCTGTGAGGCAGAAAGCTGTGCAGCGGCCAGCGAAGACGCAGCGCCCTCACGCTGGGCTGCAATCTGAGCTGCAGTCATTTCACCTTGTTTGACGGCTAAAGCAAGCTGCTGCTCACGGGAGAGCTTTGCTTGTTCGGCAGCACTAAGTCTTGATGCTTCAGCAGCTGCAGCAGCAGACGCACGAGTCTTTTCTGCCTCACTCATTGCAGCAGCTCTGTTTTTCTCAGCTTCTGCAGCAGCGGCTTCACGTGCAGCAGCAGCTTGTGCTGCAGCCTCTTCACGCGCTTTGGTTGCATTGGCAATGGCAGCGGCCGAAGCCTCGGCGGCTTGTTCTCTGGCTTTGCTTGCTGCGCTTTGAGAACGGTTCACAGCGTAGGCTGTGGCTCCCGCTCCGATCAAAGCTGCGACGATTGGTGCTGGCATGGTCTGATCCTCCCATAAAGTGTGTAATCTGAGCCGTCCATTCCGAATTTTTGCATCACACCCTCAAGTGTGAAGCCAAGCGCCAGCGGCCAGCTCTGTGAATAATCTGCTGCAGATTCTATTGCCACTTGAACCCTTGTCAAACCAAGCGATTGCTGAGCGATATCAAGAGCAGTCCTCACCCCGACGATCAGCTGGCGCTTGAACTGCTGCTTCACACTGTCATCGATGATCGTCCACACCTCGCCGACACCCTTCCACAGCATGACAACGCCAATGATCCCAAGCAGTTTGCCGTTGTAGTACAGGGCACCGCTTGGGCCTCGCTCCATGTTGAAGTGAATGGTGTCCATCGCATCAATAGGGAATGGTGATCGCACCCACTGAGACAACCGCTCGATGTGCCAGTCAGTGATTGGCTCAAAGTAAATGCCGGTGCAAGCCAGCTTTTCGTTAACGGTGTCGATCAGGTCTGTCATGAAAAGATATCGAAGTCGAGTGTTGCTGTTGCCATTGTTGGCGCCCTGCCTCCAAGCTGTGGAGCCCTGGTCATGCGGTTGTATTCGCCGCCACCCAGCATCAAGTAGCCAAATGAGTCACCAATGTGTGAGTGTTCGTTCTTGTTTGGCGCGTCTTTGAAGCGTTCATGGCCAGCACCGACCGCAACGCGCTTGAAGTGGTAGCCGCCGCCCAGGGCTTTGCGCAGTAGCTTGCATTCCCGATTGACAAGCAGTCCAGGCTGGCCCATCACCAGGCGCTGCATGGGAGCCGCCGACGCCTCACGACGCACCTTGAAGTCATTGGACGCTGTCGGCTGCGCTTTGAGCCCCAGTGTCCGCAGAAAATCAAAGGCAGTGACCTCATAAATGGCATCCCTGGCCATACCGGCAGGGTCACCCCAGATCATCACCTGGTGGTTTGGGTAGCGAGCGTTCAATTCTGTCAACAGCTGCAGTCCAAAACGCTCCAAGCCCATGTCAAATGTGACGATTTCCTGGTGAATTTGCCACTGGCCGTTGGGCATACGCT
>JACCDX010967815.1_pt1 | contig 11998 bp, 10 predicted proteins | sample 7449681 | NCBI WGS metagenome assembly JACCDX01 (sample SAMN15323450, study PRJNA562643) | freshwater metagenome | isolation source: river surface water | place: USA:Blue River Watershed | collected 2017-08-18 | reverse complement strand
CCTGCCCGACGAGGTTGCGCTGTTGGCTGACTGGCCTGACCAACTGTTCGAGGCGTCGACGTTCAAGTTCAATGTAGTGATGGGTGATCAAAGCTTCGACTTCCATGATTGCCAGCTTGACCTCACGGAGTGGAATGTTTGTGGCAATACCTTCACGTTCACACTAACGGCGGGCGAATTCGTATCTGCGACATATAGGCAGACTCTATTAACCGTAGCAAGAAATGGCATTAATTACGTTATTGAACAGATCGCCGGCCCAGAGCTTCAGATTGCCGCATTCTCCCGCCGCGTTACCGCTGTCGAGTTCTTCACGACAAGCCCTCCAATGGTGCGCCTTGCTGATGGGTCACAGCTTTCTGGAGAGATTCTTCTCAAGCCCCGCGAAACACTCAGCGAGACCTTCCCCAAGGAATCAATACAGACTTTGGACTGGGGAAGCACGAATTTACGTCAAGAAAGTCGATGGAAAAATGGGGAGTATCGTCCTCAGTCTATTCAACAGAGATTCATCAATCACCTTGAAGAAGGTCCTTATTCGTTCATCATTGACGATGATGACAGTGGTGAGAGCGCCGATATCGTTGCTATTGAAGAGACAGCGGACACCATTACTGTGACGCTGTGGCACTGCAAGTCTGCCTCAGGAGATAACCCCGCAAACAACGTCGAAGATCTCTATGAAGTTTGTGGGCAAGCACAGAAGTCCACAAAGTGGGCTTGGAGCTTTCCAAACCTAGTCCGCCACATCACTGACCGGGAAACACGGTTGTTGCGTGGGCGCGATAGCCGGTTTGCCCGTGGTTCTTTGCGGCATTTAGTAGCACTGCGAAAAGCTTCTAGACGAAAATTTGTTGTGTTTAAGGTGGGCATCGTTCAGCCCGGCCTTCATGCTGCCGGCATTTCGAACGAACACTTGACAATACTTGGAGCGACGAACAATTTCTTGCGCACTGTCACCAACAGTCCTTTGACGGTCTTCGCGTCGCTTTAGGCTCAAATCGCGCGTCTGCTTGCTAATCTCATAAGAACGACGGGTGTGGCCGCTGTATAGCTCGGGCGTTGTTCCCTGATGCCGATGTTGTCAGGCTGGCCTGCTTCCCTGAATTTCCCTGTTCGAATACTGGTGCTTTAAAAGGTGAGAGGGAGCCAGAAGCTAGGCTGGGCGGGGCTTTGGACTTGGTTCTACTGTTTTGGAGTCTGAAAAATCGTGAAATTCCCTGCAAAATTCTCTGTTATCAGGGAAGCCCCCTGAGACGGACTGGTGGGTGACTACCCCCACCGCCAGATTGCCAAGAAACGCGCCTTACGGCGCGTTTTTGTTTTGCGGTCCCAAAAAATAACTGCCCCCATTGCACTGCCTGCGTTTCAGTGAGTAGTTCATGCTATTAATCGGCAGGCTTTCAAACAAGACCGATGCATCGAGCATGAATATCCTGCGCCTCTGCTGGCGGCTTGAACTTGTCAGGCGGGGTATGACAGGTGGGTTTTTGAGGCGCTGACGCGTGTTGAAAAATCATGCTAGCTTGGCAGGCTAACGTTGATTACGCCGCCTTCTCCTCCATGTCCGCAAAATCTACAACAACGTCTTCGATGCAGGTGTTACCACACGAGCAGTTTGCGTCTGCTGGTCCCGCGTCCGTCAGCCAGTTGTGCGTCTACTTCGACGGCGGTTGTCCGCTTTGTCGCGCCGAGATCTCGGCGTACCAGCGCACTGAGGGCGGCGATACGCTGCGTTGGGTGGATGTGCACAGCTGCGACGACGCCGAGCTGGGCACTGAACTTGACAAGACCAAAGCGCTCGCACGGCTGCATGTACGCAAGCCTGATGGCTCGCTGGTTGATGGCGCTGCGGCCTTTGCCGAGATCTGGTCTGCGCTGCCTCGTTGGCGCTGGTTGGGCAGGCTGGCGCGTTTGCCGGGTATGACGCCATTGATGGAGCTGGGCTATGTACTGTTCCTGCGCTTGCGGCCGCTGTGGCGCCCGCAAACAGTTGCAATGCGTTTTCCGCTCGAGCTGATGCGGGAGCTGCGCTCCGATCATGCCGGTGAGACCGGCGCGGTGATGATCTATCGTGGCATCATCGCGGTGACTCGCGATCCGGTATTACGCGAGTTTGCGCTTCACCATTTGAATACCGAGCAGCGACATCTGGAGCTGGTCAACGAGGTCTTGTCTGCGAGATGGCGCAGTCGATTGCTACCCCTGTGGCGTCTGTCCGGCTGGCTGACGGGTGCGCTGCCCGCCTGCTTCGGCCCACGCACAGTCTATGCAACGATTGAAGCTGTCGAGACCTTTGTCGATCACCACTACGCCGCGCAGATCACGATGATCGATGCCTTGCTGGAGCATGTGGCACTCAAGAACGATCGTCACGTCGCTGTACCCGCGCTGGATCCCGAGAGGCGCGCTGACTTGCAGCGTCTGCGTGCCTTGCTCGAACAATGCCGGCAGGATGAAGTCGCTCATCGCGATGATGCCGCCGCACGATGGGATCATCGCCGTAGCGGTTTTCTCAACGCATGGCGGTGGCTGGTAGGCTGCGGTTCGGCCATGGCAGTTCGGATCTGCCGACGCTTCTGATTGAAAGCGAACCACGGTCCAAGCGCGTGGTTCGCCTTGATCACATCGGATAAATGCTCACTTCTCCATGCGCTTGACCAGCGTCAGCGCAATCACGCTAACCACCGCCATCGCTGACAGGTAGTAGCCAACGAACTGCAGACCGATGTGGGTCGCCAGCCAGGTCGCAATGTAGGGTGCGAATGATGCGCCGACGATGGCAGACAGGTTGAAGCCCAGTGATGCGCCTGTGTAGCGCACTTCTGCCGGAAACAGGTCCGACATCAGCGTACCCAGCGGGCCGAAGCACATGCCCATCAAGGCCATGCCGATCGACAGCGCGAGCACAGTCGAGAACGCGCCTGCCTGCAGCATCGGGCCGAGTACCAGACCTAGCAGTGCGATACCGATTGCGCCGAGGCGCAGTGCTGCGGTACGGCCATAGCGATCGGAAATCTTCGCGGCGATCGGAATGAACAGTGCAAAGAACACCACCGAGATCAGCTGCAGCACCAGGAAGTCCTGACGGGCATAGCCGAGTGACGTTGTCGCCCAGCTGAGTGTGAAGACCGTGATCAGGTAGAACAGCACAAACTGTCCCATGCCCGAGAACATGCCCAGCAACAGCGGGCGGGTGTGCTGGAATATCACGGCCAGCATCGGCACTTTCACGCGCTCATGCTTGGCAAGCACCTTCTGGAATTCCGGGGTCTCGGTGATGTTCAAGCGCACATAGAGACCAACGAAGACCAGCAGCGCGCTCGACACAAACGGAATCCGCCAGCCCCATTCTAGGAAGTCGGCTTCCGGCAGTTGCGTGGTCAGGATCAAAAAGGCACTACCTGACAAGAAGAAGCCGGCCGGCCCGCCCAGCTGCGGGAACATGCCGTACCACGCGCGCTTGCCTGGTGGTGCGTTCTCGGTGGCGAGCAGGATTGCGCCGCCCCATTCACCACCCAGACCCAGGCCCTGCCCGAAGCGCAGCACGGCCAGCAGCACCGGTGCCATCAGGCCGATCGATGCATACGAAGGCAGCAAGCCGATCAGCACGGTTGACAGGCCCATCGTCAGCAGCGAGGCGACCAGCGTCGCCTTGCGTCCTATGCGATCCCCAAAATGACCGAACAGGGCCGAGCCCACCGGGCGCGCGACGAAGGCCAGACCGAAGGTCGCCAGCGACTGCAGCGTGGCCATGGTCGCGTCCGACGATGGGAAGAACAGCTTCGGGAAGACCAGCACTGCAGCGGTGCCGAAGATGTAGAAGTCGAAGTACTCGATGGTGGTCCCGATCAGGCTCGCGAACAGGATCTTCAGCGGGGAGTTGACGGCGGGAGTGGGCGCTGACGTGGTGAGCGCCTCGGGCATCGCGGCCTGCTGTTGCATGGGGGTGTCTCCTTGATTCTGGGGGCTATGGGCCATCGCGCCGTGCTTGCCTGACCGGCCTTACGACGGTCAGCGCGCAGCCGGTCGAAATACTTGTGACTTGTGGTTTACTTCTTCAAACTGGTATGATGACCGCACAAGTGATGATGGTGCCATCCTGAAAGGGTGCGGTCAATAGAAATTGCCGCGCAATCTGCAGTGAGCCCCTGATGCAAGGCCGGTACGCGAGATAAGCGCTCCGGATGCATCCGAACCCCGAACTCACTCGAACTCACCCGAATGCACCGATCCACCTGAAAAACACAGTCCCACCCCGATGAACGACAAGCAGAAAATCAGCCCGGTCACGATCGTCCCGAACCCCCGGCAAAAGAGCAGCGCGCTGCTCGATGGTCCTGACCGCGCTGTAGCGCGCGGGATGATGAAAGCCGCAGGCTTCACCGATACCGACTTGAAGAAGCCGCAGATCGGTGTTGCTCACTGCTGGATAGGCACGATGCCCTGCAACCTGAACCATCGCGAACTCGCGCAGCGGGTGATGGACGGCATACGTGCTGCCGGCGGTACGCCGCTGGAGATAAACACGGTCGCGATCAATGACGGCATCACCACCGGCACCGAGGGCATGAAGACCTCGCTGGTCAGCCGTGAAGTCATCGCTGATTCGGTAGAGCTGGTCGCACGCGGTCACATGCTCGATGGCCTGGTGACGATCTCGGGCTGTGACAAAACGATTCCTGCAATGGCGATGGCGATCGGCCGCATGAACCTGCCGGGCTTGTCGCTGTACAGCGGCTCCATCCTGTCGGGCAAATGCACGAAGCCGTCAAGCTTGTTCGAGGGCCGCAAGCTGACTATTCAGGAAATTTATGAAGCCGTCGGCGCGTTCAACGCCGGCCGCATCAGTGCCGAAGAGCTGCGTGATGTCGAAGACCATGCGTGCCCAGGCGCAGGTGCCTGTGGCGGCCAGTTCACCGCGAACACGATGGCGACGGCCAGCGCAATGCTGGGCATTTCGCCGATGGGCTTCAACGACATTCCCGCCGTTGACCTCGCGAAGGGCGACGCTGCGTATCAGTGCGGCGTGATGGCGATGGCGCTGGTGAATGGCGGCATCACGCCACGCATGATCGTCAACCGCGACAGCTTCGAGAACGCGATCGCCGGTGTAATGGCGACTGGCGGCTCCACCAATGCGGTGCTGCACCTGCTGGCAATGGCGAGAGAGTTCGGCGTCGAACTGTCGCTGGATGACTTCGACCGCATCTCGCGTCGCACGCCGGTGCTGGCTGACATGCGCCCGTGGGGCCGCTTCACCGCGCCGGAGATGCATGAAGCGGGTGGCATTCCACTGGTCGCACGTCGCTTGCTGGAAGGCGGTTTGCTGCACGCAGATGCCAAGACCGTCACCGGCAAGACTATTGGTGAAGAGTCCCGGGTCGCTGCCGAAGTGGCAGGGCAGGAAGTAATTCGTCCGACCAGCAACCCGATCAAGCCGCAGGGCGGCCTCGCCATTTTGTACGGCAATGTCGCGCCGGGCGGTTGTGTGATCAAGCTCAGCGGCCAGAAGAAGTCGGTCCATCGTGGCCCGGCTCGGGTGTTCGAAACCGAAGAGGCTGCATTCGACGCCGTGAAGAACGGTGTCATACAGGCCGGTGACGTGATGGTGCTGCGTAATGAAGGTCCGCGCGGCGGTCCCGGCATGCGCGAGATGCAGCTGGTGACCGGTGCGATTCAGGGCGCAGGTCTCGGCGAATCCGTCGCGCTGATGACGGATGGCCGTTTCTCCGGTGCGTCGCATGGCTTCGTCATCGGCCACATCGTGCCCGAGGCAGCCGACGGCGGACCGATCGCTGCGCTGCGCGATGGCGACGTCATCGAGATCGATGTCGAGCGTCGCAGCCTGACCGTGGCCGTCAGTGATGACGATCTACGCCGCCGCCTTGCCGACTGGACGCCACCGGCGCCGCGCTACACCACCGGTGTACTCGCGAAGTATGCGCGCCTGGTCACCGATGCATCGCAGGGGGCCGTGACTTCCGCGTAGTCGTTGCAACGATCGTCCGCACCGAACAACAAGCATTTTTCATCACATCGCATCAAGGAGTCAGCATGAAACCGAACGCCGTCAAACGCATTGGCCTGGTCAAGCGCCGCAAGGATCTGAGCTATGAAGAATTCACCAACCACTGGCTGAACGTGCACGCGGAGCTGTGCAAGAAGCTGCCGAACATGCGCCGCTATTCGGTGAACCTGATTTCGCGCGAGCAGTCTGAAGCTTTCGGTTACGACGGCTTCTCCGAACTGTGGTTCGACTCAGCCGACGCGCTTGCCGCATCGCTGGCCAGCCCCGAAGGCAAGACGCTGTTGGCTGACCTGCCGAATTTTGTCGACAGCATCCATCCGCTGCTGGTCGAAGACTATCTGATGCTCTCCTGATGACAATCTCTGCTTCCTCTGTGGAGAACCTCGACGCGCTGGCCATCGGCTTCATTGGCACGGGCCGTCTGGGTAAGGCGCTGGCACTGGCGCTGATGGATCGCGGACTGAGAGTCACTGGCGTTGGCAGCCTCACGCTGGACGAGTCGGCTCCGTTGGCGGCCGCCATTCCCGGCTGCGCGAATCTGACGCCGCAGCAGGTGGCAGACCAGTGCGAACTCGTATTCGTCACCACCGTCGATGGCGCGATTGAATCGACCGCCAGTGCGCTGCAATGGCGAGCGGGTACCGGCGTGGTTCATTGCAGTGGTGCGACCGAGGTATCGACGCTGGCCAAGGCCGAGCGCGATGGCGCACTGATCGGCGGCTTCCATCCGATGCAGACCTTTGGTGATCCGGAAGCGGCACGCCGCTCGCTGCCGGGCTGCACAGTAACCATCGAAGCCGCGTCACCGCTGGACGAAGTGCTGCGCGCAATCGCGGGCCGGCTCGAATGCCCGGTCAACCAGCTGCCGCCGGGCATGCGTGGTCGTTATCACGCCGCAGCCGGTTATGCATCGCAATTTATCAACGTGATCCTGCGCGAAGCATCGGCTATCTGGCAGTCGTGGGGCGCGCAAGAAGACGCCGCCGTCAAGGCGATGCTGCCGCTGGTGCAGGGTACGCTGGCATCGATCGCCAGCGCGGGTCTCGCTAAGGGTATGCCGGGGCCAGTGTCACGCGGTGACATCGTATCGATCGACAAGCATCTGGATTCACTGTCGACGCTCGATGCATCGCTGCAGCAGCTGTATCGCGAAATGTGCAGCCGTAGTATTGCACTCGGTCTTGAGAGCCGTGGCATTAATGCGGAGCAGGCGAAGACCCTGCACATGATGCTCGGCACGAGCGGGCATCCGGGAACGTAAGGGATTTATTGTTGTATCTCGCTGGTGGATTGCCCGCGGGCCTCACGGTCTGCGGGCTTTTTTTCTCGGAACGAGACTCTGACAAATCGGATGCGCGGATACGCTCCGGAAAACCCGGGGTTTTGGAATACAGAACAGCGAAGTGCATCACAAGCTTTGCGCCCGACGGTACTATCCGACATCCCGAATCAAACCCCGATCACAAGGGGTCGAGGGTTCAGGAACGCAGACCACGTCGTTCCTGACGATTGAACACAAAGCTACAGGAACACAGCATGAATATCGGAATGATCGGCATCGGCCTGATGGGCCACGGCATCGCCTCCAACCTGGTCAAGCATGGCCATCAATTGACGGTGCTCGACCACCCGGGCAACCAGCCGCTGGACAATTTGCTCGCAGCGGGCGCGAAAACGGCACCGACGCCGAAGCAGGTCGCCGCCGACGCTGAACTGGTGATCATCTGTGTCACCGGTTCGCCGCAAGTCGAAGCGGTGCTGACCGGCGAAGGCGGTGTGCTGCAGGGCTTGCGCAAGGGCGCGATTGTCGTCGACTGTTCGACCGCCGTGCCTTCGTCGACCGAGAAGCTGGCCGCGCTGGTCAGGCAGGCGGGTGGTGAGTTCATCGATGCGCCGATGACGCGTACACCTAAAGAGGCCGCCGAAGGTCGCCTGAACCTGCTGGTCGGTGGCGACCAGCATCTGTTCGACCAGTGCCTGCCGGTACTGAAATGCTTCGCCGAGAACATCAGCCATGTCGGCGCGATTGGTGCCGGCCACCGTATGAAGCTGCTGCACAACTATGTGTCGCTGGGCTGCATCGCGCTGATTTCGGAAGCCGCCGCCAGCGCGCTGAGCGCTGGCATCCAGCCTGATGTGTTCATCGATGTGCTCGCCAAGGGCGGCGGCGGTGGTGCGGCACTGGAACGGCTGCGCCCACAGTTGCTGTCCGGTGATGCAGGCGCGCTGCGCTTCGCGATGAGTAATGCGTTCAAGGATCTTGGCTACTTCACGACGATGGCGGCCGACAGCGGCACGGTGCATCGCATCGCCGATGCGGTACAGTCGACCTTTGAGGCAGCGATTGCGCAAGCGGGTCCGGATACCTTCGTGCCGCAGCTGGTGAACCTGCTGCAACAGGCGGCAGCACCCAAAGCCTGAACCTGGACTCGTGGTTGATTGCACGCTGATGGCCTGAACTGCCTATACTTCAGGCAGCGGCATTTGCGGCCCAGATTTTTCTGCCCCTTACTGAATTCGAGGCTAGTCATCATGAACGACTTCGCACCCGGCGTTGTTTCCATCAACCCTGCCAATGGCGAGATGATCGCGCGCTACCCGTTTGAAGACGAAGCGGCGATGGATCGCTCGCTCAACCAGGCGCGGCAAGGCCAGCGCGCGTGGGCGGCCACGCCTGTCGCGGACCGGCTGGCGTTTTTCACGCGTCTTGCGCAACTGCTGCGCCGTGACATCCGCGAACTCGGCGAAATGGCGTCGCGCGAAATGGGCAAGCCCATCACGCAGGCGATGGCCGAAGTCGAGAAGTGCGCGGTACTGTGTGACTGGTATGCAGCCAACGGCGGCCCCATCCTGAACGACCGCCCGACCTCGATCGGTCCGGATGCGTATGTGTCGTATCACCCGCTCGGCACCATTCTCGCGGTCATGCCATGGAACTTCCCGTATTGGCAGTCGATGCGCGGTGCAATCCCGATTCTGCTGGGCGGCAATGGCTACTACCTGAAGCATGCGCCGAACGTGATGGGTTGCGCCTACCTGACCGAGCGCGTAATGCTGGAAGCCGGCCTGCCGGCGGGTACCTTCAAGGCGGTCAACCTGTCGAACGATCAGGTATCGAAGGCGATCAATGATCCTCGCATCGCAGCGGTTGCGGTCACTGGCAGCGTGCGCGCCGGTGCGGCGATTGCGGCGCAGGCTGGCGCGGCTGTGAAGAAGACTGTGCTGGAACTGGGCGGTGCCGATCCCTTCATCGTGCTCGCCGATGCAGATCTCGAGGCGGCAGTGAAAGCCGCCGTGATCGGCCGCTTCCAGAACACGGGGCAGATCTGTATCGCTGCCAAGCGCATCATTCTTGAAAAGCCGATCGCAGCCGAGTTCACCGAGCGCTTTGTCGAAGCGGTGAAAGCCTTGAAGATGGGCGATCCGCTGGATGAGAGTACCTACATCGGCCCGATGGCGCGTGCCGACTTGCGCGATGAACTGCATCGCCAGGTCGAGGGCACCGTCGCTGCGGGTGCGCGTTTGCTGTTGGGCGGCAAGCCGGTCGATGGTCCGGGCAGCTATTACCAGCCCACGGTACTCGCCGGCGTCAAGCCTGGCATGCCGGCCTTCGTGCAAGAGACCTTTGGCCCGGTGGCCGCTTTGATCGAGGCCGACGATGTCGAGCACGCAATCGCGATGGCCAATGACAGTGAGTTCGGCCTTTCCGGAGCGCTGTGGACCCGCAACAAGGATCTCGCGAAGCAGCTGGCGCGCCGCATGGACACCGGCGGCGTGTTCGTCAATGGTTTCTCGGCATCGGATCCACGTATCCCGATCGGTGGCGTGAAGAAGAGTGGCTATGGTCGTGAACTCAGCGACTATGGCGTACATGAGTTCATGAACATCCAGACCGTCTGGTTCGACCGCAAGTGATCCGGTTTTGCGCGGTGGCTATCTGCCGTGTTTGATCGGATGACAGGGATCTGAAAATGACAGACCCGGCCTCGGCCGGGTCTTTTCATTAAGAGTTCAGAACAAGGTCCGCACCATCCAGACTGTGCCGCCTATCGTTCCTGCCATCAGCAGCAGCGTCACCAGCAGCAGCCATCGCTGTGAGCGCTTTTGTGCGGCGATACGTGCTTCGATCGCGGCTGTTTCGACGGCCAGCGCGTCGAGCTGCGCATGCGATGCCTTCAATGCCGTGAGCGTCTTCTGTATGCGCCGCTTGTCCATGGCCGGACTTTACCAGCCCGGACAGCAGCGCCGACGTTTTGTGCGTTACCAGCGGCCGCGGCCCCAGCCGCGACCGTCACGATCATCCCAGTCACGATGGTGGTGATGACGGTAGCCCCAGGCATTGCCGTAAGGCGGGCCATATTGGGGGCTGTAGATCACGCGCGGTGCCGGGTAGACGACCGCCGGCGGCGGGGGCGGTGCATACACCACTGGCGGCGGCGCATAGACCGAATACGGATAACCGTAGCCGTAGGTGACGCTGACGCCGGGGCTGCCGCCCGCGATGGCGCTGCCGATCACGGTACCGGCGGCCACGCCGACCAGCACATCGTTCGAGTGGGCTTGCGCAGCGCCGGCGCAAGCGGTCATCAGGGCGAGGGCGGCGATTCGGGTCTTCATGGCGGTCTCCTTTTTCTGAAGCCTGTGCGAGCAGTGTAAGGAGCGGCAATGCCGGGCGGAAGCGGAAAAGTGTCACGAGCTGTAAGCCGCTTATCAGCCACTCATCAGCCGTCCTTCGAGCCTCCCGGCAGGCGCAGATTTTGAGCCGGGCTGCGGCGGCGGTGCGGCGATAATAGAGGCATTTTTCACGTCCTGAATTGCCAACAGGCAAGGAGATTTCTGCATGAACCTGAGTTTTCCGCTGATCGTGGCGCTGCTCATCCTGTTGTCAGCCGGCTTTGGCGCCGGGCTATGGTTTGGCCGCCTGCTGGGTCGCGCGCGTGCCGATGGTGAACTGGCACAGGCGCAGGCCGAATCGGCGGCGAAACTGGCAGCCGCCGAGACCCGCGCCGAAAAGGCCCAAGCGCTGGAGCGCGAGCTGGCGCAGCTGCGCGACGAACAGACTCAGCTGCGCGCACTGCTGGCATCGGCCGAGACCGAGCTGAAGGGTGAGCGCCAGAAGGGGGCCGAGCAGATCGCCTTGCTCGGGCAGGCACGCGAGGAGCTGGCTAACCAGTTCAAGGCGCTGGCCGCGCAGGTGCTGGACGAGAAGAGCAAGAAATTCTCCGAGCAGAGCGAGAAGGACCTCACCAATCTGCTCGGCCCGCTGAAGACCAAGCTCGAGGAATTCAAGCAGCAGGTCGACACCGGCCGTCTGCAGGATGTACGGGACCGTAGCGCACTGGCCGAGCAGGTCAGCCAGCTCGCAAAGCTGAACCAGGCATTGTCCGACGATGCAAAGAACCTCACGAGGGCGCTGGTCGGTGACAGCAAGACTCAGGGCAACTGGGGTGAACTTGTGCTGGAGACGATTCTTGAAGCATCGGGCCTGCGCGAAGGGCATGAGTTCTTCGTGCAGCACAGTGCGAACAATGACGAGGGTTCGAACCGTCGTCCTGACGTGGTGGTGCAGTTGCCGGGTAACCGCCAGCTGGTGATTGATTCCAAGGTATCGCTGACGGCCTATGAGGCACTGGTATCCGAGGAAGATGCGAACCAGCAGAAGAAGCGGCTGGATGAGCACCTGGGCTCGATCAAGCGCCATATCGGCGGCCTGTCGGACAAGAAGTATCACCTGCTGTACGAAGGTGTGCAGTCACTCGATTTCGTGCTGATGTTCATTCCGCTCGAACCGGCCTTCATGACCGCGATCTCGAATGACAAGGGTTTGTTCATGAGCGCGTGGGAAAAGAACGTGCTGCTGGTGAGTCCATCGACCTTGTTGTTCGTCGTGCGTACTGTTGCCCAGCTGTGGCGGCAGGAATCGCAGAACCGCAATGCGCAGGAAATCGCCAAACGTGGCGCCGAACT
>JACCDX010892332.1_pt1 | contig 11999 bp, 15 predicted proteins | sample 7449681 | NCBI WGS metagenome assembly JACCDX01 (sample SAMN15323450, study PRJNA562643) | freshwater metagenome | isolation source: river surface water | place: USA:Blue River Watershed | collected 2017-08-18 | reverse complement strand
GGCCTCTAAGTCTTGAATCAGACTAGATATTCCTACTATTCAAGGCCTTCCTTTGATTCTAGATCCAAAGAATGTTCTAGATAAACAAAAAGATATTTATCAAAAATCAAATTAAAAATTCTTTGTTGTCTCATCAGAATAAATAAACCCAATGATATCATATACTTAGCTAAGTCCTTGATGAGACGTTGAGACACTTTACGTCTCATCAGGTGGTTAGGGGGGTATCCTAGGGAAATCAGCTATTTAGGGCCGGAACGAGCGGTGGTCAATTATGTACTCAAATAGGTTTCAGATGGGATCCCCTATATTCGTTTTAAGATGGAATAAATTGATTTTTATTTACAGCAGAAATAGAAAATTTTAGGAAATTCGCCACTTTTTACCTATACCTTAGTATAGGAAAATCTGAGGAGGGGTTGAGGAGGATCGGGACCCAATTTCTGGAAATTTAGAAATATTATGTTACATTTCAAAAATTGGCCGACGGACTCGCCCGACTTTTTAACTATACCGCGTCAGAAATTTTAGGTCAAATTTCTCATTTTTCGTGTTTGACAGCGATTTTGAAAAATGGTAATTTGTCTACCAGACAAACCGATTTTGAAAAACCTTGTAAGTCCATAATATCACAGTGGAATTTTAAGAAAAAATAATTTATGACGCAGATCTGAATTAGCCCAGTGTAAAGTTATTCTCTTATAAAAATTTGTTTTCCGGAAATTAAATTTTCTAGAGCGATTTGACCCTGTGTAATTCAGATCCGCGTCATAAATGCGGATCTTTGGGGTCAGTGGCTAGGGGTAATTTACAACCTATTCCACAGCTCGATCCGGGCCAAAATGAATGGCCCTTGTTGAAATGACTTACAGAATAGTATGATAAGTAGTTCGGGGTCAATGGGCGAAGGTCTGTGTTATTGACTTCTAGAAAAGACAAAGGGTATATCCCTTGTCGATCCCGGTAAAAAGAACGAAAGGAACATACCCTTTATGAGCAATGCTCTTGAGCTGCTAAAGAATCATATTTTGAATGTCCAAGTCAAGGACGGAGTAAAGCAATATAAGCTAGGGGGTAGATGGAAGTCGGCCCAAGAAGCGGCTTCTTTATTGTTAAATATCCCCAGGCTACATATAGACCTACTTAAAATTGGAATAGACATAGAAATCTTAGAGAATCCTAGGACCTTTGCCGAATTTATAGAGAAAGAGTATGTGGCAGAGTTTAAAGAATCTAAGCCAGATACCTCGGGAATTATTCTAGCCTTTTCTAATAAAGATAATCCAAGGATGGGAATTGGTAGTAGCCCGGAGATTTATATCATAGATGAAAAGACTCTTCTGAGAGTCCCTGGGAATACTTCCGCACTACTTCAAAGAAGGGCTATTAAGAATCCTTTGCTAGAGGCCATACCTGTCATTCCTTGCTATGACCCGACTCTTCCCCCAGGTCTTAAATATAGGGAGGGGAATCCCGAGGGCCATGTTTTAAATACTTATATTCCCCCCAAGTGGAAGGCCTACTATGACGAGGTCCCAGGTACTCCTCCAGCAATAGTAAAAGAGTTCTTTGAGCATTTAGTCCCGTATGAAGAAGACAGGGAATATCTTTATTACTGGATAGGAAACTCTTTGATAGATATATGCACTACTTGGCTAATGCTTCTAGGGAGTCCAGGGATAGGAAAGAATGTATTCAGGTCTGTATTAGTGGGTCTTCATGGTATGGAGAACCTCGGGGCCGGGAAGACAGATATGGCTGAAAGGTTCAATTCGGCCCTACTTGAAAATACTTTAATGTTCTTCGATGAGTTTAAGTGGAACGATAAGCATTCTGATAAATTAAAGGAATGGCCGAATAGAAGAGTGGCCATTGAGGGAAAAGGAAAAGACATATCCAAGGGGGATAAAATATTTTGCTCCTTTGTCATGGCCAATAATAATATCCGGGCCGGGTATGTTACCTTCGAAGATAGGAAGTTCTCTCCTCTTAGACTTTCTGAAACTAGGCTCAATGATAAGTGGGATGTAGTTAAGATAAGAAACTTTATCCATACTTTTGATAGTGATATTCCGACAGAAGAGGATCTTAGGGTAGTGGCCCAGACAGCCAAGTGGTTAATTAAGGAAAGAGATAGGCTATCACATAAGTTTCCTGTGGGGGAATATAAGGGGCCCATGTTTTGGAAGGTATGTCATGCTGTCTTGTCGGATAGGAGTAAATTGGTCATTCAATTATGCCTTTCCGAGTTCGTAGACTATAAAAAAGTTCGAGAAGACAATATGAAAGACGGATGGATAATTTTTGACAGGGCATACACGACTTTCTTTGCTAGGATGGATGGCCGAAAGAAATCTATGGATAAATTAAAGATGGACTTAAGTATTTGTAAAGCCCTTCTTGATTCTTACAGAAGTATGGATGGAAGGAAGATTTTTGAGACCAAAGAAATCCCTGAGACAATAATGGGGGAATTTTTAGTTAGGGCGATTCCCGGAGTTACTGAAATTACTGAAGAAGAATTTATGGATATTCTATAAAATAGGAGGGGTCGTGAAATCAAAAGCTGAAGAGTTGGCGGAAGAGTATCTGAAATACAAAGAGATTCCCCGGGGGATTACCTATTATCAATGGTCTAAAAATGTTTTCCTCGCTGGTTACGCTGCAAGAGATGAGGAAGTGAAAGAACTGCAAGCAAGGCTTGATGAGGCTGTTAAGCTTTTGGAATGGTACGCAGACTATAAAAGACATGAGGCTATTATGAAATGGATTACACTTCCAATTGGTCAGATAAAAAACATCACTAGCGAATACGAAGAGGACGCTGGCAAGCGAGCCAGACAATTTCTGAAAGAATTAAAAGGAGAAAAGTAAAATGAGGTATAAAAGCAAGCCAAAAATAATTGAAGCAATTCAGTTTACGGGATTATCAAGCATAAATAAAATGTGTAATTTTTGGCAAAAGCCATTTATGGAAGTTGCTGATTTTGATGCAGACGAAGAAAAAGAAAATTTCTTTATTGAAACTTTAGAAGGCAATAATTGCGTATCTATGAATGACTTTGTCATCAAAGGTATTAAGGGAGAATTTTACCCATGCAAGCCAGATATTTTTGAAAGAAGCTATGAAAAGATAGAAGAATGAAAAAAAAAGCAGTTCATTTGTTTGGAAAAAATCAGATTATTACTCCTTGTGGAAAAAACTCTTGGTTTCAAATAATTCTTGGTCATCAATCAACATATAAAGTTACTTGTAAAAAATGCAAAAAAACAAACTGGTATAAAGATCAAAGAGAATTGGATTTAGAATCGAGTCGTTCATGAAAATATTTAATCTTAGAATTATGAGAGAATCTGAATATCAAGAGTTAAGAAGGGCACACACAAAGTTTAATAAAGTTATTCTCTGTTATCGTTGGTTCTCTGGATGGAAAGACTTAGATATAATTTGGAATTACATATTTGATGACGTTAATTTTGGCGGTATAGAGCGAGCGAGAATTGATTATGCTAAGGCCAGAAAAACTGATGAATACGGCGAGCCAGACAATTTCTGAAAGAATTAAAAGGTGGGGAATGAATAATAAATGGGTTGAAATCGAAAGACGAATTGATGGATCTGCGTGGTTCAATAAAGCATTAGGGTTATACGTTATTGAGAGTTGCGCTACCGAAAAAGACGGGAAAAAATGGTATCACGTTTCTTTAAGCCGTAAATCTAGATTGCCAAGCTATGAAGATATGAAATTAGTTAAAGATCATTTTATTGGAAAACAAAATCAAGCAATTCAAGTTTTTGCTCCAGAGAGTGAGCACGTTAATATTCATCCGTATTGCTTGCATTTGTGGCATTGCTTGGAAGGAAGCCCATTGCCTGATTTTACAAATGGCAGTGGCTCAATTTAATTAAACGAAGGACAGAATTAAAAGGTGGGGAATAATGGGAGCGGATGGACATATTCAAGTTTACGATTGGAAAAAAGTTAAAGAAAAATTTCCCGATGCAGGAGAAAAACTAACATCATCACTTGGTTATATTCAAACAATGAAAACGCCAGATGGTAAAGAATTTGAAGTTTTTTCCGGTTACTGGGGAGACAACATCTACGCTCATTGGAGTGATGTTGGTGATATTATTGGATGGGGAGAATCTAAGGAATATCAAGATAGGTGTACTGAGATAATTAAATGGATGGATGAAAATGCGTTATTATTTCATTGGGAAGTATGGACTTAAACAAAGGACCGAGCAATGAGTGAGAAGAAAGAGTGGGCCATTGCTGAGTTTTATAGTCCTATGAAAATTAACAAGAATTGGGATTTTGACGATTGCAAAAACTACTTTCAACAATATGAGGGCGTCAACCCTATCCACGTCATCGACATGGAATCTTATCGCCGACTTGAAAAGGCTTATGAAGTGCTGAGAGGTTACATCATTGAAATTGATAGTCAGAATGACCAAAGGTGTTGGTACAATGTCGAATCTTTATGTAAAGAAGCCCTACAAAAAGCAGAGGAGATTTATGGCCAAGACAAAGAAACTTAATAAATACCCCTCTCCTAGAGAGGACAAAGAGTTTACAAGATACTGGGACCGATTGATCAATCTTGTGAGTAATAGGACCAACTTCAAGGAAGGCCATCTTGTGTCCCTTGAGATCCTCTGTACTATGCTAGTTGAGAAGGACGAATTAACCGATATGATTGCTCTTAATGGTTCTACCTATGAGACCGAGGGAAGATTCGGCCTTCAGGTAAAAACTAGACCTGAGGTCCAGCAAAGAAATATTATTAGAGCCGAGATTGCTAGATACCTAAAGCTACTTGGAATCATGCTGGAGAAGGACTTAGGTGCTAAGGAGAATGAAGATACCGCATGGGAGTAAAATACCCCTTCGATCCGAAGAAATATCCTAATTGCATAAACGGGCATAATTATGCATTGGCCGTCCTGTCCGGGAAGATTAATGCGAATAAATATGTAAAAGGGGCCTGTCAGAGGTATCTCAATGACCTCGAGGACCCTAAATATTACTTTGAAGTCGAGAAGGCCGAGAAGTTCCTAAGGCTAGTTCAAAGGTTCGAGCACGTCATAGGAGAATGGAAGACCAAGGAAATTATCTACGAGCCATGGCAATGCTTCGGCTGGATGAATATCATTGGCTTTTATTCTCGTGAGACAAAGTTTAGAAGATTCAGGATTGCCCATTGGGAGATTGGTCGGGGGAATGGGAAATCTTTACTTGCATCTCAGGCCGTTTTATATTTCTTAGCTTTAGATAATCCCAATGGAAATCAAATATCGACTGTGGCCACGGGAAAAGAACAGGCAAGAATTGTTCTAGACTCCGCAAGAGCTATGGCCAGTAAAGCGATTAGTTACAGGCAAGCCACAGGCGTTAAAGTTTTAGCCCACTCGATCACTCATCCAAAATCTAATTCTAAAGTCAGAGCTCTGGCCTCTGAGGGTAACTCCCTCGACGGCCTTAACGATATCTTAGCGGTATGTGATGAGCTCCATGCCATGAAGCGAGAGACCTTTGATGTCATCTACTCAGGTATGTCAAAGCGAAGAGACTCTTTAACTCTTTGTATTACTACCGCTGGATTTAATATGGAGTCAGTGGGCTACTCTCAGTCAGTCTATGCGAAGAAGGTCTCGACGGGGGAAGTAGAAGACGATCAGTTCTTTGCTATGGTCTATACTCTCGATGACGGGGACGATATCTTTGATGAATCTAATTGGATAAAGGCTAATCCTAACTGGGGAGTCTCAGTAGATCCGGTTACTTTCAGGGCTAAAGCTGAGAAGGCCAAAATCGAAGCGGCGGATATTCCGAACTTTAAAGTAAAGCATCTTAATATGTGGCTCTCAGAGGCTAACGCATTTTACTCGACCGACAAGTGGGACTTATGCGCTGATCCTACAATCTCAATGGATGATTTCAAAGGTCAGCCTGTAATCATCGGACTAGACCTTGCGAATAAGATTGATATCGCCTCTATTGCCTATGTCTATAAGAAGGACAGAAAGTATTATCTCTTCGACAAGTCTTATCTCCCTAAAGATAGACTCGCTGAAATTAGAAATACTCTTTACGATAATTGTATTGGCTCAGGCCATCTTATCGGAACTCAGGGAGAGGCCATTAACTACGACATTCTAAAACAAGAGATCCTTCAGGACTCTAAGAAGTTTAGAATTCAGGAAGTTCTCTTTGACCCGTGGAATGCCACAGGCTTTGCCCAAGAGCTCATAAAGGAGAGAATTAATTGCATTGAGTTCAGGATGAATACTGGGAATCTCTCCGAGCCCACTAAGCAGCTAGATGCCCTCATGAGGGAGGGAAGGATTGTCCACAATGGGTCCCCTCTGCTGCGTTGGTGCTTATCAAATGTAGTCTGTAAGTATGACGCGGCTGATAATGTCTTCCCTAAGAAGTCCCATGAGAGGCTAAAAATAGATCCGATCATTGCAATTTTGATGGCCCTTGCTTCCTGGATTCAGAAAGACCTAAAAGAGAATGTCTATGAGTCGAGGGGGATTCGCAGCTTCTAACAAGTCTTTGGTCCGTCCCCGGTTAAATTCCTAGATTGACATGAAAATTTTATACCCCTAGCCTAGAACTCATGTCGAAGATATTAGCTTTTAAAAAAGACAAATTTGAAATTAAGGCCAAGGGGAACTCCAAGGCTGAAATCGTACTTTACGGAGCAATCGGGGCTTCTTTCTGGGAAGACTCAATTACCGCAAAGCAATTCTCAGAGGAAATGAAGAAGATTGATTCTTCTGTGAAGGAGATTTCAGTTCGAATCAATTCTCCCGGCGGAGATGTCTTCGACGGCATTTCTATTTATAATCGACTAAAGCAGCATCCAGCTAAAAAGACTGTCTACATTGACGGCCTTGCGGCTTCGATTGCTTCTATCATTGCTCTAGCAGGGGATGAGATCGTAATGGGCGACGGAGCTCTTTACATGATCCACTTGCCATGGAGCGTCGCGATGGGAAATCGCAATGATTTTGAGAACACTATCAATAGGTTGATGGACGTTGAGGAACAAATGGTAGGGATTTATGCCAAGAAGACAGGCATGGACCGATCAGAAATTAGATCAATGCTCGAGAAAGAGACTTGGCTAAATTCCTCTGAGGCCGTTGAGATGGGCTTTGCTACTACTGTATCTGAGGATTCCCTCCCCATTGCCGCTTCAATCTTTGATAAAGCATCTTGGATCACCAAACGTCCAAAGTGCAAGACTCAGGATCAAGTAGTTAAAAACACAATTAAAGAACTAAAAGAAAAGATTTCAGCGAAAATAGCTCGTAAATAGCGCAGCGACTCTGAAATTAATTATTTATTAAGGAGAATAAACAATGAACGAATTACAGAAAAAGTTAGCTGCAATTTTAGCTAAACTTCAGAAATTTGAAGGCCAAGACAATTACACAGAGACAGATATGGAAGAGATCAATGCTCTCCATGCTGATCACGAATCTTTGACAAAGCAAATTGAGGCTTTGGAAAAGATCGAAGCTATGAAGAAGACTGAAACTACTTCAAAGCGTCAAGTAGCTCCTATCGAAGCTAAAGTAGAAGTCGGCCAAGACCGAAGAGTTCTAGATCCTAAAGCTGGTTTCCAGTCTTCAGGCGAATTCTTCAAAGCTGTCCATAAAGCTGCTAGTGGCAATATCGACAAGCGACTTAACGTACAAGCTGGTGCGATGGAAAAAGAAGGAATGGACGGCGGATTCTTGATCCCTGTTGATTTCCGACAAGACATCCAAAAGAAAGTTCAAGGCGATGATTCACTTCTTCCTTTGACTCGTCAGTTTCAGACTTCTTCAAACAACTTGGTTCTTCCAACTAATGAAGTAGCTCCTTGGGATGGAACAGGTATCCAGGCTTATTGGGAAGCTGAAGGCGGAGCATTCACAGACACTAAAGCTAAGTTCGGTGAGACTGCACTTAGACTTCACAAGTTGACTGCAATGGTTCGAGTGACTGAGGAACTTCTTGAAGATGCTCCAGCTCTTGAGTCATGGGTTAAAGCTGAAGCTCCAGCGGCTATGCTTCACAAGGTGAACACAGCTATTATCTCTGGAACAGGCGTTGGCCAGCCAGCGGGTATCTTGAACTCTGCATTTAAGTTCAAAGTATCTAAGGAATCAGGCCAAGCGGCTGATACTGTACGATTCGAAAACGTCAATAAGATGTTAGGCCGAATCCTTCCACAGTCTTTCCAAAGAGCTATCTGGATCGTAAATCCGGCTGTATTGCCTGAGCTACGAGCTATGAAGTTTGATATTTCAGCTTCTAGCCCAGTTCCAGTTTATATGCCTCCTTCAGGATTGGCAGAGGCTCCATACGGAACTCTTTATGGTCGTCCAGTAATGCCAATGATGGGCGGAGTTAAGGCTCTTGGCGACGAGGGTGACTTGATGTTAGTTGATCTTTCTTACTACTTCACAGCCGTTAAGACTGCGGGTATTAAGCAAGACATCTCTACTCACGTTTACTTCTCGACTCAAGAAGCTGCATTCAGATTCTCTATGAGAATCGCTGGTCACTGTCCTTATAAGGCTCCAGTAACTACAGAGAATGGTAACTTCCAAATGTCGGCATTCGTAACTCTTGAGGATCGATAGTATCTAATAGAGTAACCGAGGGAGGATAACTCCTCCCTCACTAACTAAGAAAATTTAAGGAGATTTAAAATGAATAAATATTTAATGGAACAACAAAACATCAAGGTAGCATTCGCTCCCGTTGATTTGAATACTGCGGCTGTAACAGGCGCACGAGTTGGAATGGCTAAAGCTGACCGAGTAGCTGTAGCTATCCAAATGGGAACTTCTACCGCTGCGGTAGTTGATATCTCTTTCCAACAGCATACTGCGGCTTCAGGCGGAACTTCTAAGGCTCTTTCTATCGTCAATGCTTACTACCACAAAGCGGGCGTAGCTACTAGCTTTACAAAAGTCCAGCCTTCAGCAGCGGCTTCTAGCTTCGACATCTCTTCTGTTTTTGCAGCAGATGGCGGAGTAGTTGTATTTGAAATCCTTGGCGACCAATTAGACGTTGACGGCGGATTCGCTTTCATCTCTGTAGACGTTGCTGATTCAACTGCGGCTAAACTTGGTGCGGGAATGTATATCCTTCATGATGTACGCTACGCTCCAGCATATTCAGAAGCAATCTAGGATTGATTCTATCAGTCTAGCTTTATACGATAGGGGCGATGGCCCCTATTGTTTTTTAAGGAGACCCCAATGAAATTGAAATTCGTAGCCGATGCTTTCTATAACGGAGAGCTAACATATAAGAACGGCCAAGTAGTAGAAATTGACGACAAACTAGGAATGGCTTCAAGATGGATCAAGAGAGGTCTTGCTATCAGCCATGTCGAAGAAGAAAAACCTATCCTAAAGTCCGATATCAAGGAAGAAATTCTCCCCAAGGACCCAGTGAAGGGTAAGAATAAGGCTAAAAAGACGGGGATCGACCTCTAATAAAATCCGAGAGGAGTTTCAATGTTTAAATGGTTAGCAAAGTTAAGAGTCCCTCGGACTGAAGTAGACACTGTCCGAAGAGGATTCTATATCTCCGACTCAATCTATGTAGGCGAAGATTCTTCAATGAAGACTTCAGCTTTCTATAGAGGAGTCATTTATATTTCTACCCAAATAGCAAAACTCCCCTGGGAAGTTAAAGATAAAGAAAATGAAATACTCGATAATTCCAAAGAGTATTGGATGATCAATTCCTTCCCTAATCCCGAGATGTCCTCTTTTAATTTTCGATTGGCCATGACTCAGAATGCAATCATTCACGGCAATGCCTTCGCAGAGATTGAAAGAAATATGTTAGGACAGGCCGTAGCAATGTGGCCAATCCCTTCTCAAAATGTAGAGCTGTATCGAACTCCCGAGGGAAATTTAGTTTACAAAATTATCGGGGGATCTACCATAGTCGCGGGGCAAGATGTCTACCTCCCTTTTAGGGATGTATTTCATCTTAGAAATTTCCATACCAAGGATGGGCTAGTAGGACAGGGAGTAGTAGCTTATGCTGCTGAAGTCTTAGGGATTTCGATGGGGGCTGACAGACTAGCGGGATCTCTCTTTAATAATGGAGGCCTTCCCTCGGGAGTCCTTGAGGTAGAAGGAACTCTATCCGACGAAGCCTACGAGAGAGTGAAGGATAGCTGGAAGCAAGCCCACTCTGGAAGAAAAGCCGGAGGAGTCGCAGTCCTAGAGAATGGACTAAAATACAAGCCTGTCTCTATGAGCCCAGATATTTTACAGTTCCTAGATAGCAGAAAATTTAACGTAATTGAGATCGCAAGATTCTTAGGAGTTCCTCCTTCGAAGTTATTCGATAATTCTTCGAGCACTTATTCGAACCAAGAACAATTTAATCTTGAAGTAGCGACCGATACTTTCGATGCGTGGGCGAAGGCCTACGAGTCTGAAGCTGACATGAAGATCCTTAATAATAGATTCGGCGGAAGAAAAACAGAGATGGATCTCTACGCTATGTTTAGAGGAGACATGACTACAAGAGCTAACTACTTCTCTAAAATGATGTCAGTCGGTGCGATGAATCCAAATGAAATTAGAATTAAAGAAGGTCTTGCCGGATACGACGGCGGAGACCGATATTACATTGCTACTAACAACTACTCTCCAGCCGATAGGATTGATGAGATCGTAGATGCTCAAGTAGCTAAGGGAAAGACAGCGACTCAAGGAGCGAGCTCTCCCGACGGAGACGACGAGGACACTACTCAGACACTCGAAAAGGCTGCAATAGAATTTTTAACTAGAGGTAAGTGATGAGGCATGAGGTTCTTCTCGCTCTGATCTCAAAGTTAGTTAGCGAGAGACTCGAATCAGAAATAGCCTCAGGATCTTATCGAGGACCAAGGGGATTCCGAGGTCCCCAAGGAGAGCCTGGGGAAAGTGCTAAGGGATTTATTTTCTCAGAGCACGAATCCGCTATTCGTGAAATCATCCAAGAGACTTGTAAATTAAAATTCTCCGATCTCACAGAAGATGAAATCGAATCTCTCAGAGGACCTCGAGGTATTTCTGGGAGAGATGGAATTCAAGGAGCTCCGGGGAAAGACTTTATCTTCTCGGAACATATAAACGAGATCCATAATCTAATTGCCGAAGAGATCGAAAGACTATCTCCAGACCTAAAATTAAAATTCAGTGATCTCTCAGAGGAAGAAAAGAACTCTCTGCGAGGACCTCGAGGGCAACGGGGAAGGGCTGGTAAAGATGGGAAGGATTTCGATTTTGAGGAGCACAGAGAGTTCTTCTTAAGTCTAAAACCGACTCTGACTGAAGATGACTTAAATAATCTTAAATTAAAATTTTCGGACCTAAGCCCTGAAGAGATCGATTCACTCAGACTAAAATTTGAGCACTTATCAGAAGACGAAAAGTTATCCCTCAAAGGACCAAGAGGTCAAAGAGGCAAGCCCGGACGAGATGGAATTGACGGCGAGAGAGGACCGATTGGCCCAATGGGTCAAATGGGACCTCGAGGGGTTCCCGGGACCAATGGCCGGGACGGAGTCAATGGCATAGATGGCCAAGACGGAAAAGATGCCCCGATCATTGAGGACATCTCTTTCGAAGAATATCCAGGAAATGAAATAGCTCTTAGGACTACTCTCTCCGATGGAACAATCCTAGAGACAAATAGAATCAAGAGCCCTTCAAAGACTGTGACTGTAAGTCCAGTCGTGATTCAAATGGGCGAAGGATCTGGGTCAGGGACTCCCGGATCCCAATATTACTTCGGCTCAGGAGTTCCAGATAACTCTCTCTATCTTGACGGAGATATCTATCAGGACACAGATACCGGAGACCAATACAAGAAGGTAGCTGGAGCGTGGGTCCTTCAAGATAATATCACTGGACCCGCTGGAACTAATGGAGCCGACGGAGCCGACGGATCTCAATATTATTTTGGCTCGGG
>JACCDX011813386.1_pt1 | contig 12003 bp, 14 predicted proteins | sample 7449681 | NCBI WGS metagenome assembly JACCDX01 (sample SAMN15323450, study PRJNA562643) | freshwater metagenome | isolation source: river surface water | place: USA:Blue River Watershed | collected 2017-08-18 | reverse complement strand
ATCCAATGGCTTTCCATATATTACTGGCGGTAATCATGTTGTGGCGATATTGATACCATTCAGGAGTTCGTTGGTCGGGTAATTGAATAGAGTTTAGCCTAGCAACCTGGTTAGATAAATCCAACGTGCAATAATGGCGCGTTTTTGGATTAGAATATGACCGGCGACGCATACCAATCATATGCATGTAGTTTTTGGCAAATCGGTGAATCATTTTTCGTAGGCGTTTATAATGAGATATTTCGGCTATGCCACAGTCAATAAAATAGTCCAAATGCGATTGTGTAATTGTATCTATCATGGTTTTATAAAACTCCGGCTTGCAAAAATCAATTCCATGATCATCAAAATAATTCTCTACATCTTCATGGATCAGTTCTTCAAGATTTAATAAATCGTCTTCGCTAAAATATGGAAATAACATACTATATAAATAGAATATTATTAAGCTTATAAATCAATTTTCTTGATAGACCGATTGATTTGTAATTTTACTGAATCAGCGCCTTTATCTATTAATGCTTTACGGTCATTGGCGCTGTTTGCAAGTCGCAATATGCATGAATAATCAATGAATCCGGTATCAACCAACAACTCATATTTAATTTTCATAGTGGGTTGGCTCTGAATCTTGTCAATGACCATGTTCATGATGTATGATAAGTATTCAAATATACCTTCCACACTCTGAACGTTTGCATTGGTGTCACTATACATATTTTTAATTCCTAGTATGGTATCTGGGTCTTTATTAGCGCATTTACACAAAGGATAGTTTAACATGATACCACCGTCGGTATAATATGATCCATTATAATGCAGAGGTTGAAATAAGATGGGAAGCGCCGCGGAGGCATGCACTGCCTCTGTAACAAGCATATTTGGAAACGTAATGTGAGATAGCTCTGTTAATGTGAATGATGATAATTCAATAGTATAGAGATGCAATGTTTTGCCAGTGGTGTTATACAAATCTAATAGCGTACTAGTGCAGTCAAGGTCTTTACCTTTCAGTAGTGGCCCCAGTGTTTCATTGAACAAATCCGTTCCAAATATTCCCTTATTGGAGTAATACTCGTATAGCCCCATGAAGTTGAATTGCCACACTTTGTGCCACGGTCTCTTGATTAAGTAATCGTCCAGTTCTTCCCACGAGTATCCGAGAGATATCATAACGGATAATATTGCACCTGCTGATGTGCCATAATAGTCCTTAACATCATTGTGGTTCCATAAACCTTGAATGCACGATTCACGCAATGCACCATATACGTTAAATATGGTGGGACCGCCTCCATTAATAACAAGGTTTTCTATGGGTTTAGATGACATGATATGGATACCAATGTATTCTTAAATAATTTGGTTTAATATGAATTTACGAGTTCCATGGATAGTATATAAATTATACACGCATGTCAATATTTTTGTTTGGCGACGAAGAAGAATCAAACGGTAAAATTAACATAGATGAACTGTATGAACGACAACATAAAAAAGATTTAAAACAGGTAAGTATTTTTAATAAAATATTGGGACGAATACACAATAAAATAAAAATTACGGCGCGATCGCGGATAGGGGATAAATACATATGGTTTAATGTGCCGGAGTATATATTTGGGGAACCCGTATATAAACAAGAAGATTGCATTGCATATTTAGTGGATAAGTTGGAAGAAAACAAATTTCATGTTAGATATATGCATCCAAACACGTTGTTTGTGTCATGGGCGCATTTAGTGCCATCATACGTAAGGTCAGAAATTAAAAAGAAAATGGGATTAATTGTGGATGAGACCGGTACAGTGATTGATAAATTAGAGAGCGTAAAAGAAGAAGACTTAAATGAACGCATGTTGAAACCGGTTGATAAAGAAGCAGAAAAAGAAAAAGCGAAAAAGGTGTTCAACCAAGTCAGCAATTATAAGCCTACTGGAAAGTTTGTTTATGACGCCGAGTTGTTTGCCGACCTTGAAAAGCGGATTTCTTAACGCGACTTTTCTTAGAGCGACCAGATCCACCATTTTGTTGAAGCTGTTTTTTGAGAATCGGCTCTATAATAGCGGTAATTTTGGATGATAAACTATCTATAAACGCTGGATTGCTTACTGCAACAAGCATGTACTCTCTAACACTATCTTCCAATGTAGGTTTGTTTTTATTGGTATTAGAGGAGGTAACGTCTTGAACATTAGTTGCAACGTTTTGAACTTTAGAGGTAACGCTATGAACATTAGTTGCAACGTCTTTGGCCATGTCCAAATAATTCATATATATTACCAAAACATAGATTTTTTGCGCTGATCATCATTGTGTTGTTTAGATAAATCTTTACGAAATATTTTAGCATCAATATCACAATTAACTTTGTACTCATAACAATCATTGGATGTTCCGTCTAGCATCCAATGACGTTGGTTAGTAGTTAAATGTCTATAATCAGAGAACACATGGCACTTGCCAAAACAATAAAAAAACAGCTCTGTGATGTAATTCACATATTCCACAGTTTCCTCAACATTTTGATCATTTATAAATGTTATCAAACTGTTGTATCGTTGCAATTTGTCACATACATCATCATTTTTCAATATAGGACTAAAATAGATATCTTCAAATTTGGCGGCATATTGTTCCCATGCCTTGGCGGCAACGTAATTTATTTGTGCCTTTTCTTTTAATTTGAAGAATGTATTCACAATGGATAAGACAAAAGTTGTTAATAATACGTAAAACAATTGTGATTGGCTTAAAAAGTTAGAATTTGATCCAGTTTGTCCGGCCGACAGTGCAGTAAATAACGTTATAGTAAAGTTGATGGGCGTTGATATATAGTTCCAAAATGCTGCATTAAAATACTTTTTTTTTAATTGAGTACCTATTTTTAAGTTTAAATTATCTTGCACAGTAAGCATAATTCCCCACACAGGTGATAAATTATCTATTATATAATGTTCATTGATGGATTCATCAGATACAACACTAGACGTTGATGTATGCGGTGGCGAACCAGATGGTTCTGGCGGAGCGGGTTGTTGCATAATTAAAATTATATAAACTAATGTTTGTATATTTGTTTATGAACGTATTGCCCGTTGATACTTTGCCCGTTAATACTTTGCCTTTGCCCGTTGATACTTTGCCCGTGGATACTTTGCCCATTGAAATAATAAATAAAATAATAAATTACACAGGTGTTGTCACATTTTTTAGAGGTAAGTATTACAATAAAATACCATCAAATGATGCTCGCTACACGATGTTAATAAATATTATAAAACCACCCACCATGTTATGTGACAATATAAAAATAATAAATTTAAAAAAGGATGTTGGTGAGAGTTACAACACACCACGAATAAAATTAACACATACAACCTACAAAAACAATGTAGGTGATACAACCCGAGAAGAACTTAGAGTAACTAAACTTGGACGCAAAGAGTATTATATGAATACATATGTATTATCAAAACAAAACATATGGTGTAAAATAGTGGAACCTCCTTTGTATGAACCACTACAATGATATCTAATGTATATATGTATATATATAAAAGCATGCCGGCGCCAGCAACACAAACTTTAGCAAAAACAACAGTAACCAAAACAAAAATAAATAATTACAATATAAAAGATTTGGTATACAATTACATTTACTTTCGTCATAGGTTGCCAGATGATTTGAGAGATATGAAAATTGGCGATTGGGATGTTTCAAAAGTTACTGATATGTCACAATTATTTGCTGCGAAAGAAACATTCAATGAACCATTAAATGATTGGAATGTGTCTCAAGTCAAAGATATGGAATACATGTTTTTAAATGCATCACAATTTGACCAACCATTGGATAAATGGAATGTATCAAAAGTAAAAAATATGGAAAAAATGTTTCAAGGATCGAGTTTAATGTTAGTTCTCAATAATGTCCTTAATCAAGGACATTATGAGTACTGTACATATGGGTTAATTCTCAGACTTGAGAATGAACCTTAAGCCACAATCCAAATTGGAAATTGGATCGCAAAGTAGTCACTAAGGATATGTTTCGTGACACGCCGCTTGAAAGACAAATGGCATTACGTGCTAAACAGATTCAAATCACAAATAAGAATATTAATGATTTAGTTTATAAGTACATTCATGATCACAACAAATTGCCAGGCAATTTAAAATATTTACGAATAGGTGATTGGGATGTTTCAAGAGTTACTGATATGAGTTATTTATTTGCCGGGTTAGGTGAATTTAATGAACCAATAGATGACTGGAATGTATCCAATGTTAAGAATATGAATTCTATGTTTTTAAAAGCTGATCGATTTAATCAGGATTTAAGTAAATGGAATGTATCAAAAGTTGAGAACATGCAAGATATGTTTCGTGACGCATGGTATTTCGATAAAAAACCTACATGGAACATTGGACCTGAAGTGAATACAACTAACATGTTCGCTAACACTCTCATGGCCAGACATGCAGCAGCAATGGAAAGACGAGCAGCAGAAAATAAGCAATCAGATAATAGCAATACTAGTAGTAGTAATAGTAGTTGGAGTGGTTGGAGTAGCAATAGTATGGGAGGAAAATATACCAAACGCAGTAAGTATGGCACCAACAAAACCTTGAAAAAATATAGCCAATAAGATTAATGTTAGATCTTAATAATGTCCTTATATAAGGACATTATGAGTACTGTACTCCTATAGGAGGGTTAATTCTCAGGCTTGAGAATTAACATTAACGACCAGTGGATCCAATACCGCCTTCACCGCGTACAGTTGGCGCACCAAGTTCCGATTCTTTATCAACCAGTTCCACAAAAATTGGGATTAATCCTGGCGCACACACTTGCACAAGTCGGTCAAATTTAATTACTGGGTAACTAGACACCATGCAATCCATCATTCCCATCAGATGTCCGCGATATCCGGAATCCACAATACCAGTGCTATTGGCAAGTCGCAATGGAGTTTTAGATATGGAAGATCTGGGATGCAAATAATATCCAGTGTTATAGCTGATGACATCATTATTGATGCGGTCTAATTCAACTATTTGCGCAGAACATTTCACCAAATGATTAAGTTTGTTTATGTTCGTTGATACCATCTCTTGCAATGCAGGCGCATACAAGTCAAATCCAGCGTCAATGTGCAATGGATTGGAATATAATTTTCCATTGTGATCATGGACAGCCTCTGTATATTTTAGTTTCAATTCATTCGGACCATCCACAAATAGACGCAAGTGCATGTAACGTGGGTAATATGATAGCAATGTTTTATTAATATACATTGAATATTAATAACAGAGAATCTCTATATTCATTTGCGAAATCGTTTGACACTGTGTTTTCTGCGCATTATTTTTTTTTTGGATTTTTTACCGCCAGTGTTAATTTTTGATAGTATATCTACTGCGTTGTTATCGTCAGTCGGATTAAAATTAATACCATAGGTCGTATATAAATACGTTTGAAACTGTGATGCTTTTGTAGAGTTTAAATTTTTAAATTGCGACCATAATGTTTCGCCGGTTGCTATTCTGCCAATTAAATTATTAAAAAACGGTAGCAACGATTTTGGCACCTGCATATTAGTGTTTTGTTTGTCGGTATAAGTATTTATTTGTTTGTTGGCATTTTTTTGACGCATAGCTGATATTTTGCTGTGAATTGCATTTTCCATGATAGATTTAATTTCATTCAGTTTTGCTTCATCAGAATACACATCGTCACCCATAAATATGTCGATCTCTAATTTACCTAAAAATTCTTTAAGTTTGATATTATTTTTAAACATTTCAGACGTCTCTGATTCATCCTTGAGTAATTTGTATAAATGCAAGTTTTTCACAAACGCATCCATAGTAGTTATTTCATGTGATTGCTCTGTGTTGTACAAATTATTTGTTGTGTTCATTATATATTATACACGAAATATTTTATCATTTGCAGTATGATGGACTGTATTTATAATATATAAAAAATAAGGGACCGATAAACAGTGCAAGCAATAATCCGAGCACTTTTTGTTCGGTGGTACCAGCTTTTTTGAAACAATAGAGCGACCACACAAATGCAACAAGTCCAAGTACTGTCCAAGCAAATATAATGAGAGCAGCTATTTGAATGGTTGTCTTGGCATCTGACGAAATAACGGTCTTAGCATTTGGTGCAACGGTCGGTTCTAAATACTTATTATCTATCCATTTTTGTCGAATGGCCGGATTATCGCCACCACGATAATTGGTTGACCACATTCGTTTATCAACATCGTGCTTATTAGACTCAGGATTGGACATAAATATAACTTAATGTAATAAATATTTATCCACCACGAAGATGATTCACGGGGCAACTTTCAACTTGATTGTTTTTCACGGTGGGTGCCAACATGGGTCCAGTGCCAATTTTAGATTTTAATGTGTAACCGGGTCCCGGAACACCATATGCTAGTGCATCCGCAGTGGCTCTGCCATATGCAGATAAAAATGTATTGGCTGACGTGGTGACTGTATCATATTTAAGTCTGGCAAGACGCGCACTTGAATCCACCCCGCCCTGATTTGCAAACTTGCTGTTGCTTGGTTTATAATACAATGGCACATATGGGGTTCCAATACCAGGCTTGACTGTGCCTGTGAAAAACTGATTGGTTTGACCAACACCGGCATAACTGCCGTAATAGGTTGAGCCACTGGATCCATATACGTTATATAATGGGTTGATGGGGCTCTCTAATCGTGTAGCGGGTTGCAGTTGGTTTCGCGGACTGCTTAAATTGCCACTAATGTCGGCCACCGGGTAGTTTCCAGCAGCAATTCCTAAAGCAGACTGCATTTCATTGGCTAATATACGAATTTGTGGAACAACCGTGTAATTCGGCGTTAACCATGTATTGTCGGTAACGGTATATCTAGAGGTGGGATACACAGTTGTATTAGTACCAAAACACTGAATTTGCACCTTGTCGGACAATGTGTCATAAACAAATTTGAACAAAAATACCTTGCCTCCGGTAACAGAATCATTGTAACAATGGTTTCGCGAGTTTAACACCGCATAAAATGCATTTTGCAGTTCATTCAGGTCATATTCGCCTGGAGTAATAGAGAAACTATTAATTGTGCCATCAACCCATTGGTAATTGAATAAGGGATTGGACATAAAATGAAATTTAGCACAATGGTTAATACCAGAGGCTCTATAGACGTTGGCAATGCTATTTGGCGAACCTGGTTTATAGGTGGGATCACCAGTTCGAATATAAGAATACTCGTTTTGTTTGACAGTGCGATTGCGACTGTTCAAATACTGCGACGACGATGTATAATAAGTGTCATTGGAAGAATTAAACTTTTTGCGAACCATACCTGCACTGCGAACACGGCGTCTAGCATCGGCCTGCTTACTACATGCAACATTATCACATAACCCAGATGGATTGTTGGATTTGTCAGTAGATTGAGAGAAATCAATTAGATGTTGTGACGACACACTGGTGGATAATGTATTTGTAACAGTACCACCGGGTTGCAAAAATGCTTCCCCCGAATGAGTATCACATACGCCCAATTCTCTGCGATAATGTTTAAGTGGAGGAGCCAGAAAAAACGGCGCTGTGGATGATGTGCTAAATGTTCGTGTATTCATTTTTAATCCGGCCACAACTTGATTAAATGTTTGTCCTTTCCATGATATTGTTCGTTGTTGATTAAAATTTAAAGTTGCCGACATTATATACATTATGTGTGGAATATTTGGAATTGTATCTAACAAAAAAACCAATGTTCATTGGAAAATCTTGGACGGCTTAAGACTCTTGCAAAATAGAGGCTATGATTCATCTGGGCTTTGCACAATTCATAATAATCAGTATCATATGACCAAGCACGCCTCTGGACAACACGAATGTTCATTGCAAAAGTTGGAAAAATCCATTGCAAACTATGAGTCATCGCATGTTGGAATTGGTCACAATCGCTGGGCAACTCATGGAATTAAAAACGACACCAATGCGCACCCTCATGTATCCAACAATCAAAAACTTGCCATAGTTCATAATGGAATCATTGAAAACTACGTGGAACTAAAACATCATTTGACAAGTCAAGGGTTCGCATTTTATTCGCAAACAGATACAGAGATCATAGTAAATTTAATTGAACATGCAATGAACCAAGGTCTAAATACATTTGACGCATTGGCAAAAACCATCAGCATGTTGCAAGGAACGTATGGAATTATATTGTTAAACGTGGATGAACCAACAACAATGTATTGCGTGCGAAATGGGTCGCCATTGCTTGTTGCCAAAAATGATGAATATATTATGGTTACCTCTGAACAAAGTGGATTCAATGGTCAAGTTGCCAGCTATATTACTTTGCACAACGATGATATATGCACCATTAAAGACAATCAAATTATTACGTACAATACGTACATCTCTAAACAAGTGACTGCTATGCATCGCGATTTAAAGCCAGATCCTTATCCACATTGGACATTGAAAGAAATATATGATCAGCCATGTGCCGTATTAAATGCTATTAATCATGGTGGGCGAATATTAAATACTAATATGGTAAAACTGGGCGGTCTTGAAATGCACGTGGATAAACTGAATAAAGTTGATAATATAATATTGCTTGGATGTGGAACATCGTATTTTGCCGGGTTGTATGGAATGCATTTTTTTAAACGATTGTGCAAATTTAATAGTGTGCAAACGTATGATGGTGCCGAATTTGGGGAACACGATATCCCCAAGTATGGAACAACAGCAATCATATTAATATCGCAGTCTGGAGAAACCAAGGACTTATATCGTTGTTTGCACATAAGCACCGAAGTAATTAGTATTGGAGTAATTAATGTGATAGACTCGCTTATTGCACGAGAGGTTGATTGTGGGATATATTGTAATGCAGGAACCGAGGTTGGTGTTGCATCCACAAAAGCATTTACAAGTCAAGTGGTATGTTTATCGTTGATGGCATTGTGGTTTGCACAAATACACGATTGGAACAAGCCAATGCGAGAAAAAACCATACAAGATTTGCATAATTTATCCAACGATATTCAATCTACATTGAATCAAATAAATGTTCAGCCAATAATACAACAATTGACAGAGACAAACAACATGTTTATACTAGGAAAAGAGAGTGACGCGTATGTTGCGTATGAAGGGTCGTTGAAAATTAAAGAAATATCTTACATTCATGCGGAAGGATACTCGGCAAGTTCATTAAAACATGGACCATTTGCTATGTTGTCCAAAGAATTTCCCGTGATTATATTGAACACAGATGCCAAACATGATTCCAAAATTATGAATTGCATAGAGGAAGTTCGGTCTCGTGATGCGCGCGTCATAGTGATTGGAACACGCAATGCGGATATATGCGTTGCATTAAACACATCATATTCATCGTTGCTGGCATTAATCCCTCTGCAACTGATTGCATACTATTTATCGGTAAATAGAGGCTGTAATCCAGACAAACCAAAAAATCTGGCCAAAGTGGTTACGGTTGATTAATGGAGCCAAATAATAAAATCTCTAAAAATACATTACAAAATAGCTTAAATAAAAAAACAGTTATTTGATATCCAATGTCTGGAAAAACCAGAGCCAAGCCCAAAGCTGTGAATGCTGCCAATATTAAAATTGAAGTTGTTGAAGTTGAAAAAAAATTACGAAAGCCGAAAACAAGTAAAGTGGTTGTTCAGCCGGTGGAAACCGTTGAACCATTGAATAATGTTATATTGCATTTGAAATGTTCAACGAAAGATTTGAACGAATATATGCTGAAAAATAATTCTATTGCCTCTATTAATTATGTTCCTGAGGTGCCCACGATTATGACTTATAATACTATTCAAGACGATCATTATACTAGCTATGGTGACGTTAAACACACGGATAATGCATATGACACTGGTGATTATGTGTGTAAAATGTGCAAACAAGCCGATGGCGAAAATATCTCGGTGAAAGACATTAATTCCAAGCTCAAAAAGCTAAAAGTTCAACTATTCAAAAACAGTTTGCTGGATAAGAAATCCGCGTGTTTTTGGTGCACGTATGAATATGATAGTCCGGCGTGTTATATTCCCAAATATGAGACGGATCAGAGTATAATGGCTTATGGATCGTTTTGTCGCCCGGAATGTGCAGTTGCCTATTTATTGAAGGAAAATTTGGACGACTCTACCAAATTTGAACGCTACCAGTTGTTGAATCAAATATATGGAAAAATATATGATTACAAGCGCAATGTGAAACCAGCACCAAACCCATACTACACATTAGAAAAGTATTATGGAAATTTGACAATTCAAGAATACCGAAAATTGTTGAAGACAGACCACATGTTACTTACGATTGATAAACCGATGACAAGATTGTTGCCTGAACTGCACGAAGAAACGGATGAAACTGTATTGAATGTCGGTAAAACGACTACAGGTATATACAAGGTGAAACGCCAGAGTGAAAAAGTGACGGGACCTACCAAGACCAGTATATTGATGTCCGCGTTTGGTATTGAATAGAGAAAAAACAATAATTTTCCAAATAATTATATAAAGTTCTTTTATATAGTTATTTAATGCGTGTTAAATTATCAGAACAATATGTAAATGAAAGAGAAGAAATATGCAATAAACTTATTGCAATATTAAAATTGGATAACGAAAATTCATTTTTGTTATGTGATTTGGATTCTGATTCAGAAAAACAACAAGCTATTATGAATTTGAAGGATGACATTCAAAAATACTTTGCTGTGAGTGCAATAACTCCATTTATCGCAGGTAGAGAATGTCAGCGACCAGCATTATCTATTGCAAAAGGCATATTAAAGCAACAAGGTTATTTGGTTGTTGGTAAATCATTCAGTTATAAATATGATGGTGGTTATGAATGGACCGTGAAATATCATATATTTAGAAAAATCTGATTTTTAACCAAATAGTTGGTTAAAAATCGGGATTTTAATGTCTTTAGGCAATATATACCAAATAAAAACATCGCAACATCGTGAAAACATGTTATTTGAGCAACTTAAAACATTGCAATCTAAATTGACAATTAAAATAGAGACAGATCAAATAGTTTTGCAGATATGGAAATTTGAAGAACGGAAGAATTTAAAGGATAACCAATTTTTAATGTATGTATTATACTGCATATTTGATGGGCGGACTTGGCAATCAATTGTTTCAAATATTTGCAACAATTGCCATAGCTCTGCGAACCAATAAAACATTTAGGTTTGAATATTCGGATGTGTTGCGGGTTGGCGTGGAACGACCCACGTATTGGAATAATTTGTTGGCGCGTCTTCGCATATACACTATGCCAAATGTGTATAATGATTCACGATTACAATATTTAAAAGAAAACGGATTTGAATATAACGAATATTTGCCAATAGAGGCAAGCATTGCCGATCATCCTGTATGTTTGCACGGATATTTTCAAACGGATAAATATTTTGCAAACGAATATGCACAAATTATTAACATGATTGGTATTCCAAGATTGCAACAACAAATCAAAGAAAAAAGCCAAGTATTGAGTAACATAAAATCAAATGTGTCATTGCATTTCAGACTAGGTGATTATGTGCATAAACAAGGCCATCATCCGGTTCAACCGGTTAAATATTACATAAACGCATTAAAACACTTTGATTCTAAGGCGCGCGTTATATATTTTTGCGAAGATGCGGACATAAGTACTGTAAATATCAGCATTCAAGTGTTGGCGCGAATATATCCAACTATGGAATTTGTGCGTGCGGATGTTCAAAATGACTGGGAACAAATGTTGTTGATGAGCGTGTGTGATCATAATATTATCGCAAATAGCAGTTTCAGTTGGTGGGGAGCATATTTTAACGCAAATGCCAATAAAAAGGTTGTATATCCGGGTGTTTGGTTTGGACTGTTGATGGGAAATATTAATACCAATGATATGT
>JACCDX011291880.1_pt1 | contig 12004 bp, 7 predicted proteins | sample 7449681 | NCBI WGS metagenome assembly JACCDX01 (sample SAMN15323450, study PRJNA562643) | freshwater metagenome | isolation source: river surface water | place: USA:Blue River Watershed | collected 2017-08-18 | reverse complement strand
TCCTAATAAAATTAAAGAACAAAAACAAAAATCATATTTAAAAAATATTGAAAAATATCGTAATCTTAATAAAAAATGGAAAAGTGAAAATCCAGATTATATGTTAAAGTATTTGAAAAATTATTATGATGAAAATAAGGAACAATTACTTGAAAAACAAAAAAAATACTATGAAAATAATAAAGATAATATCTTAAAAAAAGGAAAAAAATATGTTGAAAACAACCGTGAGAAAACATCAAAAAACCAAAAAGAATATCGTATTAAAAATAAAAAAAAATTACAAGAATACATTAGGACTTATAAAAAAACACGTAGACAAAGTGATATTATTTTTAAAATAAAAGAAAATCTTAGCCATAGAACTAGGGAAATTTTTAAACATTTTAATAGTAAGAAAAAAAATAAAACTTTTGAGTTAATAGGTTGTACACCACAAGAATTAAAAGAACATTTAGAAAGACAATTTACCGATGGGATGACTTGGGAAAATAGAAATGAGTGGCATATTGATCATATTATTCCATTATCTTCCGCTAAAACAGAAGAAGAGTTATACAAGTTATGTCATTACACAAATCTACAACCACTATGGGCTATTGACAATTTAAAAAAAAGTAACAAAATTTTATAAAAAAATGAAAAGAACGTTAGTTGTTGATGCAAACAATCTGCTGAAGATAGGTATTCACGGTGTTAAAGATTTTTTTAACAAAGGCGAACATATCGGAGGAACTTGGCATTTTCTAAATACATTACGAAAATTTTTAGAAGAAACTAACTATAATAAAGTAGTTGTATTCTGGGATAGTGAAACCGGATCCTCACAAAGAAGAATTATATACCCAAAGTATAAATTAAATCGTAAACAAAAAGACGATGAAGATTTTAAGGAACAATCCTTTTTAAAACAAAAAGAAAGGGTAAAGCAATACCTTGAAGAAATGTTTGTTAGACAATTAGAAGTGGAACAATCAGAGGCCGATGATTTGATTGCTTACTATTGTCAAATATCCCAGGATGAAGATAAAACAATCTTTTCTTCTGATAGGGACTTAACACAATTAATTTCGGATAGGGTCTCTATATATTCACCACAACATAAAAGGTATTATAAATTGGGGGATGGAATTAAGATGGACTCATCTGAAATCCCCCACTATAATATTAAAACCTACAAAATATTAACCGGTGATAGTTCGGATAATATTGATGGTATCTTTTATCTTGGTGAAAAAACATTTCTTAAATTATTTCCGGAAATACTTGATACTGAATTAAAATATACCGATATTTTAACAAAGGCTGAACAAATATTGACAGAACAAAAAGGAAATGTTGCCTTACAAAATCTCCTTAGTGGAAAAACCAAAGAAGGGATTTTTGGAGAAGAGTTTTTTATCATAAATGAGAAATTGGTGGATCTTGCTAACCCACTTATTTCAGATGAAGGAAAAGAATTGGTTAGTTTATATTACTCCGAGTCATTGGATCCAGACGGAAGAGGACATAGAAACTTAATTAGAATGATGATGGACGACGGCTTCTTTAAATTTCTACCAAAAGGTGATGACGCTTGGGTCAATTTTTTGAAACCATTTTTAAAACTATCAAGAAAAGAAAAAACAAATTTTAGAAACAAACCAAAAAAGTAAAAAATGAGAGAACAGGAAATAACAAAAGTTGAATTTTTGTTAATGTGTAATGACAACATCGTTGTCCAAAGATTCTTTAATGTTAAAGGGTTTAATAAAAATGCCCACAAATCAGAAGAATTTTATGATTATATTAGAATGTTTTGTAACTCCCTACAAAATGATTTAAAAATGAGATCCGTAGTTTATATGTTGGAGAACAAATATGAAATTATGGAAAATCCGGAGGTGTTAAACACATCAATTACGGAGGGAGAAGAAAACTTTAATCTTTATATTAAAGTAGAAAATATGACAATTTGTCAGAGATCATTTGACGCAAAAGTATACCCACCAAAGGTGAGATATACCGTAGATCTACGCCCAAAGCTAAAAAGTATATTGTCGGAACTGACTGACATTTTTTCAGACAAAAAATTTAATTATTTTTATCCACAATTTATCTAAAAGTTGTAGTATTTATCATTACTAACAGGAGGAAAAATATATGGCAACGAACAAAAACTTTGAGTATCTCGGAAACAATTTTCAAATTCAATTACTTAACCAAATTATTGTAGACAAAGAATTTTCACATTCAATCATTGACGTAATTGAGAATAATTATTTTGAAAACAAATATTTCAAAATTATAATTCAAATGATAAGAGAGTATTATAAAAAATACGATCATACACCATCATTTGATACTCTGGAACAGGTCGCAAAATCTGAATTACAACAAGAAACGGCGATTAAAGTTGTTCTTGACACAATTAAGAAAATTAAGAACGCACCTATTGATGGGGTGGATTTCGTTCAGGAAAAAGCACTTAAATTCTGTAAACAACAAGAGTTACAGAAAGTAATGAAACAGGCTCAAAAGATTATTGATGGTGGAGAGTTTGAAAACTACGACACATTAGAAGAATTAGTAAGAGAAGCCTTATTGGTTGGTTCAAAAGACACAAGTGCGATGGATGTCTTTTCAAACTTAGATCAAGTGCTTGACGACGATTACAGACATCCAATCCCAATGGGAATCCCTGGTATTGACAGATTGTTAAAAGGTGGATTAGCAAAAGGTGAAATTGGGGTAATACTTGCACCAACTGGTGTTGGAAAATCAACCTTAACAACAAAGATTGCGAACCATGCGTTTAATCTTGGATTTAATGTTCTTCAAGTGTTCTTTGAGGACAACCCAAAAGTGATACAAAGGAAACATTTTACCCTTTGGACAAAGATTCACCCTGACGAATTGTCAGATAAAAAAGACGAGGTGATGAAAAAAGTAAAAGAAATCAAGGAATCAATGTCAAATGAATTGATTTTGAAAAAATTACCATCTGATACCAAGACAATGCTTCAGATTAAAAACGAAATCAGAAAGATGATTGCTGATGGTATTAAAATTGATATGATTATTTTGGATTACATTGATTGTGTTGTTCCGGATAAAAACTTGGGTGATGAATGGAAGAGTGAGGGTTCTGTAATGAGAGCTTTTGAAGCTATGTGTCACGAACTAAACATTGTTGGTTGGACCGCAACACAAGGTAATCGTTCATCAATATCTTCAGATGTTGTAACAACAGACCAAATGGGTGGATCAATTAAGAAAGCACAAGTCGGACACGTTATTATAACTGTAGCAAAGTCATTACAACAAAAAGAAATGAAGCTAGCCACAATCGCAATTACCAAATCTCGTATTGGAGACGATGGTGTGGTATTTGAAAATTGTAAATTTGATAATGCAATGCTTGATATTGATACTGAATCCACAACAACATTCTTAGGTTTAGAAGAACAAAAAGAAGAAAGACAACGATTAAGAGTTAAGGAATTGTTAGAAAAGAGACAACAAAAAGAAAAAACAACGTAAAATTAAAAATAAATAATTAAATTTGTAACTATGGATATTTCACAAAAAATATTAAGTGATATTACGGTGTATATGAAATACGCCAAATTTGTCCCTGAATTAAATAGAAGGGAAACTTGGGAAGAATTGGTGACAAGAAATAAAGAAATGCACCAGAAAAAATACCCACATATTAAAGACGAAATCGAAAATGTCTATAAAATGGTGTATGATAAGAAAATCTTACCATCAATGAGATCATTACAGTTTGGTGGTAAGCCAATTGAAATCTCACCAAACAGAGTTTATAACTGTGCGTATTTACCAATAGACCATACAGACGCATTCGCTGAAACAATGTTCTTATTGTTAGGTGGAACAGGTGTTGGGTTCTCGGTTCAAAAACACCATGTTGATAAATTACCGGAAATTAAAAAACCAAACCCAACAAGAACAAGAAGATACTTAATTGGAGACTCTATTGAGGGATGGGCAGACGCAATCAAAGTTTTGATTGAATCTTATATGGGTTCAAAATCATCAACACCAATATTTGATTATTCAGATATTCGTCAAAAAGGAGCTCTTCTTGTAACATCAGGTGGAAAAGCACCAGGACCTCAACCATTAAAAGATTGTATTCATAACATTACAAAAGTTTTTGGGAACAAAAAAGATGGTGAGAAATTAACACCAATTGAAACACACGACATCGTTTGTCATATTGCTGACGCTGTACTTGCCGGTGGTATTCGTAGAGCAGCATTGATTTCATTATTTAGCGCTGACGACGAAGAAATGATTTCTTGTAAATCCGGAAACTGGTGGGAACAAAATCCACAAAGAGGTAGAGCAAATAATTCTGCAGTTCTTTTGAGACATAAAGTAACACAAGAATATTTTATGAGTCTTTGGAAACGAATTGAATTATCTGGAGCTGGAGAACCTGGAATCTATTTATCAAATGATAAAGATTGGGGAACAAACCCTTGTTGTGAAATCGCACTTCGTCCTTACCAATTCTGTAACTTATGTGAAGTGAACGCTTCAGATCTTGAATCACAAGAAGATTTTGAAAATAGAGTAAAAGGAGCTACATTCATTGGAACATTACAAGCCGGTTATACTGATTTCCATTATTTAAGAGATGTTTGGAAAAGAACGACAGAAAAAGACGCACTTATTGGTGTTGGAATGACAGGTATCGGTTCTGGTGTAGTATTAGGTTACGATATGAAAGCGGCAGCAAATGCTGTTAAAGAAGAAAATGAGAGGGTTGCAGCGTTGATTGGTATTAATAAGTCAGCAAGAACAACAACTGTTAAACCATCCGGAACATCATCATTGGTATTGGGAACATCATCTGGAATCCACGCTTGGCATAATGATTATTATTTAAGAAGAATTCGTGTTGGAAAAAATGAAGCAATTTACACATATCTTGCAATTAATCACCCAGAACTTGTTGAAGATGAGTTTTTTAGACCACACGATACTGCGGTAATCACAATCCCACAAATGGCACCAGAAGGTTCAATCTTGAGATACGAATCAGTGTTCCAAATGTTGGAACGAGTTAAAAAAGTATCACAAGAGTGGATTAAACCTGGTCATAGAACCGGACAAAACACACACAATGTATCAGCTACAGTTTCAATTAAAGAAGATGAGTGGGATTTAGTTGGTGATTGGATGTGGAAAAACAGAAAATTCTATAACGGATTATCAGTTTTGCCTTATAATGGAGGTACTTATACCCAGGCACCTTTTGAAGATTGTACGAAAGAAGATTTTGAAAGATTAGTTCTAACTTTAAAGAATGTTGATCTTACAAAAGTAATTGAGTTACAAGATAACACCGACCTTCGTGGTGAAGCAGCTTGTGCTGGTGGTGCATGTGAAATTGTTTAATTATGAAAGTAACTTGGGGTAATGACGTAACACTAACATATCAAGTATTGTTAGCGTTTTATAACCAAAGAAAACAAAATTAAAATGACAGTAAACGCATCAAAAGATTGGATACAACAGTTATATGTTCAGGAGATTACAAAAAAATCTCCTGAACCTGACTTTTATAAAGATGAATTTGGGAATATAGTTATGACCGAATCTTATCATATGAAAAGAGGTAAGTGTTGTGGATCCGGTTGCAAAAATTGTCCGTATGAACCCTTATACGAGAAGGGTAACACAAACTTAAAAGAATCCTTACGAAAGTAAGGATTTTTTTTATTTATATAAAATTTACCAACCTTATATTTATTGAATATGGCAAATGGTGTAACATATGGTATTAATTTTCCTTTTAGAGAATCGTTTACCGGTCGGTATTTAGACACATCCGACACATCTGATGAAGAAATCAGAAGTAATTTAATACATCTATTACTAACAAGAAAAGGAACCAGATATTATTTACCAGATTTTGGAACAAGATTATATGAATATATCTTTGAACCATTGGATGGGCCAACATTTTCTGATATTGAAGCTGAAATTAGGGATTCTGTTGAGAAATACATTCCAGGATTACAAATTACAAGTATTGAAGTGAAAGACGCTTCAGAAGGTGAAGAAAATAAAGGAACATTTGTTAATTCACAAGGAGAAAGAGAATTTACCGTTCAGGGGATTGCCGAAAAAGAACATACAGCAAAAATAAAAATAAATTATATATCTACAAACCAAGCGTTTGAGACAAGTGATTTTGTTATAATCAATATTTAATAGTATGGCAGAGAAAAAAATATCATACACCGCAAGAGATTTTCAAACGATAAGAACTGAACTTATCAATTTCACAAGAACTTATTATCCTGATCTTATTCAGAATTTTAATGATGCCGGTGTATTTTCCGTTTTAATGGATTTAAATGCTGCCGTAACAGATAATTTACACTTCCAAATTGATAGAAGTATTCAAGAAACCGTATTACAATACGCCCAACAAAAATCATCAATATATAATATAGCAAGAACCTATGGTTTAAAAATTCCAGGGCAAAGACCATCTGTTGCTTTAGTTGATTTCTCAATTACTGTTCCGGCTTTTGGTGATAAAGAAGATTTGAGATATTGTGGGATATTAAGAAGAGGTTCACAAGTTAGTGGTGCCGGACAACCATTTGAAACTGTATATGATATTGATTTCGCCTCACCAATAAATGCCGAAGGATCGCCAAATAGATTAAAAGTTCCAAATTTTGATGCTAATGGTAAGTTATTAAATTATACAATAACAAAAAGAGAAGTTGTTGTGAATGGAATTACAAAAGTGTTTAAAAGAGTTATAACACCAAATGATGTTAAACCATATTTTGAAATGTTCTTACCAGAAAAAAATGTTTTGGGTATCACAAGTGTTATTTTAAAAGATGGAACACAATATACAAATATTCCTGAACCACAAGAATTTTTAGGACTTGATAATAGATGGTATGAAGTAAAAGCACTTGCGGAAGATAGAGTGTTTATTGAAGACCCAACAAAAGTATCCGATCAACCAGGTATTAAAGTTGGTAAATACATAACAACAAATACAAAGTTTATTACTGAATATACACCAGAAGGTTATTTAAAAATGACATTTGGTGGTGGTAACATCTCAGCTGAAGAACAGTTAAGAGAGTTTGCCAGAACCGGAAATTCACTTGATTTAAATAAGTATTCAAACAATTTAGCGTTAGGGGCTGCACTAAAGTCAAATTCAACCTTATTTATTCAATATAGAATTGGTGGTGGTCAAGGATCTAATTTAGGTTCAAATGTTATAACACAAATCGGAACTGTTTCATTTTCTGTAAATGGACCATCTGAAAGTGTAAATAGAAGTGTTGTTAACACTTTAAGATGTAACAATGTAACTGCGGCAATCGGTGGTGCAAACGCACCAACAACGGAAGATGTGAGACAAATGATTTCTTTTAACTTTTCCGCTCAAAATAGAGCGACAACCATTAATGATTATGAATCGTTAATAAGAACAATGCCTTCACAATTTGGTGCACCAGCAAAAGCTTCAATTACCGAAGAAAACAATAAAATTAAAATCAAAATGTTATCATACGATTCAAGTGGTAATTTGACAGATACAATCTCAAACACACTAAAAAATAATGTCGCTAATTATCTATCAAACTATAGAATGATTAACGATTATATTTCAATTGAAAGTGCAAACCCAATTGATTTAGCTATTGATGTTGATGTTGTTTTAGATGCAACACAAAATCAGGGAGCACTTGTTTCAAAAGTAATTGATTTAACAACAACATTTTTTAGTCCAACAACCAGACAATTAGGTCAAAATGTTAATGTTTCAGAATTAAGAAGAATCATCCAAAATGAGAATGGTATTGTTAGTATTTCGGATATTAGATTTTACAACAAGGTTGGTGGACAATATTCGTCAAATCAAACATCCCAAAGATATTCTGATCCTGCAACAAAACAAATCCAATTAATCAATGATACAATATTTGCAGAACCAACACAAATATATCAAATTAGATATCCAAATAAGGATATTAACATTAGAGTTATTAATTTAAAAACAGTAAACTTCACTTAATAATTTATTTATTGTCATTTAAGATTATTTTTTGAAAATAGGAAATAAACTATTTATCAAAAAAGTATAATTTAATGCCAAAATCATATAGAATAAGAACCGAAGTTGGTCAAGACAAATACATAAATGTCAAGTTAGAACAAGATTTTGACCAATTAGAAATACTTTCATTAAAGATAAATGAATCCGATGTTTACACCAGAGTATGTTCTGATTATGGTGTTGTCGTTGGTAGGGTTTTGGTTAATGGTGGTTTTGGTGTCCCAAACGCTAAAGTATCAATCTTTGTCCCCCTAACAAGTGAGGACGAAACAAACCCAATTATAACTGAACTATACCCATATAAAAGTTTATCAGATTTAAATGAAGATGGTTATAGATATAATTTATTACCAAAAGATCCCTCTTATTCGGTTCACGCTGCAACTGGGACATTCCCAACAAGGGATGAGGTGTTATTGGATCAATCATACATTGAGGTTTATGACAAATATTATAAATATTCTGTAAAAACGAATGAAAGTGGTGATTTTATGATTTTTGGTGTCCCAACTGGAACACAAACACTCGTTATGGATGTTGATCTATCTGATATCGGTTGTTTTTCTTTGGCACCACAAGATTTAATTGACTCTGGTGTTGCAACACCATCACAAGTTAATGGAAATAGGTTTAAAACCTCGACAAATCTAAATGAATTACCACAAATTAAAACATTAAATAAGGTTATTGAAATATCACCATTTTGGGGTGATGTTGATGTTTGTCAATTTGGTATAACAAGAGCCGATTTTGATTTAACGGCCGAAGCTAATATTAAAATAGAACCAACCGCAGTGTTTATGGGTTCCATAATAACAACAGCGGAAGATGATGCTTTAAAAACAAATTGTAAACCAAAAAATAATACCGGTAATTTATGTGAATTAATTACTGGTCCGGGACAAATTTTAGCGATTAGACAAACTATATTTCCGGATGAAAAAAATTTACCAATTCTTGAGGAATATCAATTTGAACAAAATGGTAAAGTAATCGATGGTGACGGATCCTTCTTGGTAAATGTCCCAATGAATATTGATTATGTTATTACTAATGAATTTGGACAACAAGTTATATCAAATGACCCAAAGAAAGGGATTGCAACAAAAGGTAGGTACAGATTTAAATTTAAATGGGAAAATGAACAAGGATTACAAAATCAATTCCAACGAGCAAACTTCCTTGTCCCAAATATCAAAGAACACGGATGGGTGTCATCAACAAACGACCCATTTGACCCAACGGTCGCAACACCATTACCGGTAACATTAGCCGCCGGTGTTGTATCTGGATCAACCGTGGCACCGGGAACTGGTGGGTTATTATTACAAGATAGTGTTAACTCAGCAAACTTAACCATTTTAAAAAATGGTCAACCATATTTTGGTGATACAACATCAATTCCGGTTAACGCAGGTGATATTATACAAATTGTCTCAAACCCAACTGACAACACACAGCCACAAATATTTAATTTTACATTTTTACCACAAAGTTATTTTGAGGTTTTAAAGTCATACGCATTTAGTTTAGATTGGGATGACTATAACGATGTTCAGCAAGCAATAAATTGTGAGGATACTTTTTATGAATTTAATTACAATAAAGTTTATACAACTGCAATGTTTTTGGATAGATATAAAAAAGGTATTGGTAGAGCCAGACACCTGGGTATAAAAGAAATTGATAATAGAACTTGTAAATCAACAGTTAATACTTTTCCGGTAAACGATATTATAAGAAATTTTGATTTTTTATTCTTTGTTTTTAATTTATTAATTAATGTTTTAACATTCCCAATATTAGTTTTACTATTTATCGCACACTTTATATCATTTATTTGGCCAATATTAAAATATGCTTTAATATTTCTTGGTGTTTATTTATTATACCAACAAGTTGAAGCCGCAATTGACTATACAAATTCAATATTAGAGTTAACAGCAACATCAATACCTGGTGGTCCGGTCATTAATATTGGTGTTATTGCTAGAGTAACTTGGCAAGGGCTTCAAATTTTGTTTAAATCGGCATTAGCAGTTGTCTTTACAACATTTGTTGTAAAAAAATTAACAAAGATTAATAACTTCCCAAGAATTGGTTTGCCAATGTTATCATATCCAGAATGTAATACTTGTGATTGTGAATGTGGGAATGCGGAACAAGACGATGACTTCGATTCAAATGCAATAACACAACAGATTCAAGCACAACAAAATGCATCTGGTGGTGGGAATTCACAAACAGCACAATCAAATTCGTTTTTAGCACCGGTTAATTTACCACAGTCATACACACCAGAACACCCAAATTACAATCAAAGACCCGGTAAAGATGTTGATGACAATGAAGGTGGTTATTTTGATATTTGTGCTGGTTCATCAAATGGGACATATAGGTCATTAATTAACCGACTCGTTGGTCAGGAAATTAGTAGTGAGGTTGTTGCTAGAGCACTTGTTGATTTTAAAAGATTATTTTCCGGTTATGAAGTCACATCCAGCCCTGAATCTTATAAGTTTAAAGCACCACAACCATTTTTATTTGGTGTTGAGAAAAAATCAGGTAATGATAGTCGTTATTTTGCACAACCAAGAACTGTAACATACCCACAGAAATTAAACGAATTTAATAGTAGAGATAAGTATTTTAGTGGTATTAATAAGATTACAACAAGTGTAAATAATTCACCGGTATACCACGACCAAATTGTTGTTTTATTAACTAAAAATGGGATTACAGATCAAATTGGTGTTGGGAGTTTATTTTCATTCCAAGATTTTAATATGTCAAATTGTAATCTGAATTTAACTGGTGGAACATTAAATCAGTTTGGTAATAACGCAATTACTGGAACATCATTGTCAAACGCAATTAGTATACCATTAACTATTAACTATGCGAATACACCAACGACTAATACGTCTGTTAATATCTCAATTATACAATCTGGTGATACTGAAAATTATTTACAATACCCAACGGATATTGAGTATTTCCAAATAATAACTGGAATGACGGTCAGTAAATTTTTAAGTATTGCCGACACAACAGATACAACTTTATTTCCGGTTAACTTCTTACAACATAAAGTTAGATATGATATTTTTGATTTCTGTAGTAGTCCAAATAAAATTATATCACCATTAACAGCACCATCAGATAGTAGTGTTACTGTTAATGATTTTAATTCCTTAAAAAGTTTGGCGGATTACGAAAACTATGAGTTAGTTTTCATTGTTAGAGGTGTTGATCCATATACTGAAAAACAAACCATTAAATATGATTTATCAAGAATATTTGGTTATAATTTTGGGTCAAACACAAGAACTTTTGAAGGGTCATATTACTTAAATGTCCCAATACAAGGGTTTAGTTCTGGAAATCAACCAACGAGTCACAATACTATTGATAACACATCGACAGAGTTGTATTTCCCATCATATACCTTTACATTAGATAGTAGTTTATATACTGGATTTACATCTGATTTACCATACTATTATTTATCAACTGATGATTTTACATTACCAGGTGGGAATACTTATAAACCGGTAAATACATTCCAAGATGTTAGTGTGTTATCTTCCGGTTCATATCAAGTTTTAGGTCCTAATGGTTATACACTACCAAAGTACGACCCAACAACAAACTATTTCGGTGGTGGTACATTCATAGCATTTAGAAATAATACATACTCAAACACACCAAGTGCACAACCAATTGTAGTCACCAAACCTTATTTTTACGGTGAAGTTAGTTCAACAACAGATTATGGTTGGCCAATAGCACTTACTGACTCAACTTTAGATATTTACACCTTATATTCTTCAGCTTATTACAGATTTACATTACCCAGTGTAAACTTTAATAGTGGTAATAATATTG
>JACCDX010930796.1_pt1 | contig 12006 bp, 10 predicted proteins | sample 7449681 | NCBI WGS metagenome assembly JACCDX01 (sample SAMN15323450, study PRJNA562643) | freshwater metagenome | isolation source: river surface water | place: USA:Blue River Watershed | collected 2017-08-18 | reverse complement strand
CCTGATGTTGCACCACTATCGCAACAAGGCGCGCCGTCAGCAGGATATCAACACCAATATCGACAAACTGCTCGCTGCCGGGCGCGATATTCCGGTGGAGTTATTGCGCGGCGATGAACCTAGAGCGGCGAGCGATAACGGTGATTTAAGTCGAGGGATTCGCAGCCTTTTCCTGGGGATCGGGCTACTGATTTTCCTCACCGCCCTGATGGGCTTTGATATAGGTGCCGTAGGGTTTATTTTGATTGGGCTTGGGTTATCGCACATTCTGATCTGGTACCTGAATAAACCCAAAGCGAGCGCCGAACCACAGGCTGGGCAACAGGACTAAACCGCATGTCAGTTCCCGATCAGGAATTGATTGCGCGGGTGGTCAGCCGCAAGGATCAGCATGCCTTTGCGCAGCTGGTCCTGCGTTACCAGTCGCAGCTGCGCACCTGGGCGCGGCGACTGTGTAATGGCGACACCCACCTCGCGGACGATCTGGCGCAAGAGACCTTTATGAAGGCCTATGCAGCGCTGGGTGCGTTTCGCGCGGAAGCCAAGTTTTCTACCTGGTTATATCGCATCGCCTTCAACATTGCTGCCAATCGCTGGCGCGCTAAAAAAATTGAATGGTGTGAGCTGGATGAGAACGAGGAGGTGGAAGCAGATCAGTGCAGCCTGCAACAATTCCATGCCCAAAAAGATGTAGAGGCAGCCATGCAAACGTTGAGTGCAGGGCAGCAGCTGGCCATTCGGCTATGCTTTGAAGATGGCTTTTCGCACGAAGAGGCTGCGACTATTATGGGAATTCCGCTCGGTACGGTAAAAACCCATATCAATCGCGGCAAACAGAAACTCCAAACCCTGTTGGCATCCTGGCAGGATGCGTTACCCGATTAACCGGTCTTGCCACCCATGCAAAGAAACGAGGTAGGTTATGAGTGACCAGTCTTTTGATGATTTCCTCAAGCGAACGCTGCAACAAAGCAGCGACTATATAGAGGATGGCGATTTTAGTGCGCGAGTGATGGCGAGCTTGCCGGCGCACCATCGCCTTAACCCCTGGCTGGAGCGATTGATTGTCGCTGTGCCAGTCACCTTGATCGCGCTGTTGGTGGTGAGTCAATTGCCTTGGCGCGATCTTGTCCGCCCTGTGTATGGGTGGTTACTGACGTTCGATAGTACCAGTCTGGTGACTCTGGCAGCTGGAGTAATCCTGTTGGTTGCTTCGGTACCTGTGCTGTGGATGTTGCGTAAGTCGGCGCTGATCTAATCGTAAATTGCCAGTGAAAAAAATCGTTTGATCGCGAAAGGGCTAAGTACCTTAAGTGATTAAACGATTTTTTTTTATCCTGAACAATCAACCTCTCTCAAACTCTACGCCTTGTTTTAGCGCGATATCTCTTATGGTATTTGCGCATTTTATAGACGGCTGCTATACCCAAATGAATCTTAACCCGCTCCCGTTGGATTACATTTTTCGTCGGAGCGATCTTTGTTGCACTAATAAGACTATTGCATAACTGTTTGTTACTTGAGGCTTGGACGATGCTCCGTTTGACCATTGCAAAAAAATTGATGTTGCTGGTAACCATCGCCTTGCTCGGGTTTGCAATTAGTCAGGGATACTCCCAGTGGGTTGAGCGAGCGAATGGTAAGCGGTTGGCTGAAGTCGAGCGGCGTTTGTATCCCACGTTGGAGTTGACGACGGTCAATTTGGGTTCGCTGTTGCTAATGGAACAACAAATTAACAGCTCGGTAACAACGGGTGACGAAGCTGCGCTGGAACACGCAGATAAGCACTATCAGGAAATTCGTGAAAATCTGCAAAAACTGGCGCAATTAAATAAAAATATGGCGCCGCAGGTGCAAGAAATTGATGTTTTGTTACAGGATTGGTACGGCACCGCGACTCGTATTGCCAAAAGTTTTATCGGCGGCAGTGTAGATTTTGAAAAAGTGGGCGCAGAGGCAGCAACGAATGCGGAGAAACTGAAGTCGCTACGCAAATTACTGTCGACCATGAAAGAAAAAACCACCGAAGAGTTTACCCGTTCAATTAGCGAAACGGTGGATTCATCCAGAAACGCCGGGCGCATCGCCTTGATCATTGCAGCCTGTGTTGTTATCGCGTTGATTGGCGTTAGTTCAGTCATTGGCCGATCGATCACTTCCAGTATTAACGAGGTTACAGCGTCGTTAAAAGAAATGTCTTCGGGCGAAGGTGATCTGACAAAACGAATTCACTACAAGGGCCATGATGAAATTCTTTACCTTGTAAAGTATTTCAATGCCTTTGTAGAAAAACTTCACAGTTCATTTGCGACTGTTAGCGGAGATGTTGGCGGGTTGGCTACAGTCGCGTCACGCCTGACCAATTCCAGTAGCCAAAATCTCGGGCGAATCAATGAACAGGCGCGCGCCATATCAGCGATGCGCACCTCTATCGAAGAGCTAATGAAAAGCGTGCATGAGATCGCAGAATTTGCGGGCAATGCATCGTCGCAAGCACAGGATGCAAGTTCTGCTGCGGCGCGCGGCAAAGAAACCTTGTCTGCAAACGTCGCAACTATTAGCACGCTCGCAGAAGAGGTGCGCAGTGCCGCGAATGTCGTAAATCGTTTCGAAGAGTTTTCCAGCGACGTTGGACAATTGCTGAATACAATTCAGACGGTGGCGGAGCAAACCAACTTGCTTGCGCTGAATGCGGCGATTGAAGCAGCGCGCGCGGGCGAACATGGCCGCGGTTTCGCTGTGGTCGCGGATGAAGTGCGCGGCCTTGCTGTGCGTACGCGTCAGGCGACGGAAGAAATTCACAAGGTGATCAGTGAATTGCGTTCGGTATCCGCTAGTGCAGTTACTGCCATGCAAGGCAGTGTGGAGCGTGCGAATCGCGGCGTAGAAGCTACCGCAGCATCTGGTGAAGTACTCAATTCCATTCTCAATAATGTAGAAACTATCAGTAGCATTAATGAGCAGATTGCAGCGGCCACGCAAGAACAATCGGCAACATTTGCCCATGTGTCCGAGCACGTAAATGGAATCTATCACAACACCCAGTTGGTCACTGCCAGCACGAATGAGTTGGATGAAGTGAGCCGCGACATAGGCGATATCAGCGAAGCACTGCGCAAAATCGCCCGGCAGTTCCGCGTCTAGTCAGTTTTTATCTTGCCCACGGCGGCTGGTGGACAAGAAGGATTTTTCAGGGAGTTAATGCACAGGTGAGTGCGCAACAAGAGGAGTGTCACGCAATGAAAAAAATCAGCTTGAATCGTAAAAAAAATCACCTTGCCTGGGCAATTGCACTGTTAATGTCGGCGCATTTTGCTAATGCCAGTGATGTCACCATCTCCGGTTTTTTATCGGTGGGTGGTGGCATGGTCGACGATGAAGACAGCATCCCCTATGGCGGTTATGACGAGGAAGATCTCACCTTTGATCGCAACTTGCTGGGCTTACAAGTGAGCGGGCAAGTAAGCGAAAAAGTTACCGCCACGGCGCAATTAATTGCACGCAGCGGCGACGATTACCAGGTCAATTCTGAATGGGCCTATTTAACCTGGCAGGCATCGGATGCCATAAAGGTTCGCGCGGGCCGGTTGCGCACCCCGTTTTATATGTATTCGGATTTTCTCGATGTAGGTTATTCCTACGCCTGGATTACTCCTCCGCAAGAAGTGTATTACCTGCCGTTCAATAACGTCGATGGCGTGGACGTCTATTTCACGGGCACTCTCGGTATTTTCGATACCAGCTTGCAGGCTTATTTCGGTAGCTTTACTGATGACCTTGTTTTAAATGGAGCTCGAGCTGATGCGCAAACGCGCAACCAAATGGGAGTATCCGGAACTGTTGGTAAAGATTGGTGGACTTTGCGTGCCGCTTATCATCAGGCGGATCTAACCGTAGATGTGACTGGCACACCGATTAGTCCGACAACCACCTTGGGCGGCTTTGCTGACACTTTATCCGCGTTGGGCTTCGGGGCTAACGCGGATCGTTTGCTTGTTGAAGAAGATGATGCCTCCTTTTCCGAGGTCGGAATTAATATCGATACAGGGCGTTTTGTTGCAGCGGCCGAGCATGTGGAGTTTGATCCTGGCGATGCGGTACTTTCTAAAAACATTCGTGAATATGTAATGGTTGGGGTGCGTGCAGGTGATTGGCTATTCCATGTTACTGCCGCTAAAGCCAAAGATGAGGCAACCCATCCGGAATCGGGTATTCCCGCTAATCAACCCTTGCCGGTGGTGGGCAGCACTAATGTGTTGATTGGTACCTTGAAAGCCATTGCAGAGTCACAAGTGAATGAGCGCGATGTCCTGTCGTTTGGTACTCGCTGGGATGTCACAACGGGGACTGCCATTAAATTCCAGTTTGATGACGTGGATGATCTTGATGGCGATCAAAAAGTTTACTCAGTTGCCTTGCAAACTGTTTTCTAAGCGGAGGTGACATTATGAAAACATTATTCAGTATGTTTGCACCGCTCGTCCTTGCTTTGGTGGTAAACGCTGCGACGGCAGAAGTGGCGGTTATCGTACATCCGTCGTTAAGTGTAGATTCCCTAACCGAGGACGATGTTGCGCGTTTGTTCCTCGGTAAAGCCAAAAGCTTCCCCGGCGGTGCGCAGGCGGTTCCTATTAATCAAAATGAAGGTTCAACGGCACGCGACAAGTTCAATGAAACTGTGTGTAAGAAAAATGCCAGTCAGTACAAAGCCTATTGGTCACAGCTGGTGTTCACCGGCAAGGGAACCCCACCAAAAGATGGTGGTAATGATGCCGAGGTAAAAGCGTTGATAGCCTCCAATCCCAACATGATTGGTTATGTCGATAGCGGCACGGTAGATGCGTCGGTAAAAGTCGTTTACAAAATCCCCTAATGGGTACCGGAGCCTGCCATGGCAGGCTCCATGTATCTGCAAATCGATTAATCAGTCCTCTCCGGAAAAATGGCTAAAATTGTGCAGTGCTTCATGTTTTTGGCATCGAAATTAGCAAAAAATGGGCTGCAATGGCATTATTTATGAATAAGTATGACAAAACTATGCACCAATTTTTCATGGTCCCAGGTGCTGGTTCCCTCCCTAATAATAATTATTCCCTGTTGGTCCCTACGCTTGATGCTCTGTGCGTGTTCGCCGCTGGGGCTCAATGGTTTTGCCACGCTAAATCTAACACTGGTTTTATGGAAGTATCGCAATGAAATGGTTTTTCGCGTTTGGCTGTTACCTATTCAGTCTGTCTGCTTTTGCCACCTTGAATGATGGTATCGAAGCGTTAGAGAAACAAAATTACAGTCAGGCTTTGGCCGAGTTTAAAACACTCGCATCAGTCGGTAATGCTGAGGCACGTTTTTATCTCGGTATTATGCAAAAAAATGGTTATGGAATGCCCGCCGACGCCGGTCGCGCGTTGGGCTGGTTTAAAAAAGCTGCCAGTCAGGGCTATGCGCCTGCCAACCGTGAAATGGGCAAAATGTATTTGATCGGCGAGGGTGTGGACGCCGATTTGGAAGAAGCCGTTGAATTATTGGAAGCTGCAGCTGAGCAGGGTGATGAAGCAGCGCAGATGGAAGTGGGGCAATTGTATATTGCCGGTGGAAAAGTCGAAAAAGATTCTGCACGTGCGGCGCAATGGTTGGAAAAAGCAGCGGCGCAAGGCAACTCGCAGGCCCAATACCAGCTCGCCAATTTGTTGTATCAGGGGGATGGTGTCGAAAAAAATATCGAGCAGGCGCTCAAGTGGTATCAGCAAGCCGCGGCTGCCAGTCAGGTTGATGCGCAGTACACACTGGCTTATTTGTATATGGATGGTCAGGCAATAACGCAAGATTATCCGCGCGCCTTCTCGCTTTTCCAGCAAGCCGCTCAGGCGGGCAATAGAAATGCCCAGTATATGCTGGGCTATATGCTCGACCAGGGGATGGGAGTGGCTAAAAATCCAAAGTTTGCCTTTGATTGGTATTTAAAAGCCGCTCAACAAGGCTACGACGAAGCGCAATTAATTGTGGGCTATATGTATTTCACTGGAAAAGGCGCCACCAAAAACCAGGCACTGGCAGAAGATTGGGTGACCAAGGCAGTTGCGCAGGGCAACGCCAAAGCCAAAAAATTATTGGAAGAAATGCACCGCGCGGCGGGCCAGTAGGAAGTATTTTCAATCGGCAATTGCTGTTGTAAAAAAACAGCGAAACAAATTCTGCGTGGCGATTAATGTTTCAAATAGAAAACACATCGCCCGCTGGATAGCAACCAACACCAGATTTTCTTCAAGAGGGAGAGCATCTAATTTTTCGTTGGTTGCGCAGGGTGTTTAATCCAAAAGCATAGCGAACTTCAGGAGAAGCTATTCGATGATGTTAATTAAAAACACACACAAAAAGCGCAGCCTTGCTCTGGCTGTTGCAAGCATGATGCTCGCGCCTTGGGCGTTGGCATCTGACGTCAACGTATCCGGATTTTTATCGGTTGGCGGCGGTATGGTCGATGATGAAACCAGTGTCCCCTATGACGGGTACAGTGAAGAAGACCTGACGTTTGATCGCAACTTACTTGGTCTGCAAGTGACCGGCCAGGTAAGCGAAAGAGTCAGTGCGACAGCGCAGCTAATTGCACGCAGTGAAAATGATTACGAAGTCGATGCCGAGTGGGCGTATTTGTCCTGGCAGGCATCGGACAACGGTAAAGTACGCGCGGGTCGTTTGCGTACTCCCTTGTACATGTATTCCGATTATCTCGACGTAGGATATTCCTACCCCTGGATCAGTGCGCCGAATGAAGTATATTACTTGCCATTTAACAACGTGGATGGTGTGGACTATTACCTGACGGCGGCACTGGGTAGTTTTGATACCAGTATTCAAGCGTATTTCGGTAGTTTTGAATCCGACTTCTCTTTCGAGGATGGCACTCAGGGGTTTGCCAGCTTGCGCAACCAAATGGGTGTTGCTGCAACTTTTGGTAAAGACTGGTGGAACTTCCGCGCAGCCTATCATCAGGCTGATTTAACGGTTGATGTATTTAATCCGACCCTCAATGGATTTGTAGCGAGCTTGCAAACCACTCCGTTCGCCAATTTAATCCCACGCATCGCCATTGATGATGACAAAGGCACCTTCGCACAAGTTGGTCTTAACATCGATACTGGTATGTTTGTCGCCGCCGCCGAGCATGTGGAATTTGAAGTGAAAGAAACTATGCTGGCAAAAAACATTCGCGATTATGTGATGGTGGGTTTGCGCTTTGGTGACTTCCTGTTCCACGTTACCGGCTCGCAAGCGGATGATGAAATTGCCGAACTCTCTGCCGGAATTCCTGCCAGCGCACAAACTGCGGTACTGATTGGCACGTTGGATGCGATTGCTGCTGCGCGTGATGTAGATCGCGAAGTGATCAGCTTTGGTACTCGCTGGGATGTTACGTCAGGTACAGCGCTTAAATTCCAATATGACGACGTAGATGATGTGAAAGGCGAGCAGAAAGTCTATTCCGTTGCCTTACAAGCTGTATTCTAAAGGAGCTGCACAAATGAAAATTATCATGAAATCATTGGCTGCAGCGGTAGCTTTGGGCTTGTCTTGTCTTTCTATGGCTGAAGTAGCGGTAATTGTTCATCCATCAGCGGGTTTTAGTTCGCTTACGGAAGACGATATTTCACGTATTTTCCTCGGCAAAAGCAAAAGCTTCCCCGGTGGTAGCCAAGCGGTGCCTGTGAATCAAAATGAAGGTTCAGCCGCGCGTGAAAAGTTTAACGACGCTGTGTGCAAGAAAAATGCAAGCCAATACAAAGCCTATTGGTCACAGTTGGTATTTACCGGTAAAGGTACACCACCGAAGGATGTTGGTGACGATGCGGCGGTAAAAGCCCAGGTCGCTGCCAACCCCAACGCCATCGGCTACGTGGATGCCAGTGCGGTGGACGCCAGCGTGAAAGTGGTATTCAAGTTGCCCTGATCCGGCCTTGCATTTACCTGGAAAGCCCGCTTTTTGCGGGCTTTTTTATGACCAATAAAAATCCCTGTTGTGCGCCCAACTAGGCTAAAATGCGCGCCGTTCAGTGATCCAACCCTATATTTTCCTTCTTAGTCGTACAGTCCAGAGAATTTACCCGTGATCTCCACCGCTAATATCACTATGCAGTTTGGTGCAAAACCCCTGTTTGAAAATGTCTCCGTCAAATTTAACAACGGCAATCGCTACGGCCTGATAGGAGCAAATGGCTGTGGTAAATCCACCTTCATGAAGATCCTTGGCAGCGATCTGGAACCGTCCGCCGGGCAGGTCATGCTTGAACCCAACACGCGCTTGGGTAAGTTAAAACAGGATCAATTTGCCTACGAAGAATTTTCGGTGGTAGACACGGTCATCATGGGGCACACCGAATTGTGGGCAGTGAAATCCGAGCGTGATCGCATTTATTCCCTGCCGGAAATGAGCGAAGAAGATGGTATGCGCGTGGCTGAGTTGGAAGTAGCCTTCGCAGAAATGGATGGTTACACCGCTGAATCCCGTGCGGGTGAATTATTGCTGGGGCTGGATATTCCTATCGAGCAACATTTTGGCCCTATGAGCGCCGTTGCACCGGGTTGGAAATTGCGTGTGTTGCTCGCGCAGGCATTGTTTTCTGATCCGGATGTGTTATTGCTGGACGAACCGACCAACAACCTGGATATCAATACGATCCGTTGGTTGGAAAATATTTTAGTTGAGCGCAATAGCACTATCATTATTATTTCGCACGACCGTCACTTTTTAAATTCGGTGTGTACGCACATGGCGGATTTGGATTACGGTGAGCTGCGCGTTTATCCTGGAAACTACGACGACTATATGATGGCGTCCACGCAAGCGCGTGAAAAATTATTAAACGAAAACGCGAAGAAGAAAGCACAAATTGCCGAGCTGCAAGCTTTCGTTAGTCGCTTTTCTGCCAACGCCTCTAAGGCCAAGCAAGCGACCTCGCGCGCAAAACAAATCGACAAAATCCAACTGGATGATGTTAAACCTTCAAGCCGTGTCAGCCCCTATATTAAATTTGTACAGAATAAAAAGCTGCACCGTCAGGCAGTTACTCTGGATCAGGTCGCCAAGGGTTTTGATCGCCCATTATTTAGCGATTTAAGTTTGCAAATTGAAGCGGGCGAGCGCATCGCGATCATTGGCCCTAACGGCGCCGGTAAAACAACCTTGTTGCGTTGTTTGTACGGTGATTTGCAACCCGATAGCGGTACCGTGAAATGGGCTGAGCAAGCAGAGATCGGTTACTTCGCGCAGGATCACGCCGCTGATTTTGTCGATGATGTGAACCTATTCGACTGGATGAAACAGTGGACTAAAGGTGATGAGCAATTAGTGCGCGGTGCTTTAGGGCGAATGCTTTTTTCCAACGATGAAGTGAAGAAAAAAGTAAAAGTATTATCCGGTGGTGAAAAAGGCCGCATGCTGTTTGGCAAGCTCAGCCTGGTCAATCCCAACGTATTGTTAATGGATGAGCCCACCAACCATTTGGATATGGAATCGATTGAGGCATTAAACCTCGCGCTGGAAAATTATCCCGGCACATTGATTTTTGTCAGTCATGATCGCGAATTCGTATCCTCTCTGGCCACGCGCATTATCGATATGCAGCCCACCGGATTGATAGACTTTCACGGTAACTACGAAGATTATTTGCGCAGCCAGGGGATCTATACAATTTGATTTAAGTGGGGGGATCGCAATAAATCCCCCGCCACTTGCGTAATTTTGGGTACGGCAAAACAGCCTTGCAATCGCGGGTCCATCGTGTTGCTGAGATATGTATGTAATGAAGGGCTAACCGAATCGACTGAGCTTGAGCCAGGCAATCTGTTGTACGCGAAAGTAGTGTGTAAGTTGGGCGGTGTTAAAAAAATTGTAGGAATTTTAAATGGTGGGCCCAGCTGGACTTGAACCAGCGACCTGCCGATTATGAGTCGGATGCTCTAACCAACTGAGCTATAGGCCCCAAGGGAAACTGCTGAATCGCAGTGGGCGGCATTATAGTGAGTTGTGTTCGGTGTGGCTAGGGTTAATTTTTTCTGATTTTTATCAGCATGAGATAAAAAAACCGCCGATTGGCGGTTTTTTTTTGCGTTTACGCGATTGTAGGTCTTCGCTCCTAATTGCACACAGTACCGGTTACCGCGGGTACAACAGCAGTTCCATTTGGTTTGGTGCCTTGGAAGCCGAACTCAACGGATTGCCCGGGTTGCATCGTTCTATTCCAGTCCATATGTGTGGCGCTGTAAGGGTTGCTGCCGCTCATCACGCTATTCCAGATGTTGGTTACCCGCGTCGCATTGGTGTAGTTCCAGCTCACGCTCCAGCCATTAATTGCTGTTGCGCCGGTGTTGGTGATTTTTATCGACGCGGTAAATCCGCTGCCCCAATCATTGGTGACTGTGTAGGCACATTTTCCATTGCTGGCTGCTTTGGATGAGCTTGAGGCGCTCCTGGATGTTGTTGCACTGCTTGAGGTGCGTGACGAAACGGAAATACTTGAACTTTTGGACGAGCTGGAGGATGTGCTTGGTGCGCTGCTGAATGAGACAGAGCTGACCACACTGTTTCTATCTATTTTGTCGAGCATGATTTGCGCATAGCGCCGGCCAAATTCGCGATAGGAGGCAGTAGTGAAGTGATACACATCCATGCCGGGCAGGCCCAATGCCGAAACAACGTGGGCATTGTTGATTAACCCTGGTAGCTTTCTAACTTCGGCATTGTGCCAATGACAGCAGGAGCCATAGTCTGCGTAGAGTAATTCGCCAGCGAGAAAAGGCACGTCGCCAATACCAAGATCTTTGCGCAAATCAGTGACGATCTCTTTGACTTGGTATTTCCAATTCGGGTCGCTGGTATCGCTTTCCCCTTGATGAAAAATAATGCCTTTAATGACACCTGCTTGTTGGGCTTTTTTGGCCATATCGAGTAACCAGGCATAGCCACCGTTAAACTGCGTGGGTAGGTTCTGATTATTTCGGCCAATAGGCGCGGATTTTTGGTATAGCTCTATCGGGGTTCCGGAGACAGCGGCGGGAACCAATCCAATGGTGACCGAACTCGGCATTCCATCGGCCATGGTTTTGCCAAAATAATCGCCGGGACCCAGCCCGCTATAGCATCGATTAAGTGGCGGTGATGCCACATACCAGTTGCCATAGGTACGACCTAAATTGCCGCAATTCAAATCCGCCATGACTTTTACGCGGGGATTGGTGACGCGGTCCTGCGTCTCGATGGGCGCCGCACCTTCCATATTGGACTGGCCAAACATCAAGTAAATATGAAAATTTGGATCGGGAGCGGCTGAGGCTTGATTTGCCGCCATTGATAACAAAATCGGGAAGAGTAATTTTCCGGGTGCATTATTTTTATTAAACATGGGTGACTCCTTCATTGCTTAAGTGGGGATGTGCAGTCGTTATTGTTTGAACCACTAACTTCAAAGTTCGCGCGGATATTGGCCGAGGGAACAGTAAATGGCTTGATTGGAATACAGGAATGTTTGATGGGCGCAGAAAGTTGAAGCTTTATTGCAAAAAGGAGAAGTGCAGGTTTCGCCGAGAGGAATTATTGACGGTGCTAATTGCGGGCTGAGCGGGGATTTTGCTGGCGTGCAAAAAATAAAACCCGCCGAAGCGGGTTTTAGGAATGGCGATCAATTAATCATCCAGGAAGCTGCGCAGGTGATCAGAGCGCGATGGGTGGCGCAATTTGCGCAACGCCTTGGCTTCGATCTGACGGATACGTTCGCGCGTTACATCAAATTGTTTACCTACTTCTTCCAATGTGTGGTCGGTGTGCATATCGATACCGAAACGCATACGCAGTACTTTCGCTTCACGTGCGGTGAGGCCAGCCAGCACTTCGCGAGTCGCTTCCATCAGACCTTCCATAGTCGCCGACTCCACCGGAGAAATAATGGTGGTGTCTTCGATAAAGTCGCCCAGATGCGAATCTTCATCGTCGCCGATTGGCGTTTCCATGGAGAT
>JACCDX010760568.1_pt1 | contig 12006 bp, 13 predicted proteins | sample 7449681 | NCBI WGS metagenome assembly JACCDX01 (sample SAMN15323450, study PRJNA562643) | freshwater metagenome | isolation source: river surface water | place: USA:Blue River Watershed | collected 2017-08-18 | reverse complement strand
GTCGATGAGTGCCGCGCTTGCCCAGACCGCACCGGCACCAGCACCGGCTTCCGTTGCTGCGCCAGTACCGCCTGCTGCGCCCAAGGCACCGGCTGCAGCAGATAAACCGGCGGCAGTGCCGGCACCTGCTGCTGCAAAGCCGGCTGATGCTGCCAAGGCAGCCGCTGCAGCGCCCAAGGCAGCTGAACCAGCCAAGCCTGATACGGCCGCCAAACCAGCTCAGGCAGACCCGCAAGTCGCTGCCAAAGCGCCCGAGCCGGAAAAAAAACCCGCTGCATCCAAACCGGTCGAGACTGCCAAGCCTGAAGCAAAGTTGGAGAATGATGCGCAATCTGCAGACAGCGCAGCCAAAGAAGCGGAAGCGAAAAAAGAGGCGGAAGCAAAAAAGGAAGCCGAGCGCAATAAACGCGCTGCCCAATCCTGCCTGATTTCTGAATTCAGGGCCATAGGCATGGAGACTGCCAATGGCGAAGAACGTCGCAACAAGGCACTCAAATGGCTGGCCAAAAATGGCCGCGACTGTACGCCGCAAAAATTAATCGCGCTCAGGAACAACCGGTCGCAATGGATGGGTTCGGCTGACTCGACTGTCGTTGCCGCCGCTGTGGATGTACTAGTTGAGAAATTAACGGAAGGCTCGCCAGAAGCGATCACCCTGCTTTATGGAACGGCGCCGCCACCGCCCAAGCCCGACGACAAGAAAGACGCGCCGAAGAAGAAATAAAGCTAAGAGCGCTTCACGACTTAGCCAGCATCGCAGGCTTTGCGTCACTAGACCTTAGCGTTAGCGCAATAGCGATACGCCGTTATGCCTCAGTACGTAAGGCGAGGAAAGAAGGAATCGGTGCCTGGATCTGCACCGCAGCCGCTTCCTCAGCCAGCTCGGCCGCTTTCACGACTTCACGCTTGGTCTGGTGTTGCGAAGAATGACGGATCGCCCTGAAACGATCCAGCACGGAACCACTGACTTTGTGCTGGAAATTCGCTTCTTTGGAATTCTGCTTGTGGCTCACTTCGCGCTCGGCCAGCTCTTCTACTGACTGGCCAAACTGCATAAAGCTTTCACGCTCAGCCTCAGTCCCATCAATAACAAAGTACTGGCAGCCAAAATACGCATCCGCGCGGGTACTGAACATCACCGGCTTGGCAAGTGCAATATCATGCTGGAATGCCTCAGCAAACAAGGCTTCGTAATTTTTTGCATTGCGCAGCTGGCTGGGCACGATGGCCAGCTTCGGTGAATTGCGCAGGCGCGAATTGAAGACGAAAGAAAAACGGTTCACAAAATCCAGCGTGCTCTTCTGCTCGATCTTGCTCATGGAAACCGGCACTAACACGATATCAAACTCAAACAGAAATTCGGGCGGCAATACATCGACCCAGGCCAGATCGCAAATAATGACCTGGCTGGCCTCAACAATATTTCTCAGTGCATCTTTAGCCATCAAAAACGCATTGCCCGCACCTTTTGCATTCGGCAGACTGATCTTTTTGCAGTTGATGCCGACATCAGCAGCTTCATGCACCCAGCCGGATGATGAAGCCTGAAAATCAAAATCAATCAGCGAGGTTTTTTTACCGGCAACACGCGCAAAATAGGCCGCAAGGTTTGCCGCAATCGTGCTTTTACCAACGCCACCTTTTTGATTAGTAATCAGAATTTTCAATGGCGCTTTCATGGCTTCCCTTAGTGAGCTGCATGCTCAAATTTTTTGTTTGGATTGTTATCGTTGTTTTCTGAGCGGGTTCCGACTTTGACTGGGGAAGTTACCCCTAAGTAACAAATCCAGTATAAATTAGGATTTTTAATAAATCTATCGGTTTAATAAAAATATGCGTACAAATTATGTCGCAGACCTTGCCCTTGAGGGCAAAAATAAAAACGGGCACGCCTGTTCGGCGCACCCGTTCGGGATAGCAAAAAAAACGATGCCGATCACGGTGCCAGAACTTGTACCCGGCGACCGTTCAATGGCTGCACCGGACGTGCATTCATCTTGTAGAGCTTTTTGAATGCTGCCAGCTGCGCATACGAGATTTCTATTGGTGTTTTCATAACATGCCATTTCACGTCTTCGCTGCAAGGTGGCGTGGTCAGTGAACCGCTAAAGCCGTAGTAGACCGGATCGGCAGGCAGCAAATCAGCCGGATTGAACACATTCAGTGGCCGGGTCTGGTTTTCCTGCAGCGGCAGATTATCAAACACCGGCTTTAAGGCAGCATTTTCCTTGCCGAGCTTGAATAACACGCCGACCACGGCCAGCTTATTGTCCCCAACCTTGTGTACTAAATGCGCGACCATATGGTAGGCCATGCTGTCGATTTTCTCTTCGCTGGGCGTATGGAAATGAAACTGCACCAGCTTGTATTCCATGCCATCAAAGCGCGCCGTACCGGAGTTAGGCAGGTTCACCTGTATGGTGTGACCATTATTGATGATCTCGGCCGGGCCCGGCTGATAGGAAAACAAGATAGGACGCAAGCCGCCCTTTTCCACCTCGCGCGTCTCGATATTGATAGGCGACTGCCTTTTGCCCAGGCCACAGGTTTTAAAGGACGGATCCATCGAACCCCAGCCCGCAGGACCGTGCTCGCCCTCATATTCCCAATGCGGTTTCGGGCCAGCACCGGCCAGGGCAAAAGAACTGATCAGTAAGCCCGTCAAGGCCAAACCAAGTTTGCGATTCATAGACAACCTCTTTAAATGAATAACCGAAAAAACAGGGCAAACCATGCGCCCGCTCAGTCGTTTTGTAGATCGTCACAATGACAAAAATACGACCAGACTAAATTTTATATAAATAATTACATCGTCAAGACCGGGTAAAGCTTTAGCCGGCTAATAGATTACCTCAGGCAGGTCGCGCGGGTTTTTCTGTATCCATCCGGCCTGCAGCCAGTGCGCATATTCCCCGGAAAACTGCCATAAAATCAATGCATTACGCGTGCCGACCGGAAAAATCGGTGAAGTAAAATGATCCATCCATACCCGGCAGGCACCGACTTGCGTGAGCAGCTTGCGATGCAAGGCATCGCCATGCACGGCCTCAGCTGTTAAGCCCAGCTGCGTGATTTCAGCATTGTAAAGTCGCACCGGCCGTGATGGTATCAGCGCCGGCTCAACCGGCCCTGAGAACAAGTCATGCAGGCTGCCCCATTCGCGCCCCTTTAAACGCCTGGCAAAATCCTGCAAATCGGCTTCTGCCTGATCCTGATCTTCCACTCTGAAACGATGCTGCCCGAGCACATTGTCGAAAAAAACGAAAGCATCGGGAAAACGCTGCAATAAAACCTCAAGCCCGGCTATGCCATCTTGCTTATGCGTATAAAGCTTGGTGCCAGATTCGCTCAGCAAGGTGCCGTGATTAAGGCGAAACAAAAACATGCCAAACGAATCAAGATCGACCAGATCAATACGCTCGAAATTCTGCAACCATTTGCCCGACATCATCCAGCCGGCGCTGCCGCCTATCAAAAGCAAATGCTTGGAAGCAGGCTTGACGCTATCGAGCCATTCAGCAATCAGCTTGGTGGTTGGCGACCATAATTTTCGGCGCCGTAAGGCGCGCACATGCCAGCGCATGCCGCCTGTCACATCAGATAGCACAGACGGATTCCAGAATGCGACGGATAGGCGTATCAGGCGGAACCGGTTCCCAGTCCTTTAGCATGCCCATCTTGGTGATCTCATTGCCCCGCAACATCTGGCCAGTGTAAAAAGACATATGAATGATGCGCGCCTTTTTATCGGGGCAGTCCAATTGCAGCATGGAACGCGTGGAGCGATAAATGTTTTTATTGGTATCCATCTGGGCATAGCGATAGTCCATCAGGCTCCAGACTTCGCGTATGCCGCCTTTGACAGACAAGGTCTGTTTATCTACATAAAAGTCGCCATGATCAAAATTGGCCACCCTGCTCCAGTCGGCATGCGCGCTGCCACTGACTAACAACAGCAATACAATCAATTTTTTCAAGCTCACTGCTCCAACTCGACAAGTTCAATTTTTTCAGCACCGCGCTGCACCGGGATTGTTTACTTCGCAGGCAAGCCGCCGACCAAGCCAGCCGCGGCACCTTTAACGACGTTATCGGCAATCTCTTCACGGGTCTTGCCTTTGCCACCGCAACGGGTCGCCAGATTCGACGCATCCACTCTATCGACAGTATCAAGCCCGGCATTAGCGGCAACGACGGGCAATAACAGTCCGGCGCTCAAGACAACCAGCAGGGGCGTAGCAATATTGCTAACTTGTTTGGCGTTTTTATGCGTTTCCACAGCGGCCAGCGCCTGCTGGCAAGCCTCGGACTTGTATAACGGATGATCGGTATCCAGCCGGATCGCGGTCAGCTCGGATTCGCTCGCACAGGCAGCAAGCAGCACAGCAGCCGCGCAGCATAACAGGGAGCGATAGGTGACTGATTTCATTGGGCGTTAAGCCTGGATGGATAGAACATCATCTTAATAATAATGATGACTATTGTAAATAAGCAACTTTTTTATGTCCATTTTGCAAGCCATGCCGCACAATAGACTCTGAAGCGGCCATGCACGCCCGCTTTCACCACTCTTCAGTCCTGCTGATTTTGATTTTTGCCTGATGATGACTTTGCGCTCCTTAGCCACGCTTGCGATCATTGTGTATTTTGTGTTTCTGTTTTCCACGCTGATCACGCGCGGCCGCGTCATCACCGGTCCCTGGCTTTTTTTACTGCGCAGCTTTTTCCCTAACTGGCGTTTTTTCCATCGCGTCGGCCACGTGCCGGTCTTATTCATCCGTTACCGGCATCAAGAAAAAGGCTGGCAACCATGGCAATCAACCGTACCGCGCGCAATACGCCATCCCCTACAGCTGTTCCATAATCCTGCGGTCAATCTTGCGCTGGCCAATCAAAATCTGGTCGACCATTTGTCTGCAGATATTCAGGCATTGCCAGACGGTGCCGATAGCAGACAGCTGGTGACTTATCAGCTGGTTTTAAGGCTGGCGCGGCATTATTTACAGCCTGTCAGTATCCGGGAAAACATTCGTGAATATCAGGTGCAATTGCGGCTGGTGCCACCGGATGAAGCAGCATCCGAGGAAACGGCCATTCTGACCTCACCTGCAATCCTCTGGCAATCATGAATCTCGCAACCAGCATACGCGCACTCGAATGTCTTTGCGCAATCAGCCTGCTGATACAAACACTGGAATTCTTGCGGTTGCAATCCGCAACCAACGCAAACGGTATCTGGACCTGGTCAATACAGCAGGCTGAACTCGCCCACAGCAGTAGATGGATACAAAAGCTGGCGGCATGGTTATATCGCGACCGTGTGCATCATATGCACCTGGTGATACGTGCAGCGGCAGCGTGCAGCTTATTTTTCGGCTCAAGTCTCATCAGCAGCGTACTACTCTTTTTCAGTACGCTTATTTTGCTCATACGCTGGCGCGGCGCATTTAACGGCGGCAGCGACTTTATGACGCTTGCCGTGCTGTTGGGGATGATGATTGCACAGATCGCATCGATCTGGTTGCATCCCGTTGTCGCATGGCGTGCCGGTCTATGGTTTATCACCATACAATCGATCTCGTCATATTTCATCTCCGGCTCAGTGAAGTTATTTGACCATCGCTGGCGCAATGGCTGGGCCATGCCGTTTTTCATCAGTGGCGCAATATACGGCCCCTTAAAACCTGACAGCGTGTTTTATTCACGCTGGTTTGCGATTGCCGCTTCATGGTCGTTTATTTTGTGGGAGTGCACATTTCCTGTCGCGCTGGCCGGCCCGATCTGGGCAATCATCTGGTGCGCAGGTGCTGCCCTGTTCCATTTTCTGGTGTTCTGGCATTTCGGCCTCAACCGTTTTTTCTGGGCTTGGGCGACGACTTTCCCGGCAATTATTTACTGCTCGACGCAGCTGTGATGCTTCAGTAAGGGCTTGCGCATTACAAACAACACGATACGCCGGCCAATCTTGAGTAATGGATAAATCCAGCGCGCCAGCCATGCCTGAGAAAAGATGCGCGCATGCAGGCGATTGAAAAAATCACTCCCATCCGTATGCAGCGCAAGCACATGCATGGCCTCGGCGCCTGCATAAACATGATCATCAATGACGACCAGCATACCTTCATCAAGGTCATAACCGGCATCACGATAGTGGGCAATCAGGGGATCAGCATCGCGGGCATTGCGCAATTCAACATGGCCCGCACTTTTTAACAGGCGCAAATGCCGGTTATAGGCTGTACAAAACGGACAGCCGCCGTCATAGATAATAAGCATGAAGCCAGTTCGCTGTATGCGTGTGAATCAAAAACACTCAGCGAACCAGGCCACAGATCAGGAGAGGATTACTTGCCTCGCAAGCCATCAAACACTTCAGCGAATGAAGGCTGATTATGATGGCTGATACAGGCGCGTGCAGCTTCAATCACCAATGGAATAGGCTGGCCTTTCAGGGTACCAACGATCATTTCTTTGATCACTTTGAAAACCTGGCCTTCTTCGTCAATGATCTGGCCCAGACGGTTGGCCATAGGATCGAACACACCATAAGCCACGAACACCCCGAGGAAGGTACCAACCAGCGCACCACCAATCAGGCCACCCAGAACCGGCGGTGGCTGGTCAATCGCGCCCATGGTCTTCACCACACCCAACACGCACGCCACAATACCCAGCGCAGGCAGCGCACCGGCAATCGAAGCCAGCGTACCCTGGGTCTTGAGTTCATCATGATGATGGGTCTTGATTGCGTTGTTCAGCACATCATCGACGGCATCAGCATCGAGGTTACCCTGCGCAATCACCACCAGGCGCAAAGTATCGCAAATCATGCCGACGATAGCGTGGTCTTTTGCCAGTTTCGGATATTCGCCGAAGATGCCGCTGGAATCCGGATTTTCCACGTGCGCCTCCAGCGCCACCGCACCTTCTTTTTTCATCACGGAGAGCAGTTTACCGACCAGCAGAATCAGATCGAGATAATCCTGTGGCTTCCACTTGGGGCCGGCAATACATTTGACCATGCCACCGATGGCGCCTTTAAAGATGCCCAGGCTGTTACCAATGAGCTGCGCACCGATCGCCGAGCCCACAATAATAAAGCCCTCGACCGGCGCCGCTTTGATAATCGGTGCCATTTTGCCGCCGGCCATAATAAAGCCACCAAAGACGCAGCCAAAAACGACGGCCAATCCAACGAAAAAAAACATTTGCCTCTCCTTGTGCACATTCGGAAGGCTGACAGCGATTACATCGCCCGCCGTATCAAGCTGTATATCGTCACCAGCATCGATAATTCAAGCCACAACCCCTGAACTGTATGGCAATTGTGAAACAAAGTGGAAGTTTTTTCCATGACGATGGAAAATTAATTTTTTTGCAAAAGCGATGCGACTCAAATAAGTAGCAATTCGATAACTTAAATATGGCAAGCTGCGTTCAAAACATGCACCAGATACCGACGCACTGCCCGGTGATTTGCTGAACGATAAAATCAATGCCCGCACCGATGGCCATCGCCGGCACTGCCAGATAAATCACGATCATTAACCAGCCAGCGCCGGTAATTCTGGGCTGATCAATATCGTAGCCAAGAACAGGTTGCGGTATTTTTTTGCGAGAAAAAAGATTTATCATGCGCCGTCACCTTCATGTTGGCCCGATTATAGCCTCGTAAAATGTCGATTTTAAAAGCGCGCTCGTAAAATGCAGATTGTCTGGAACCAGATCACTCAGGAAGAATGGGATGCCGCGCATGCAAACAGCCGCAACGGCGGTTATTTGCAGCAGGACTGGCGCTATGCAACCAGTCTGTTGACCCGGCAAGTCAGCTGCCATCGCGCGCAGGTCATTAAAAACGGACAGACCATCGCACTGGCACAATTTATCTGCAGACGCTACGGCTGGATAATCGGCGTCGCGTTATGTTCGCGTGGCCCGCTCTGGTTAAAGGACTTGCGTGCTGATGAACAGGCGCAGATCTATCAGGCGCTCAAGCGCAGCTTGCCCCTTGCACGGCCACGCTTCCTATTTTTTTCGCCGGACCTGACCGCACCAGATGATGCGAGCGTGCAGAAACTCGTGCGCGTCATGACAGGTCATTCAACGGTGCTAATTGATCTGCGTGCCACAGCTGATGCATTGCGCGCTGCATTAGACGGCAAATGGCGCAACAGGCTTGTTGCTGCCGAACGATCGACACTGCAAATCATCCGCTTACCTGCCCAGCCTGAGCACTATGCGTGGCTGCTCGCCGAAGAAGCTGCGCAGCGTGACAGTAAACATTTCCACGGCTTGCCCGTCAAGTTTGTGGAAAACTATATCCATACCGAGCAGGATACGAACAAAACTGTATTGATACTGCAAGCAGAATCTGATGGTGAGCGCGTAGCGGCGATGCTGTTCCTGATGCACAGCAAAGCTGCAACCTATCATCTGGGCTGGTCGAATGACATCGGGCGCGAGATGAATGCACATAATTTGTTGCTGTGGCGCGCATTCGAAGAACTCAAAACTCATGGCATTGAAACACTGGACATGGGTGGCATCAATACCCGCAGCCTGCCCGGCATCTCACGCTTTAAGATCGGTACCGGTGGCAAGGTCGTGACTTATGCCGGCACTTACGTCTGATTCGCTGCCTTCGCTTTCTTGCCTGCGGCTTTGAACGGTGCCTGATATATCCAGACCGGCTTACCTTCTACCGTTTGTACTACCGCCTGCTCTTGCCAGGCTTGTGCAACAAACTCCAGACTGACGAGCCATGCGCCCGGTCTTAACTCAGCTTGTGCCTTGGCCACCGCACGCGGCATGCTCTCCGGACGCTGGAACAAATACACCATGTCATACGCGCGCCAGTCGGCACGCCAGATATCGCCCTGCCTGATCCGGGCCCACGGACAGCGCAACGCAGCCAGCGCGCGCAATGGCCAGCTCCATTCAATACCGAAAAATTTCGCTGCTGGATAAGCCGCGCGCAATGCAGACAGGCCATGGCCTAAACCACAGCCTGCATCCAGAATCATGGCACCATCAGGTAATGGTGCATGACGGGGCAAATCCACTAAGGCTGCTGCGGGCGTGGGGAACAGCGGCGCATCACGCCAGGCATTGACCGGATAAATCAGTAGGATCAATGCAAATGGCAACAGCCATGACCAGGCCGGCAAACTCACCGAACCTGATAGCAGTAACGACAACGGGAAACCTATACCAACGGCCAGGCGGCGCCAGAAAGTCGTCGCCATCACGCTGGCCAGTACACCCGTAGCCGTCGCCAGGCCCACTGCAGCCAGCGCAGGCAAATTGGGCGCAAGCAGCAAACGATACAGCAACCAGGTGCCGCCCCAGGTTAGCAAGGCAGGCAAAGGCCAGTGCAAAAAAGAAGGATAGGTCAACGTCACCGCCAAAATCAGATAATTATCATGTTCGAATCGTGCAGCAGAATCAATGCGCTCGGTGCGATTTTAGCGCACGCATCATAAGCAATCATTCAGGTATCGATTGCACATCATGCAGTAGCTGCCTGAAACGGCCTTTGTCAAAATCCTCACCCATCAAGTCATGCAAGAGTGTGCTGATATCGATACTGTCTGGCACGACATGCATGATCGCCCTGCAAACTGTTCTGGCTGATGCAAATTCAATCCGGTCATCTTTGGATACGGCGCCGATCCTGGACTTCCATTTAAGATAAGCCTGCAAACCGGCTTGATTCTCCGAGATAGCGCGAATCAGCTTCTCACCTGCTGCCAGCATTTCCCTGTCAACAGACTGATTATTGATGCCTTCGATTTGGCCCATGCGCAGTACATAGTGTGTTCCTGATTTCACAGACTCCACAAACGTCTGCATGTTCGCAACCGGCTTACCGGCGCTTTTTGTCCTGATCGACCAGATCTGACAACGGCCGCTGCGGCAATCAGGAATATAGCTGGCCACACAATTGCGCATCAGCTTGCCTTCATTGCCCAGCTTTTGCACCGAGTCCATAGGCTCGACCCAATACTGGCCACCATCAAACCTATCCTTAATGATGGCAGGCCAGGTCTCACCGCGAAAAAACCCGTTCTGTTCTGCATAAAAGGCCTCTGCCTCACGGTAAGCATCATTCCATTTCAGCGAGATCTTCACCAGCTCGCGCAAACTCAAATGGGAAATCACCTTAGGTACAGTTGCGCGCGATCTTGCCTCGGCTTCGAGATGCGAACAATGCTTCATAAAGATATAGCGCGTGATGCTGCTCAAAGCATGCAGAAAATGTTTGATTGCCTGATATTTTTCTTTCCACAGTTTGCCAGTCATGATTTTCTTCGCTTCACTGTTAGATAAACATTCGATCAACAGTACGCGCCCCAGCTCTGTGAAGATAGGCTGCTCTATGAGCCGCGATATATTTTCAACCAGCCCAGCAAATTCGTTCCATCCCGTCTCATCATCCGGTACTTTTTCCAGCGGTGTTTTTACAAATAACGGAAAAAGAAAATCCGGCGTATTGAATAAGCCTGGCAAATCAGGCAACGTTGACTTGCCGATTTTTTTTACCAGCCCTTCACTGATCCCAAAATGGGCGGCCAACCGGGGGATTAATGGCTGGCCATTATCAATCGCCATCCTGATACCGGCATAACTATCCAGATGCAGGACATCCAGCAAAAAAGGAAAGGCTCTTGCTGCCTGCAACCGATTGCGCCGCTGCACGCCACCGTCTACATACAGCAGATTATAAAGTTCACAGGATGGCGACTTTGCCGTCTGCAGCAGTTCGAGCACGTCTCTATCGAGATGCACACGTAATGCCTGTAGCTGTGCAGTCAGGCTGTCCTGAAATGATGCTGATATCTGCTCTCTTAATGTGGCAAGCGCAGTCTGCGTCGGTGTCTCCGACAGCCTGGCCATGATTTCCAGACGAATCCATGATTCGTACTGCCATACACTCTTATCCAGAAAATAGGCATTCACAAACAGCACATCATGCTCAGCCTGAAGTTTTGCTTTGGCAGATGCGATGGCGCGTTCTGATTCCAGATTGAATTCATCCACCGATGCAGCAATACGGCGCAGCGAGGCCTGATCAGGCAATGTTTTGCGCTTGCATTCCAGCCATGCCAGCCGCTTTGCCGGTGTCAATAGCAACACCTGAAAGGCATGCAAGCTCACAGTTGAGGCAGACCGCGGAACATGTGCCGGCATAAATACGCAATGCAGTGCGTCGCTAGTCTCTGGTCTGGGGTGTTGAACAGTCATCAATAAAGTCTTGGCAAACAGTCGTGACGACCATGGTAGATTGCTATGACTTATAGCATGTTTTACTGGGATGCTTATGAAGCGCAAGATGTCGTAAAAAAACCGGTAATGTCCTTACCGGTTACGGATATGCTGACTGCCTGCAGGCAGTCAAAGATTATCGTGTATGGCTTTCGATCATGCTGCGAGCCAGCCTGGCCAGCGGTGCCGCCTTGCGGCCGGTCTCGATCGCATCGGCTGAATTCGCATTGCCTTGCTGTGCGCGCTCGGCGATGCCATGCAAAATTGCCGACATGCGGAACAGGTTAAACGCCAGATAGAAACGCCATACATCATCATCCAAACCGACATCACCTGCCATATGCGTTGCATACCATCGGCGGTATGTTGCTTCATCCGGTATGCCCAGCGCATGCAGATCCAGACCGGCGATGCCGCGCCATAAATCATGCGGAATATGCCAGCTCATGCAATGGTAGGCAAAGTCAGATAGCGGATCGCCCAATGTCGACAATTCCCAGTCGAGCACACCAATCACCCGCATCGTCGTCGCATCAAAAATCAAATTATCCAGACGATAGTCACCATGCACCAGTGAAGAACGGCTCTGCGATGGCAAGTGTGCAGGCAACCAGTCCATCATGCATTGCATATCAGCCGTTGGCGCCAGTGTCGAGGCCTTGAGGTTTTGCGACCAGCGATCAACCTGGCGAGCGATGAAGCCTTCCCTGCGACCGTAATCTGACAGGCCAACCTGATCCG
>JACCDX010501513.1_pt1 | contig 12006 bp, 10 predicted proteins | sample 7449681 | NCBI WGS metagenome assembly JACCDX01 (sample SAMN15323450, study PRJNA562643) | freshwater metagenome | isolation source: river surface water | place: USA:Blue River Watershed | collected 2017-08-18 | reverse complement strand
TCACTTTCTTCTGCTTCTTCACTTTCTTCGGCTTCTTCACTTTCTTCGGCTTCTTCACTTTCTTCGGCTTCACCTTCGACTTCTTCCTCTTTACTTTCTTCTTCAGCTTCAATGTAAGGATTTTTTTCACCGTTAATTTCGGTAATCATATCATAAGGATAATATTTACAATTCATAATTGCTTTCAGGTAAAATTCTAGCTCCTCTCGACTTTGAGCGTAATCCCAATAAGTAGGAGAACTAACAATATCCTGACAGTAAAACATACTATCAATTATAGTATAAAAAACATCTTTTTCAGTTATTTTGTAATTTAAAGCTTTTACTATATCGTCTATAGTTATGGTATTATCGCCATACATAGCATAAGCTAAATAAAAAGATGCCGCAGCAACACTATAAACAGTTCTATGAGAAATCTTTTGATTAATCTGTTCGTAATAATCTCCAAATTTAGGTAAAATCTTGTGAGTTAAATGATGAGTTAAAAATCCTATTCTAGAAGAAACGTTAAATTCTTTATAACATAGAAGTTTATTGACATCTTCTACGGTCTTTTTATAAGATGTTTTACACCAATCATTTTTAATCTTATCTTCTTTAAAATTTATAATTGTTCCCGTTAATCTAGAAGAAGGGGAAATAAGTCCCATTATTTCCCCTAATTCATCTTTAAAAGTTTCTTCATCGATTCTTTCACCGATTCTTTCACCGATTGGTTTAATACATAAATCTATGACAGTTTTAAGTCGATTATCATTATCTGATTTATTATTTAAAATTTTTTTCATTTTATCAGTATTATATTCAAACCAAAATCCCTTCTCATCTTCACCTTTTCTAATTAAATAAACTTTCAAAAATATAATACCCATAGCATAATAATCACTTAAACAAGAATTATAAGTGATTCTGTTAAATTGAGGGTCTCTAAAATCAATAGCATAACCTTCATTTTTATAAGTAAAAAGACCATTGAGATATTTATATCCATAAGTAGTTAGACCAAAATCAATCAATTTAACATTACCATCTTTAACTATAAAGTTTCCAATTTTAATATCGAGATGAACTATATTATTATTATGTAAAAACTTTATAGTTTCATATATATCTCTTATCATTTTATAAAAAGTTTCATCATTTATTCTTCTAGATAAAAACTCTTCTAAAGGAGTTCCGTATTCCTCAGCTATATAAAAATTATCCCCTTTAAAAGTCCAATTTTTTATTTCGATGATATTAGGATGAATAATAGTATTAAGAATTCCAATTTCTCGAATAAACCATACTAGTCTATCATAGCCGGTTTGTTTCTTAATGATATATTTAAGTTTGTCTTTTTCAACATTGTAAATTTCAGCATATTTACCCTTCTTATCAGGTTTCCCTCTATCTTTGAAATTATATTTTTCTTTGAATTCTCGATAACTTAAATATTTAGATTTAATTTTATCCTTATCGAAACTCATTTTTAATTTAAATGTATAATTTTTAAGTTTAATTATCAAATATAAAAAGTTTTAAAAATTAAAACTTTTAAAAAATAAAAGTTTTAAAAAATATTTTGAAATTAATAAAAAGAAAAATAAAAATTTAAGAAAAAAAATATTTTTTTTCTTTTTATTAATTAAAAATGGATAAATCTTACAAGTTTGCTCAGCTATTTGCGCTTATACTTGCCATTGCGGTACTAATAATTCTGATTGTAGTGTTGACTCGGAATAAACTTTCTGATGCCGTACCCGCCGATATTGCACCTGCTAATGATGTACTAGAGGGTCAGATGATTGCTCTTGATAAGAAAATCAACTGGCTCTACGGCCTGGAGATTGCCAGTGTAGGTATCATGGTACTATTTGGACTGATTTCCTTCCTTAGCCGGATAAATTGGCAGTCCCCCTGCGCTTGAATTTTTTAATCTCTAAATCAAGAGATTAAAAATAACCTTTCATAATCTCTTGGTTTAGAGATTAAAAATAACCTTTCATAATCTCTTGGTTTAGAGATTAAAAAATATTTACCATTTTGATTAAATTTCTAAGTCTAATAATGTAATAATATATATTTATACCCTCAAGTTCTAATTCTTGAATAATAGTATTAATTTTACTTTCGTATTTTTTACATATTGAAATGTCATGATTTATATTATTAAGAATATAAAATTCAAAATTATCAAGTTTTAATTCTAGTTCATTAATATTATCCATATTAATCTCTATTTTATAATTATAAATTTATAAAATTTTTTATAAATTTATAATTATAAAATTTTAATCAATATCAAAGTTATCATCGTTACAATCTTCTTTATTTTGGACTGCTTCTTCATAATTCTCATTATCTTCAGATGGTTCATATTCATAATAATTATATTCTTCTTCTTCTGATACACGAATAGGGGAATTTTTAGATTTATTTAAATCGTCGGGGTTAGGACATTGAAATTCATTACGATATTCATCATAACTTAAATCTCCTCCATTTACAATTAATCTATTAGGATTTTTAGAACTATTTACAAATCCTCTAATGTCATATTTCTTGTAAATATAATCAATTCTTTTTTCAATAACATAATTCGATTTTTTATTATCAGAATCTACTAAAGCTAAACAACAATTAATACTACAACATACAACTCCTCTTAAAATGTAACCATATTCATCATAACAAGCATAACCATCAAAATAAGGATAGACTAAATTTAAATAATACTTACACCAAGAACAGCTCGCCATTCTTAATTTTCGGATTTAAAGATAAATTATTTTTAAATAATTTAATTCAAGTTTATTTTTAAATCCGAAAATTATCTTTAAATCAGAAAATTAAGTTTTTAAAAACTTAATTTATTCAAAAAATATAAAGTTGAAAAAAGGTGATTAAAATTTTACAATACATTATCTCTAAATTAATCAAATTAATATCAAAATACATATAATATCTACCAAAAAGTTTTGAAATTATGATTTGTAAATCATTTAAATTAATTTCCTTAAGATTCAATCTACTCACAAAATCGTTCAAATCCTGATTTAAATTTTCATAATTATACGATTTATATGAATCTTTAGATAATTCTTTTATTGAAACTTCTTTGAAAAAATTAGATTCTAAAACTTGATTTATATCCCATCTCTTTTCGGGTTCTATTTCTAACATTCCTTTTATCAAAGAATTAAATATTGAAACATCAATATTATAATCTCCTAATGAAACTATTTTCCTAAGTGTTTGACCTAATGCCCAAATATCAGATTTTAAATCATATTCATTTGATTCCATAACTTCAGGTGCTCTATATCCGTTAGTATATGATAGAATACCTTTAATTTTATTTAAACAAATATATGAAAGATTAAAATCTGATAACTTTACAATATATTCTCCGTTATTTTTGAAAAGTAAAATATTTGAAGGTTTGATATCTCCATGGACAATATTTAAATTATGAAGATATTTAACACCTAAACAAATCTGATATAAAATTTTAACAATATTAACTTTGTATTTATATAACCTAGTAGTATTACATAATCCTAAAGGCATATAAATTTTTTTAACATTATGGTCTATCTCATAATCTATACTATTAATTAAATATGGACAAGTATTATAATGAAGAATTATTTCTAAAAGATTTTTAATAATTCCTCTTTGATTTGGAGAAATTTTTAATGCTTGATATTCTCTGACTCCATTTTTTTGACTGATGATTTTGAAGATGGAACCCGAACTCCCTGATGCTATTTTTGATTCAATAGTTATAGACATTCGTTTTCAAGATTAATTTAGATTTTAGAAATTTAGATTTTAGAAATTTAGATTTTAGATTTTGATTAAAATTTAAAAATCTAAAATCTAAATTTCTAAAATCTAAATTTATTTTCATAAATAATTTTCTTATGAAAATAAAAATATTTTAATAACTTAATCTTTATTTTATTGAGAAAAATGCCCCGTAAGCCTTCCAGTGCTTCACCTGCCCCGTCTCCCAGACGTCAAGCGTCTCCTAAGCGTTCCCCTGGACGTCCTAAAAAGGTAGTAGAGTCCCCTAAACAGATTATTGAAGTCAGCGATGAACCCGTTGTACATGTAGAACCTGTCTCTGATGTCTTAACTCCTCTAGCTGAGGCTGTTGCCGAAGTTCTTTCTGGAGGACCTGATGGTCAGAACGTAAAGCTCATTGAACATCAGAAGAAAGAGGAGGCTAAGAAGCTCGCTCCTGGTGAGACTAACTGGTTTGAGATTCTGACTAGTATGTCCTTCATTATACGTTTAATGATTGTTGTAGCTGTTATGGTAGTGTGTGCCCTGATTATTCTGAATGTAACTCTAGACCCTAAATCTACTTCTTGGTTTAATAAGCTACACAAGCCCGATTGGATGCCTGACGGTATTACTATTACCGTCATTTTTGCTTTCCTGTCTTTCCTACTGGCTTGGTGCTGGTTCCGTATGTCTCAGGTATATAATCCTACTTTTACCAATCTTCTATTTATTATAATTCTGGGTCTTCAGTTCTCTTGGACTCTACTGCTTTACAGAGTAGAGAATCTGGTAGCAGGACGTTATCTGTCTTGTTTCTTCCTCGGATTTATAGCTCTACTTTTCCTGATAAGTCTATGGAGTTTTGGATTTGGAGATATTTCTCTATATCTGTTCCTCTACACTGCTTGGCTGATTATAGTGGTGTGCTTCACTTTTGGATTAAGCGATTTAACCAAGGAATACAAGATTCTAGGAATTGTAAAGGATAAGGGTTCTTCTCTTTACAAGAAAAAGATGAAGATGGAAGTAATGGAAGGTATTAAGATTGATGAAAATGGAAAGAAGACTATCCTTGACCCTCTAGAACAAGAATAAATGTTCTTGTTCCGAAGAATAAATGTTCTTGTTCCGAAGAATAAATGTTCTTGTTCCGAAGAATAAATGTTCTTGTTCCGAAGAATAAATGTTCTTGTTCCGAAGAATAAATTTTTAAAAGTTTAAACTTTTAAAAATTGCGTCTTAAAAATTTAAATTTACCGACAAGAAAAAATAGACTTTGTATTTTCATATCTTTTTTGGTCTGGAAATTGTAGTTTTTAGAAATAAAGTTTCCAATACAAAATTTTCTCTCAGAAGTAAAGCTTCCATAGCATAAAGTAAAAAATTAACACACAAGGGTTATACCCAAGAATGAAATTTTAGTGAAAGTCAGAAACGGAATGTTTCGAAATCAAAATAACAAGTCAAAAATCGCATAATTTTTGACTGCATTAATGTCCCACCACGTGGCAACACCTTTAACCCATATACAATAAGGGGGTCATTTTGTTCAAGTCCTAACCAAACTGCGTGCGTTCTTCACCGAAAGGCACGACAACGACTTCTTTTCTCACGAAGAAGATAACGGAAATTTTCTGCGTTAATGTTTCCAACCATCCTGTGGAGGCCAACATTCATATCCCATAGGCAGATAAAGGGAGGTCCAGCCATCGAGCGCAATTCGACAGGGAGCATTGCGCGCTCCCAAAATATTACATGATTTTTTTCTAAAAATTCAATTTTCAAAATATAAATTTATTTTTCCTAAATCAAGGCGACTTTGGAAAAGAAGGGATAAGGGGAGATTTTCGACATTTTAACATCATAAATCTTCAAAAAGATGGAAGAAGACTTTGTTGCCCTTTTAACGGGGTTAACTTCTTCAATTGGAGAGGGCTGGTTCGTCATAGCCCTCTCCCGACACCAACTAAGTTCAAAACTCAATCAGTGTTCGCAAACAGATCATCCAGGTTACGGCTCACATCCGTATCCACACGCAGCTCCATAGGCTGGTCAGCAATATGGAGAGGAGCACCCGGAATGGGCACTACACGGCGGGGGTTGGGAGGAGTAGCAATCTGGACCTGCTCAATCTGGGCCTCCTCGGCAAAAGCGAAGCCCAGATTACGGCGCACATTCTCGGAATCCTCCAGAGGAATGCGCACAATACGGCGGGCCGGTGCACCAGGGGCGGCACCGGCGGTTGCAGCGGGGGTGGTATTCAGCATCTTTGCGAGTTGAGAAACGGAGTTCTGATGACGGCGGTAGAGACTGAAAATTAAATTTTAATTGAATTTTATTATTAAAATTCAATTTTCAAAATTTTATTATTAAAATTCAATTTTCAAAATTTTATTATTAAAATTCAATTAAAATTTTGATATATATCAATGATTAATTTCAATAGAATCATCAAAGAGACCAACAATAAAATTGTGCTCAACCGAGAGAATCGTTTTATTACTTCTCTCAATTAGGAAATTTTTAATAACTTCTACACATTGTTCTCTCAAATCTGCGTTCAGTGCTCCCATAACTTCGTCCAAAAATACAATTGGTGATGTATGAATAGAAGCAAGTGATAAAGTCAAAGCTAAAGAGATACGAGATTGTTCTCCTCCGCTTAGATTGTTGATATTATCAAAACATTCTCCTTTATAATAAGCTGAAAGATTAACGGAAGGTTTAATTTTATTTTTACCCGTTTTTAGCTCTTTATATAGTTTAAGTTCTACAACCATACTATCGTCAAAAAGTTCTTCTAGAACAGAATTTGTCATATTATTGATAGTAGCAACCAAACCTTCAAGTGCGGAGTTAGTAGTTTCAATAACAATCTGTTTCATAATGTTTAAATTACTTTGTTTATTTGTCAGTTCAATAATAAGATTTCTAACTTTTTCAAGTTCTGTTCTGTCATTCATTAGATGATACATTGTATAAGCTTTAGAATACATATCATTATATTGTTCCAGATTTTCATTGAGTGTTTTAATTTGACTCTGAATAATTTGAGAACTAGTAATTAAAATGATATCTCTTAGTTCATATTTTAGTTTATTATAATCTTTGAGAATATTAATCATATGTTTTGTATCATTAATTTTATTCTGAATTAGAATCTTTTCACTTTCTAAACGACTAATATTTTCACTTGTAATACTGGTAATATCAATATTAATCATCTGAGAAAATATAGCACTAATAATACCTTGAAGTTTATGAGCAGAAACTACATCATAGAGTTTATCTTCCAGCTCTTTAAGTTCAATCTTATGTTGATTAATCTTAAGATTAATCTCTTCGTAAGATTCTGAGACTTCTTGATTTAGACTTTGTAGTTCAGTTTCAAATTTTTCTTTATTATTATGTAGTCTTTCAATATTACCTTGAATAATTGGAAGATTTAGAATGTTATTTCTGAGCTCTTCAGTGTTTTCACTTGTTGGAATTTCTTTATTAAATTCAGATTGATATTTATTAAAATCTTTCATCAAAGTATAATAATCTCTTAGAACTTTAATGTTGTTAATTTTTCTTTCAATAACACCAACATCCTTTTCTTCAAATTCAGTCTCAATCCTTGAACATTCATTAATTAAAGACTGAATACTTGTAATTTCAATCTCCGAATACTGTTTAGCCCCTACAATCTGTTCATCAAAAGGTTGTAGAGTTTGAATCTCATTTTCCAGTTTAGAAATCATAGTTTCTATCATAGAATTCCTATTAACAATATTTAGTAGCTCTCTTAGTTTTTCAGTCCTCATTTTTCCAACAGTAATATCAATTATCTCATTTTTAGGAGCACTTAGAACTCCGTTGTTATATTCAACAACACAACTACAATGAGGACATTTCAGTGGAGAACCGAGTCTATTATTAATTAGTTCAATTAAACTTTGAATTTTAGAAGCACTAATTTCTTTCTCTTCAGGTTCTAGATAAGATTGATAAGCTGTGAAATCGGTTATTAGATTCTTTCTTAGTTTTTCTAGCTCTTCATTTTTAGAGATAAAAAGTTTTTGATTACTAAGATGTTCTTTTTGAATCTTATGAAAATCGATTATCTTTTGATAAGCTTCAATTTTAATCTTAATATCGTTAAGTTCTAGACCATATTTCTGACACACTTGTAGAGAATATTTTAGATTCATTAACATATTCGAAAACTTAGTATTAATCTCAGTTAGATTTTCTTCAGGTATAATATCTCCTTCAAGTTTTAACTCTGACATTTTAATCTGAGTTTCTTTTAGACTTTTATACGCTAAACTATTATTCAGAATTTTCTTGAGCATATCAACATCTTGAATAGAATAAGTCTTAAGTTTTTCTTCATTTACATTTAGTTCATTGATAATAGATTCAAGTTGAGTTTTTAGAGTTTGTTTTCTAGCATCTTTCATTCTAATATCACTTGATTTTCTTTCAAGTTCTTGAATTAAACTTTTGAGTGATTTAACTTGAGTTTCAAGTTCAAAGCTTGAAAGTTTAAGTAGTTCTTGATGATTTGAAGTCATATTAGAATTTTGAGCATCTAGCTCATTTTGAAGAGAATCATATTTGGTTTTATCACCTATACATTTATTAATACCATTTTGAATAGACAAAAGTTGAGTATTAAGTTCAAGAATAGTATCTTCTTTTAATTCTCCATTGAAATCCACATTAGTGTTAGATTCCTGTAGAGTTTTAATCTTATCTTCTAGAAATTTCTTCTTATTCTCCAACTTTGATATTTCTATCATTTCAGATGTTTTGAACGAAATTTGTTGTTTTATTTCTTCAATATATTGTTGATAACTTTGAACTTTTTCTAAACTCATATTCTCCCAACCATATGTATTTTCAAAACTTTGAGAGTTACTCATATATTTACTATAGTAAGTATTAAAAACCGCCGTTTGACCGGTAATTTCTTTAGCCACTTTATCTACTTCTTCTTCAATCTTTTCAATATAATAATCCGGATTTTCAAAAGGTGTAGAATTCTCGGAACCAAAAAGAATCTCGTTTAGAAGACTTAATCTTTCAGAATTGTTAGCGGTCATCAAAGGACATCTCTCGTTTTGACGAATAAAAGATGAAGCTTGCCATATATCTTTATTTCCAAAAACAGAATCAATATATTTCTGAGCTACATCTTGTGTAACAGTTATATATTGATTATTTTGATAATCTGGAATTAGAACAGTTAAAGATTCAGGTGATTGAGACCGAGTAATATTGAGACCCATAATTTCAAGAGTTACAAATGTTTTATTACTACTAGTAGGTGTAAATCCAGAAGGGTAAATATTCCTTAGACTTCCAAATAAACACCATCTTATACTTTCTAAAACTGTGCTCTTACCAGCACCGCTATGGCCTCTTAGAAGCGTTAATCTACTACTTTGAAATTCATAACTTGTAAGTTTTCTAAAACATCTAAAGTTTTGAATAGATACTTTCATTTTTATTTTTATTAATTCGAAGGTTATAATTATTCATTTTTTAGAAATTATTCAATTAAGATTTTGGAAATTACAGATTTCGGAATTAAAATCTTTAAGAATTTAATTCTTAAATTAAAATCTTGAATTTTAATTTGAAATCTTTAAAATGGCACGCGTTGTGACTCATTCGATGAAACAGGCATCTTTAAATTTAAAGGATATGGTAGATAAAAAACAGCTAGGAATTGAAATTAATGATATTCTAGAAGATGCTAAAATTACAACTACTGGAACTCTTGATATTCAAGGTGTCAGAAATTGGGATAGAGAGACTGAAAAACCTGAACTTGTTGAAACTATTATAGAACAAATTAAAGCACTTTTTAATGTTAAAAATGAAGTAAATGGATGGTCTGCTTCTTATTATCCTCCTCCTGTGAATTTTACTAAAGGTTCGGAGATTTCCATTCCTCCCGGAGGTAAAAATCTCGGTTGTAGATTTATTATTGTAGTTGGAACTCGCGAAGTTGCTAATATGGAAGTTTCTATGGGAAGCACTCATGCTGAAACTCCTATGTATATGCTTTCCGGTGATTGTTTAAATCTGAAAGTAACCATTTGTCCGGTTATGACTGTTTCTTTTAAGAACATTAGTAATGAAAAAATTTCTCTAAGACCTAATTTCAGACCCACTGTTATTAACAAAAATGTTTCTACTAGACATATTATAGTCATTGATGGTCATATTGAGGTTTCTTCTGTCGTAGAACATATGGCAAAGAAACTTATTAAGAAGAAAGGGGATTCTTCGGATTCTGTAAATGAGGTCGCAAATGCGGCTTCCGAGAAGTCCGAATAGACGTTTTTGTAATTTTGGTAAAATTTTAGTCTCTATATTTTCACATCGCAAAAGTTCAAATAATTTATATTACAAAAATATAAATTATGAATCAAAATTAAACTCTGAAAATAACATAAAATTTGTTAAATTAATTTATTTTTTGTTCGACCATTGTAATATGACACCCTTATTTAGATTTTAGATTTAATATCATTTAAACCGAAAATTGAAATTAACTTTAAATGTTATTAAATTAAATAAATTTTTCGAGTTTAAAAGATTTTAAATCTAAACTTAAAATGTTAATTCCGATTTTGGGTTATTATAATCCTGCTAAATATGGAAAGCAAGTTGTTCAAATTTGGAATAAACATAATCTATTTGATATTTTTACTTATGAAGTAGAAGGTAATGTAGTAGATTATATTTTTGGATATTCTCCTAGAACTGATTTAATGGATATTCTATTTTATCATATTAAAACCCCCGATATAACTTTACAAGAACTTTTTGAAGAATTTATGGATACTAGTGTTGAATTTCAAAAAGAATATATCCCTGAAAATGTAAAATTAGAAGATTTAATATATTGCCCTCTGAGTAAAATTCCTTTAGTTGGAGCCTCGCTTAAATTTTAAAACTTATTAAGTTTTAAAATTAAATATTTCAAGAAAAAATTTTCTTAAGACTTTTAGGTCCAACTAAATTCTTATCCACAGCTAAAGCTTTTCCTCCAACTAAAACAGATGCTAGCCTAGCTCTAGCCCATCTTTCCGGTCCAGAAGCACCGGTTACAGTAGGACGACTTCCGCTAGCATAAGCCGCTCTACCTTTAGAGAGAATAGTTTCAACGTCAGTATCAGGAAAATAATGATGTATTTTATCGTCATCTGTGATACTAAAATTATATTTTTGTTCAAATTCTTCTACATACTTAGAACGCTGAGGGCTTAAAGAACGAGATACAGGTTCTCTTCCCTTAATTTTGCCAGTTTTAGAGTAATATTCTTTACTCTCCTCTATTTCTTTAAGATACTTCTTCTTTTGCCTATCCGTTAAACCTTCAGTGTAACGAGTAGGAAGGTTGGTTATGGGGTCGTGAGGAACTCTAGAGATTCTATTAACAACTAGCTTACCTTTATTTTCATCATAGTAATAATCCGGATTTACAATACTATCAGGCTCATCAACTCCGCTATGATACTTCATATGATGATTACAAAAATTAATCTTTTCACCTTTATAATTAATACAATATTTAGCACTATTAGAACATTGGTAATTTTTAGAGGTTAAGGAATCACAACTTTCCATCTTTTTTATATGATAGTAAATATTTTATCATAGAATAATTTTTAATTTAATATAGGAGTCTAAGATTCATATATTAGCACTATGCTCGATAATGATATAGGTCCCTATGCGGTGAAAATTCCGATGAGTGCACTTAAGGCGCAACCACCCGGACCCAGGTGCCCTTGTGCTTCTTCAGCTCCGGGCACACGCCGGTGTTGATGAGGTAGCGCGTGGCCTGGTCGATGACCTTGGGGTGAGTTAGCAGCCAGACGCCCCTGGGTCCGTTGAAGGCCAGGCCCTCTGCGATGTAGCCCACATAGTTGAAAGCCAGCCAGCGACCGTCCGCAAAAATTGCGCGCACGTTCTTGCCACGCACCTTGCGGGTCCCGAAGTCGATGCTCATGCTGTGGCTCACATAGCAGTTCTCGGTGAGCACCACCGGGGTGTTCAGGGACTCTGCGAGCTTGGGCAGCTCATCAACTTCGGCAGCGGCACTCGCACCACCATTGGCAGCGGGTGCGACCATCTCGGCAGCGGGTGCGGGTGCGACCATCTCGGCAGCGGCGTTCAGGGATGCAGCATGGAGGGCGCGCGCCTCCTGCTCGGAAAACCCGT
>JACCDX011638550.1_pt1 | contig 12007 bp, 5 predicted proteins | sample 7449681 | NCBI WGS metagenome assembly JACCDX01 (sample SAMN15323450, study PRJNA562643) | freshwater metagenome | isolation source: river surface water | place: USA:Blue River Watershed | collected 2017-08-18 | reverse complement strand
GTCAAATTAATCGTTAAGCCGGTATCGAGAAAGAGTTACGAGAATAGCTTCGTTGCGGGGCATTGTATCAATCTTCATTTATTTCGAGTAAACTGCGGTAGACAATGCACTGCGCCTTGCTATCAGTCAAATTAATCGTTAAGCCGGTATCGAGAAAGAGTTACGCGAATAGCTTCGTTGCGGTTAGCGATTTTTTTAGAAGGTTTTTTGGGCGCCCGCTTCAGCGAAAGGGATTTCTTATTAAATGTCAAAGGCCCTTTCTGCTTCAGCGTCAGGCTTTACGGCAGTAGAGGTTTTGCCATGCCTGCACGCACTAGGTTGTGCGGGGTCTCTCCGCTGCGCTGCAAGCCTCCGCCAACCAAGTGCGTGCACGGCCTGGCTACACCCTGCTACTGCCTGCAATCCTTGGCGCGCGGTGTGGCTGTCGTTTACATTATATTTCTAGGATAGGATTGACTCTTTTTATTGTTACTGTAGGAATGCTCTTGTGCTATAGGTTCAGTCCAATTAATCGTTAAGCCGGTATCATGAGTTGAATACAGTAGCTTCGTTGCGGTTTAGCGATTTTTTTAGAAGGTTTTTTGGGCGCCCGCTTCAGCGAAAGGGATTTCTTATTAAATGTCAAAGACCCTTTCTGCTTCAGCGCCAGGCTTTACGGCAGTAGAGGTTTTGCTATGCCTGCACCCCTGCTACTGCCTGCAATCCTTGGCGCGCGGTACGGCCATCGTTTTCTTCACTGTTTTTTAATACGCATGAATTCCTCTCAAGTGTATTAAAACAAAGCGACCTGGGCAACCCATAAGAACTGTGTGGGAGCGAACAATGAGCTGGTGTGTGGCACATTATCGGCCATTGCTAAATACTATTTTAGAACAAACTTTTGATTAGTCTATTTAATTCTTCGCTGTACTTGCACTTTTTTTCACCTGTTGTCTCTGTACCATTTTTTTAAAGAGTCGGTATACCAGGTAAATGCCAAGTGTGCCGGACAAAAAGCCCATCACTGCGCCAGTAAAAAGTGCAGCGGTTGCGGTTGTGTAATGCATAACGGCATTGAGAATGTAAAACCCAAGGGCTGCTGCGAGTCCGAATAATAACCCTGTCCCAACTGCCACCAACAGCAGAACCCCTTTTTTTAGTGATTGGGTATAAAGGGCGTAAACGGCAGCAGCGTTAAATGCAATGAGCAATAAAAAAACCAAGGCGGTTAATATCACAATGATTAACAACAAACAGAGGAAGAGGAAAAAAAGCACACCAAGTACAAGCACGACACAAGTTAATAAAATCAGGACACGGGTGGTTAGCATTTTTTCAGATTAATCTAATAGGTGGTCGCCATGTAACCTTAAAATCAATTATCTTTGTAGCTCGTTCTTTATTAACCGATGGTTGAATCGTAATTGAAACAACCATCTAACTTATTGAGAAAAGCTGAGGGACACGCCCAAAGATGCTTTACCAACCCTTGTTTGGCCGCAAACAAGAAGGTGGGAATTCGTTCCGCGCAAGCGGAGAAAATAAGTCGGAAATATTAGTAAACACTTTATGCTAATCCCTTCCGAAGAAGGGATTTTTTATTTTATGACACCGATAGAAAAGGAACTCGAAACCCGTGTACTGGTTATTGATGGCGCCATGGGCACCATGATTCAACAATACAGACTTGAAGAAAAAGATTACCGCGGCGAGCGCTTTGCAGATTGGCATTGCGATCTTAAAGGCAATAATGATTTATTGTCGCTTACTCGTCCCGATATTATACAAGCAATTCACACTGCCTACCTTGATGCTGGTGCTGACATTCTTGAAACCAACACGTTCAGTGGCACCACCATCTCTATGGCAGATTATGGCATGGAGGCACTGGTGTATGAGCTCAATAAAGCTTCTGCAGAGGTAGCGCGAAAGGCGGTTAACGATTGGCGCCTGAAACACCCTGAAAAAAACAACGAAGGCAAGTATGTGGCTGGCTCCATGGGGCCAACAACAAAACTCTCGTCAATGTCACCCGACGTTAACAACCCCGGCTACCGCGCTGTTACCTTCGACGACTTGGTTAAAGCCTACCGCGAACAAATTCAAGGATTGATGGATGGCGGTGTGGATGTGTTGTTGTTTGAAACAATTACCGATACACTCAATGTAAAAGCCGGATTGTTTGCGGCAGAAGAAGAATTTAAACGTTCTGGAAAGCGTTTACCAGTAATGGTTTCAGGCACAATCACCGACGCAAGCGGTAGAACGTTGTCGGGGCAAACAACCGAAGCGTTTTTACACTCTGTTTCTCATGTGCCTTTATTGAGCGTGGGATTAAATTGTGCTTTAGGTGCAAAGGACCTTCGGCCGTACCTTGAAGAACTATCGAACAAAGGCTCCTTTTATATCAGCGCTTATCCTAACGCCGGATTACCGAACCAATTTGGTGAATACGACCAAGACGCCCACACCATGGGGCACCAAATTGAGGACTTTCTAAAAGCCGGGTTTATCAATATCGTAGGAGGTTGTTGCGGCACCACGCCCGACCACATTCGACGTATTGCTGAATTGGCGCGGACAGCTAAACCCCGTAAAAAACCACAACGCGACAGCTTAATGCACTTGAGTGGGCTAGAGCCGCTCACGCTTCGTCCCGAAAGCAATTTCATGAACGTTGGCGAACGCACGAATGTCACGGGTTCGCGAAAATTCTTACGACTGATTAATGAGCAGAAATACGATGAAGCACTGTCCATTGCGAGAGAGCAAGTAGAGGGCGGCGCACAAGTAATCGACGTGAACATGGATGAAGGCATGTTGGATAGTGAAGCAGCCATGACCACGTTTTTAAACCTTGTGGCTTCAGAGCCCGATATTGCTCGGGTGCCAGTGATGATTGATTCATCGAAGTGGAATGTCATCGAAGCCGGCTTAAAATGCGCCCAAGGCAAGAGCATTGTGAATTCTATTTCTTTGAAAGAAGGGGAAGAGAAGTTTATTGAACAAGCGCGACTGATTTTACAATACGGTGCTGCGGTGATTGTAATGGCGTTTGATGAAAACGGTCAGGCGGACTCATTTCAACGCCGTATTGAAATTTGTGAAAGAGCATACAAGCTACTTACACAACAAGTTCACTTTCCGCCGCAGGACATTATTTTTGATCCCAATATTTTCCCCGTTGCTACGGGCATGGATGAACACAAGTTGAACGCACTTGATTTCTTCCAAGCTACTAAGTGGATTAAAGAAAACTTGCCACATGCAAAGGTCAGTGGTGGGGTTAGCAACGTGTCGTTTTCGTTTAGAGGCAACGACCATGTGCGCGAAGCTATACATGCGGCTTTTTTGTACCATGCAATAAGGCATGGTATGGACATGGGCATTGTTAATCCATCGCAGTTGGTTGTTTACGACACAATTGAGAAGGAGCTTTTGGAGCTGGTTGAAGACGTGTTGCTCAACAGAAGAGATGATGCTACTGAGCGCTTAATCAACCATGCAGAAAAATTAAAAGGCACTAGTAAGGAAAAAGCAGAAAAAGACGAAGCTTGGCGAAGACTTCCTGTAGAAGAGCGGTTGAGTCATGCCTTGGTAAAGGGCATTGTAGATTACATTGACGAAGATGTAGAAGCTTGTCGTAAAAACTATAACAAGACCCTCGATGTTATTGAAGGCCCTCTAATGGCAGGCATGAATGTAGTTGGCGATTTGTTTGGTGCCGGTAAAATGTTCTTGCCGCAAGTAGTAAAGAGTGCGCGGGTAATGAAAAAAGCCGTGGCCTATTTATTGCCGTATTTGGAGGAAGAAAAAAGAGCCGGTGGTGGTGTACAAAAAACCAATGGAAAAATTGTTTTAGCTACGGTGAAAGGCGATGTACACGATATAGGTAAGAATATTGTGGGCGTGGTACTGGCTTGTAACAATTATGAAATAATTGATTTAGGTGTGATGGTGTCGTGTGATAAAATTTTAGATGCGGCGATAGAACACCAAGCCGATATTATTGGCTTAAGCGGCTTAATCACGCCTTCGCTTGACGAAATGGTACATGTTGCCAAGGAAATGGAACGTCGCGGTTTTAAAATACCCTTGTTGATTGGCGGTGCTACAACGTCACGAGTTCATACCGCGGTTAAAATTGCACCGCATTATTCGGGACCTGTTATACACGTAAACGATGCAAGTAAATCGGTGCCGGTGGCTAGTAATTTGCTTTCAACCGATTTGCGCGACGCCTTTATGCAGGAGGTAATAAATGATTATGAGCGCGTAAGGGAAATGAATAAAAATGCGCAATCGCAAAATAAATTCGTGTCGATGGAAGAAGCGCGGGCAAATAAATTGCCTGTTAATTGGGCTGAGCAACCAATCATGAAGCCGAAATTCATTGGTGTAAAGTCGTTTAATGATTTTAGTATAGCAGAAATTGCAGCGTATATTGATTGGACTCCTTTTTTCCATAGTTGGGAATTAAAGGGGGTGTATCCACGCATTTTAAACGATGTTAAACACGGCCCAGAAGCCACTAAGTTATTTAACGATGCGCAAGTAATGCTTAAGCGCGTGATTGACGAAAAGTGGTTAAAGGCCAATGCGGTGGTTGGGGTTTTTCCTGCAGCAGCTGTTGGCCATGATGATATTGAGGTAATGGACGAAAGTGGAAAAGTGATTTGCCATTTTCATTCTATTCGGCAGCAAACAAAAAAGCCAATGGGGCAATATAATGTTGCTTTAGCGGATTTTATTCGTCCAAAAAATGGCTCTGATCACCACGACTACATTGGTGCTTTTGCGCTTACTACTGGTGTGGGAATTGATGCCCACGTAGCTCGTTTTGAAGCCGATCACGACGATTATAATGCCATTATGTTAAAGGCGATTGCCGATCGGTTAGCAGAAGCGTTTGCTGAACTCATGCACCACAAGGTTCGCACAGAGATTTGGGGGTATGCATCCCATGAAAACCTTTCAAATGATGAATTAATAAAAGAGAAGTACCAAGGCATTCGTCCCGCGCCCGGTTACCCAGCCCAGCCCGATCATACCGAGAAATTAACTATCTGGAAACTACTCGATGTTGAAAAAAACACGGGCATCGTGCTTACTGAAAGTTTAGCAATGGTACCAACGGCTGCCGTGAGTGGTTTGTATTTCAGCCACCCTCAAGCGCATTATTTTGGCGTAGGTAAAATTAATGCAGAACAGGTGCACGATTATGCTATTCGTAAGAATATGGAGGTAGAGGAAGCAATGCGCTGGTTGGGTCCGGTTTTGATTTAAGGAACAACCTACCGCCTACATATTTTACCTATGGGCGATTACACTGCAACCAAAAAGTTGCATATATTTACTTTATGGTAGAAAAGATTTTTCAGGCGTTATCGGATGAAGGTCGACGCCAAATACTCTTGTTGCTTGCTGGTGGTGATAAAACAACGACACAAATTTGTCAGCATTTTGACTATAGTCGCCAAGCTGTAAATAAACATTTAGCTTTATTAGAAGAAGGTGGCTTGATATTAGCCTATGCCGATGGGAGTTCAAAGCGGTATGCCTTGCGTGCCGAAAAACTCAAACCAGTTAAGAAATGGTTGAAGGAACTAGTCGAGAAAAGCGAAAAACACAACACAAAGAAACCGCTACCCGCTAAACAGATTCGTAAGTGAACCCTACGCAAACCGTTACATTTTTAATTCGTTTTAGAAACGCTGGCTACACCATTTTGTTCTATGGTTTGTGGGTGTTGCAGGCATGGGTAAAGGCGTATGACACCAGCTTACATCACATCGAGAATGGCCAAATTGGTCAAGGTGCCATGGATGCACTGGATTTGGTGGCGCGGAACAAGCTGTTTTACAGTGGTGGCTTTCTGTTTTTAATTGCGGTATTGGTTTTTTCGGGATTGTATCATTTATCCACTACCAAATGGCCCTCACTGAACGAGTTACCCGAGTGGCGCTTTTCTAATTATGTGTCGGCTGCCGGTGTGGTGCTTATGCTGAGTGGTTTTTTTGGGGCTAAAATAGACCACTCCTTGGAGTTGGTTTACTTGTTTCATAAACTCTTTTTACTCAAAAGTGTTATTTACTATTTTTTTCCTCGCAAATCATCTACCATAGAATATACGGCCAGTATTATTCTTGGATTGTCAGCTTATTTCTTGTTGGCATTGATGTATTCGCTCGCTAAAATGAACGACATGCCAGACCTTTATATGTGGCTGTTCGTTTTTTCTTTTATAGCCTTAATGCTTAACTACCGTTGGCCTTTGGCCAACCCACAAGCGTTACACGTTTTATTTCCGGTGGTATGGATGCCGTTGGTTTACTTGCTCAGCGAAGAGTATTATTTGACCATGAAGTTTAAAGGCGTGCTTTCACCAGCGCGTTTTGTTGCCATTGCCGTTCTTTTATTCAGTGTTGGATTATGGATGTGGCAGCGGCTTAAGCGACCCACCAAGTTAACGAGCAACGACGTATTGACTTGGCGGTGGTTACCGGCTGTTGTCTTTTCTTTAGTAGCCTTTGGTTCTTACAGCTATGATGTAGAATATGGGTTTCAAGAACGGTTTGAAACTGGCAATAAATTTCTTCCATTAATGGAGCATGCACTTTATGGCACACTATCACCTTTAGAGAAATTCAACACGCATTTACTGTCTGATTATTTTTTCGGCGCCATTTATTACCTCGTCAACGGCTTGCAGGGCAATGAGCTGGATTGTTATGATTTTCTGTTATACCCTTTTTGCGCGTTAATCTATTACTTGGTTTTAACGACCATTACTAAAAATGGCTATATCGCCTTGTTTCTTGCTATGGTTTTTCCTTTCGGCGCTCACTTGTTTCCAATAGGGTTCATGGTTGGTTTGCTGCCTCTACTTGGTTTTAAATGGGTGGTGACGAAACAAGCGACTACAAAAAATTACCTGTTTTTCACGATAGCGGTGGTGTTTACCATGTTATGGCGGCTGGAGTTTTTGTATGCGACTGTGCTTTTGGTTCCGCTATTTATGGGGTATCTGGCAATCAGTCAACCCGCCGTCGAAGTTAATTTTAAACGGATTACGTATGCTCTTTTTGCCGCTTTGGTGGGACTGGCGGGCATTGTGTTAGTAGTGGCTGCAGTGAGAGACATTCCACTTTCAATGCGAATAAGCCAAATTATGCATTACCTCTCGAGCGTGCAGTCGTATGGCATGTCGTCGATTGGTGATCCGGAAAGCCTTCTCTATCATTTCCACTACCAAGTCTTTCCAGTAATGGTGTTAATCCTTTTGTTCTTTTTACTCACCCCCATGATGAGGAAGGAACAAATGACGGGTCAAGCATGGTCGGTGTTAACCCTATTTTATCTTTGTTTATTTTACCTTGCTAATTTTCAAAGGGGAATTACGCGGCATAGTTTACAAGAAGGCACCGACGCTTTTGTTAGTACGTATGTTTACTTGTTGTTACTCTCCGCCCCATTTGTTTTTTATCGGAAAGCAACCAAATTGTTCCGATTTATGTACATGGGTGGTGTGGGCGTTTTGCTCGCTACGAACTTTACCTTGCCTAAGCCGTCTTCACCAGTCGCTTATTTTGAAGGCAGTCTAAAAAAAATCGCAGAATCACATCCTTCTTTATTGTACCAGCTAAAAGATCGGGTAAAGGGGCGACCAGTGGTGGATGCAATGCAACCAGCGACAGACTTTTTTAAAACACATTTAAAGGCCAACGAAACGTTTATTGATTTTAGCAACAATCCACTTTTGTACTTTGCTTCACGGAAACCAACACCGGGGTATTTTTATCAGAACCCGCTTTGTATTCATGATGCCTATTTGCAAGAAACCTATATAGAAGAGCTTTCTAAGTACCAATTACCGTATGCTGTGTTCAGTCAGTACCATACCGAAGGTTTCGACGAAATTGATGGTGTGCCAAATGTTGTAAGGCACTACCGGGTAGCAGAGTGGTTGTATAATAATTATGAACCGTATGTAATAAAGGGGCCGTTTTGCATTTGGAAGAAACGGAATTTGTCAGCTGCTATAGTTCAAGATACTTTATTGAATATAGTCCCGGCTGATACCCAACGCGTTGTTATTCCGAATCGGAATAATTGGTGCCAACAGGTTTATCTCTCCACACGCAAACAACACTCACCACAAGTAATCATCAACGGAGCTGAAAAATTACCGCAACGTCTCAACGACACCACTTACTTGCTACGAATGAATGCAAATGATTCAACGCGTGTGCTTGTGGCTGGCGTAAAACGGGTTGTCGTTTTAACGAGTGAGGATGAGCCCGATCGACTGCGTGAATCGTTTCAACAGGTTGATTTGAAACAATTGCCAATTGTTTGGGGTGGAGAGCCAGGCATAGAACAGTGGCCAATAGTTTACGTAGATAAAACGAATTTGAATGGCGATAACGGCATTGCTTATTCGTTTAATCAAACCAATTATGTTCCAGGTCGAGGCGCCTTCGTGCTGTTAAAGGTGCATTCAGTGGCAAAGAAGCGGGGACAATTGTTTTTGTTTTTTGGAAAAAAGGGCGACGACAATCAAAATGTAATTGTGTTTGATACGCCAACCAAAACCGATGGTTGTTGGCTGGCTATTCGTGTAAGTGCTTTTTACAATTGGCATCAGCGCAGCATGAATTCTGTTCACCTATGGAGCGATCGAGTACCTGGGTTAACCATCGATGAAGTGCGCTTGGTTTACGAATAACCGTTTTGGACATACTATTTCATTCATCAAAACACGCATCACCAGTGAATCTGTTAACAGTAAAAAACACCGTTATGCCACAAGCAATAGCTCGTAAAGTGCTCCACCTTGTGATTGCTTTTTTATTTATGTCCCTTTGCCTTTCTGCACAAACCTTATTAATGTTTGAAGGCGACACTGCGATTACTTTATCGTATGCTGGAGGCGATGAATTCAATACAACTGAATTGAATGCCGCTATGTGGCACAACGGAACCGGCGGCCGGCGGTTAATCTTAGATCAAGATGTTGCTTTTAATTCCCGCTTTGTGGAGTTTGATGAAGGCAATGTTGTTTTTAAAAGCGACCGTTCGGATAGTGTTTACGTGTGTTGGCCATTTGAATTGGACTCGGCCGTATTTAAACGTAAAGGCTTTTCAGTAGCAGATAGAAAATTTAAAGTTAAGTACGAAGCCGGTGGGATACGCAGCAAACAAAAGTACCATTATGGTATTTATGAATTACGATTCAAGACAGAAGACACAAAGGGTGTGTGGCCCGCATTTTGGTTTTATGGCGGAAAGGCGAACGAAGAGATAGACGCTTTTGAGTTAAAAGGCGAACGAGGAGATGAGGTTCACGTAGATGTTCATTGCCCACACGGCTGCGATCACGGGTATAAGAACAAGTTGGGACTGCCTGCAAGTTTTGGTGGATGGATGAAGCTGAATGCATCGTTAAGCACCGGATACAGCGTTATGCATTTAGTTTGGCGGGAGAATGAAGTTATCTGGTTGGTGAACGGCAAACCGTTATCGTATTTCAAAGGCAATTTTGCCAATCCCATGTATCTCTTCATTAATACACAGGTTGCAAGAAACGGAGGCGCTTTTAGTCCCGGCCCTGATACCACCAGTGTTTTTCCTAATCGGTTTTATGTGGACTATTTTAGGTGTTGGACGTTTTCTGACACACTCAAACAAAACCCAACCGCTGCAAGAAAGCGACCGTTGTTTTGGCAGTCCACTAAGTTTCAAGATGCGCGAACGCTTGTTCCACAGGTAAAACGGGGATTAATGTATAACCGGTCGAAGTTTAAGGCCTGTAGAGGGTTTGTAACTGTGATAAGGGAAGGGGAAAAGGTAACAGTCACTGTTAAAGGTGTAGATTATAAAACATCGGACTTAACCCTGCGTAATAAAGGCGATGTTGACCCCCTTTCGGTTGTTCAGGATGGCGTTTACATCTTACCGGTAACCGAACAGCGCACGTTACAAATCTCTCTCAAGCGCGGTAAAAAAGAGGTACTAACAGAAGTCACCTACTAACCCCTTGTTTTACACCCGAGGCTGTTTAAAAGGCGTTGTAACCATTGAGAGGTTGCCCGTTATAGAGTTTTAATTTCGTACGGATGAATAGGAACCTGTTATTTCTGTTGTTGGTTTTAGCAACGGTAGTGCTGAGTGCGCAACCGCGGATGGAGTATTTTGATGCCGCTCAAACGAAGAAACGAAGCGAAACGGAAATGAAGTATGGCATACCTCAAGGGCGTTACACCGAGTATTATGAAAGCGGTAAGATAAATCGTACAGGTTTTTTCAATAATGGAAAGGAAGACAGTACCTGGATTTTATTTTATGAAACCGGCGCTAAAAAAGCGATAGAACATTTTGACAATGGCAAGCGAGAGGGCGTGTTTCAATATTTTTATAAATCGGGTAAACGCGCCCAATGGATTCATTACGATTATGATTTAGCGGACAGTGTATGGACCGCCTGGCATGAAAATGGCCAATTAAAAAGCCGTGAAGTGTGGGACAGAGGAAGGAAGAATGGCGATTGGGAGTATTTTTATGACAATGGCCGACCAGAAAGCCGGGGTACTTTTGAAAAGGATAAAAAGCAGGGCCTTGTGCAGACCTGGTTTCCAAATGGCAAATTAGCCACGGCGATTAACTACTGTAAAGATGCGCCTTGTGGGCGATGGGAAGAGTATTTTGAAAGTGGCGATATCAAAATCATCAAGGAGTTAAAAGATTCAATTACGTACTTGTGGGAGTTGCACGACGATAAAAAACACGTTCTAGTTGCTAACGGCAATGGGTCGCTAACGGTTACCTACGACAATGGACTCATAAAGGCCATGGGGAAGTACAAGGGCGGCTTGCAAGATGGTGTTTGGCGCTACTTTCACCCCAATGGAGAACTTGATTACGAGGCCACCTATGAAGTCGGGGTATTGAACGGGTATTTTTCATCCTTTTACAAAAACCACAACATTAAAAGCGAAGGCAATTTTGTTAATGGAAAGAAAAACGGTGTTTGGAAATTTTACCGCATGAACGGATCAATTGAGATGGTAGGCACACTCAAGGATGAAAGCCGAGAAGATAAGTGGACGTATTATTACGCCAATGGCAAGCTAGAATGTGAAGGGGATTATTTGAACGACAAACAGCAAGGTTTGTGGAAGTACTTTTATAAAACAGGCGAGAAGTGGAAGGAAGGCAGTTTTGAAGCGGGATTGAAGCAAGGCGAATGGACCACTTGGTGGGAAAACGGCAACAAGCTCATGCAAGGCACGTTTGTAAACAACATTGAAGATGGCATTTGGACCAGCTGGTGGGAGAATGGTAATAAGAAGGACGAGGGCCGATTAAAGGGACGAATTCAGCAAGGAAAATGGCAGGGTTGGTACCCGAATGGCGCCACCAATTATGTTGGCCTTTTTAACGAAAACGGAAAACGCGAAGGCGTTTGGAATTTTAATTACGACAGCGACAAACCCCGTGAGCTGGCGACGTATGTGAATGGCTACTTACATGGCGAATGGATTCAGTGGTATGAAAAAGGCGGGTTTGTCGATACTAAGGGGCAGTATAGCAAGGGACACCAGCAGGGGGAGTGGACCTATTATTTTGAAACCGGAGGTGTGAGCCGGGTGCAAAATTTTAACGAAGGCCGCTTGAGCGGCAAGAGCACTTCTTACTTCCAAGATGGCCGGGTTCAAAGCGAAAGCGCCTATGTTGTAATTACTGATAAACGCAAGGGTAAACTACAAAGCGTTCCCGATGGCACCTGGGTGTTTTACGATAAAAACGGAAACGTTATAAACCGTATTGTTTACAGCAACGGCGAACGAAAAAACTAGCGGTTGGGGTGCTTTTATGCCCCCTTTCGCCCAACTGGCGAGCCTTTCAGGGCATTTGCCCTGAAAATTCAGGATTGTTCCAAAACAAGTATTTCTTCGGTTTTTGGTTGCCAGATTATTCTATATCTTTGTTGAATGAATCGGGTTTTTACCGTAGTATGTGTTGTGGC
>JACCDX011587575.1_pt1 | contig 12008 bp, 14 predicted proteins | sample 7449681 | NCBI WGS metagenome assembly JACCDX01 (sample SAMN15323450, study PRJNA562643) | freshwater metagenome | isolation source: river surface water | place: USA:Blue River Watershed | collected 2017-08-18 | reverse complement strand
GGCTCACCTGCTGCCAGAAGCCGGGCAGCGAGTGGATGGAATAGAACACGCCCGAGAGGAAGGTCATGGGCATGATGATGAAGTTCTGGAAGGCCGCCATCTGGTCGAACTTCTCGGCCCACAGGCCCGCGATCAGCCCCAGCGCGCCCAGCATGCCAGCCCCCAGCAGCGCGAAGACCAGGATCCACACCGGCTGCGCGAACTCGGGCCGCACGAAGACGGACGTCACCACCAGCACGCCCGTCCCCACTGCCAAGCCACGGGCGATCGACGAGCCCACATAGGCCAGGAACCAGGCCCAGTGCGACAGCGGGGTGAGCAGCACGAACACGAGGTTGCCCATGATCTTGCTCTGGATCAGCGAGGACGAGCTGTTGGCGAAAGCGTTCTGCAGCACCGACATCATCACCAGCCCCGGGATCAGGAAGGCGGTGTAGGAGATGCGGTCATAGACCTTGACGTGGTCCTCGAGCACATGGCCGAAGATCATCAGGTACAGGAGAGCGGTCAGCACCGGCGCCGCCACCGTCTGGAAGCTCACCTTCCAGAAGCGCAGCACCTCCTTGTAGAACAGGGTCTGCCAGCCGGTCATGCAACGGCCCCCAGTCTCGGCACTTCGTGTCCTTCGCCGGCCTTCTCGCGGTCGGCCATCACATCGAGGAACACGTCCTCCAGGTCGGCCTTGCGGATCTCGACGTCCTCGGCCACCAGGCCGGCCTCGCGGACGGCGGCCAGCCAGGCCTCGATCTCCTGCGCGTCATGCGCGGGCAGCTGCACGATGCGGCCGGTGACCCGGGCCTTGGCGGCGACGGCCGGCGGCAGCGCGTGGCCATCGGTCTTGAAGCGCAGCACGTTGCTGGAGGCCGCGCGCAGCAGGTCGGAGGTGCGCTCGAGCGCCACCACCCGGCCCGTCTTGAGCATGGCGATGCGGCCGCACAGGGCCTCGGCCTCTTCCAGGTAATGGGTGGTGAGCAGCACGGTGTGGCCCTGGCGATTGAGCCTGGCAATGAACTGCCACAGGGTCTGGCGCAGCTCGACGTCGACGCCGGCAGTGGGCTCGTCCAGCACGATGACCGGCGGCTTGTGCACCAGGGCCTGGGCCACCAGCACCCGGCGCTTCATGCCGCCGGAGAGCTGGCGCATGTTGGCCTTGGCCTTGTCGGCCAGGCCCAGGCTCTCGAGGAGCTCGTCGATCCAGGCCTCGTTGTTCTTGACCCCGAAATAGCCCGACTGGATGCGCAGGGCCTCGCGCACGGTGAAGAAGGGGTCGAAGACCAGCTCCTGCGGGACGATGCCCAGTTGCCGGCGGGCCTGGGCGTAGTCGGCCTGGACATCATGGCCCAGCACCGACACCCGGCCGCTGCTGGCGCGCACCAGGCCGGCCAGGATGCTGATCAGGGTGGTCTTGCCCGCGCCGTTGGGCCCCAGCAGGCCGAAGAACTCGCCCTCCTGGATGTCCAGCGACACGCCATCGAGGGCCTGCAGCTGGCGCTGGCCCGAGGCATAGATCTTGGAGATGGACTGGAAGGAGACGGCGACGGGCATGGGAACCCGCCATTTTAGGCTGCCGGCCGTGCCTAGCCCGGCAGCAGCGCCTCGACCCCGTAGACCGCGGCCAGCTCGCGCAGGCGGGGGGACAGGCCCTGGACCGAGAATTCACGGCCGCCGGCCTGCGCATCACGGCGCAGCGACAGCAGCACTGCCAAGGCGGCGGAGTCGAACTCGGCCAGCCGCGAGGCGTCGGCCAGGACCGGCCCCTGCCCGGCAGCCAGGATCTGGGCGAGCCCGCGCAGGCAGCCATCCGCCTCGGCCTGGGTGAGGCGCTCGGGGAGGTGCAGGGTCACTGGCAGGAGCATGAGCAGATCCACGGCGGATGAACGACGGATATGCGGCTGGATCGGGGCAGGACCGGGCGCAGGCGAGGGTCAGCTGCGCGGACGCGAAGCGGCGCCGGCGCCGCCGCCGCTGCCGCGGGCGTTGCGCTCGGCCAGGGTGTTGATCAGGCCATCGATGCCCTTGGCGCTGATCTCCTGGGCGAACTGGCTGCGGTAGGTCTCGACCAGCCACACGCCCAGCACGTTGAGGTTGAAGATCTTCCAGCCGGCGCCCTCGCCGGGGGTCTTCTCGAGCCGGTAGTCGAGCTGGATCGGGTCGCCGCGGCCACGGATCTCGGTGCGCACCAGCACCTCGGTATCAGCCGGGTTGGCGCGGACCGGGCGAACCACCACGGTCTCGTCCTGGATCTGGGTCAGCGCGCCAGAATAGGTGCGCACCAGCAGGGTCTTGAACTCGTCCTGCAGCCGCTTGCGCTGCTCGGCGCTGGCCTGGCGCCAGGCAGGGCCGACCGCCATCGCGGTCATGCGCTGGAAGTTCACGTTGGGCATGACCTTGGTGTCGACCAGGGCCATGATGCGGCGTACGTCGCCCGAGCGCAGCGAGGCGTCGGCGCGGATGGTGGCCAGCATGTCCTCGGACAGGAACTTGACCAGTGCGTCGGGCGCCATCTCGGCGGCGCTGGCGGCGCGGGGCAGGCCAGCCAGGCCGGCGACCAGCAGCAGGGACATCGAGGCCAGGCCCAGGGCCCGGCGGGTGGAAGGCGTGTACAACAGGGACTTCATCGTGCGGGTGGCTCAGGAGGGGTGCCAGAGGCCGGATTGTCCATCGGAACAGCAGGGGGTGCTGCAGGCGGATCCGGCGGATCGCGGTAATCGAAATCATCGGCGGGCGCCGGGGGCGGATCGCCGGGTCGGTCGCGGCCGATCTCGGCCAGGCGGTGCTGCAGGTAGGCCTCGCGAGTGAAGATGTAGCGGTCCAGGGCCACGTCGTCGAGGACAGAGCTGATGCGGAGCAGGTCGGCCCGGGTGTTGACCGCGCGCAGCGCGTAGACCGACCAGCGGGCGGCCGGGTCCCTCAGGTAGAGAACCGGATCCATCACCCGGTTGAGGGTGAAGGTCGCGGTGGCATCGCGCATGCTGGACGGGCCCAGCCCCGGCAGCACCAGGTAGGGCCCGGGCGGCACGCCCCAGCGGCCCAGGGTCTGGCCGAAGTCCTCCGAGCGGCGCTCGATGCCCATCTCGGTGGCGACGTCGAGCAGGCCGCCCAGGCCCAGGAAGGTGTTGACCCCCACCCGCACGCCCAGGTCGACCGCCTGGTACATCTTGAGCTGCAGCACGCTGTTGAAGAAGGACCAGACATCGGTGAAATTGCCCAGCACGTTGCCGACGCCGGTGCGCACCGGGCGCGGGACCATGTCGCGATAGGCCACGGCCACCGGCTCGAGCACCTCGCGGTCGAGCCCGTCATTGAAGCGCATCACCTTGCGGTTGAAGGGCTCGAAGGGATCGCGGGGGTTGGGCCCCGTCGCGCACCCGGCCAGCACCAGCGCCGCCAGGGCCAGGAGCCCGGCACGCAGCCAGCGGGTGACAGGGAACGCGGCAGGTGTCATTGCGGGGAGGACGCAGCGCCTTTGGCGCCACCCGGGGCGCCGCCGGCATCGGAGGCCTTGTTGTAGAGGAACTGCCCGATCAGGTTCTCGAGCACGACAGCCGACTGGGTGCTGGTGACGCGGTCGCCGGGGGCGAGGTTCTTGTCGTCCGCGCCGGCCTCGATGCCCACATACTGCTCGCCCAGCAGACCGCTGGTCAGGATCTTGAGGGAGCTGTCCTTCGGAAAAGCATAGCGGGCCTCGAGCGCGAGCGTGACCTTGGCCTGGAAACTCTTGTCATCGAAGGTGATGGACTCGACCCGGCCGACCACCACGCCCGCGCTCTTGACGGCGGCGCGGGGCTTGAGGCCACCGATGTTGTCGAACTGCGCCACCACCCGGTAGGTGGGCTGGAAGCTCAGGGACAGCAGGTTGGCCGACTGCAGCGCGAGAAACAGGATGGCCGCCGCGCCCAGCAGCACGAACAGGCCGACCCACACATCATTCTTCGAGCGTTCCATTGCTCCATCCTTTCCTGAGCGCTGCGCGCTCAGAGAGAAAACATCAGGGCGGTGAGGACGAAGTCCAGGCCCAGCACCATCAGCGAGGCGGTCACCACCGTGCGGGTGGTGGCCCGCGACACACCTTCGGGCGTGGGCTGGGCCTCGAAGCCCTCCCACAGCGCGATGAAGGTCACCGCGATGCCGAAGACCACGGCCTTGATCAGGCCGTTGCCCACGTCCTTCCAGACATCGACGCCGCCCTGCATCTGGCTCCAGAAGGAGCCGGCGTCGACGCCGATCATCACGACCCCCACCAGCCAGCCCCCGATGACGCCGACCGCGCTGAACACCGCCGCCAGCAGCGGCATGGCGATCACGCCGGCCCAGAAGCGCGGCGCCAGAATGCGGCGCACCGGGTCGACCGCCATCATCTCCATCGCGGCCAGCTGCTCGCCCGCCTTCATCAGCCCGATCTCGGCGGTGAGCGAGGTGCCGGCGCGGCCGGCAAACAGCAGCGCGGTGATCACCGGGCCGAGCTCGCGCACCAGGGTCAGCGCCACCAGCTGACCCAGGGCCTCGGTGGAGCCATAGCGCTGGAGGATGTAGTAGCCCTGCAGGCCCAGCACGAAGCCGACGAACAGCCCCGACACCGTGATGATGGCCAACGAGTAGTTACCCAGGAAATGCACCTGGTCGCGCACCAGCCCGAAGCGCCCCAGGCAGGCGCCGAGCAGGCGCACCAGGCGGCCGAAGAGGCGCGCGCCGCGGCCCATGTCGGCCAGGTGCAGGCGCACGGCGCGGCCAATGCGCGCGGGGTGCAGGGCCTTCATCGGCGGCCTCCGGCGGCGGCCCGGGGGCCGAAGTCCTCGGCGACCGTGGGGCCGGGGTAGTGGAACCGCACCGGCCCGTCGGGCTGGGCGTGCACGAACTGGCGCACCAGCGGGTCGTCGGAGGCCATGACCTCGGCGGGGGCGCCCTGGGCCGCCACCCGGCCGTTGGCCAGGATGATGACCTGGTCGGCGATGCGGAAGGTCTCCTCCAGGTCGTGCGAGACGACGATGCTGGTGATGCCCAGCGAGTCATTGAGGCGGCGAATCAGCTGCGCGGAGGTGCCCAGGGAGATCGGGTCCAGGCCGGCGAAGGGCTCGTCGTACATGACGAGGTCGGGGTCGAGGACGATGGCCCGGGCCAGCGCGACCCGGCGGGCCATGCCGCCCGAGATCTCGCTGGGCCGCAGGTCGCGGGCGCCGCGCAGGCCGACGGCGTTGAGCTTCATCAGCACGATGTCGCGCACCAGGGCCTCGGGCAGCCGGGTGTGCTCGCGCAGCGGAAAGGCGACGTTGTCGAAGACCGTGAGGTCGGTGAACAGCGCACCGAACTGGAACAGCATGCCCATGCGCCGGCGGATGGCGTAGAGGCCGGCTCGGTCCAGGGCACCAACCTCCTGGCCCTCGAAGCGCAGGCTGCCTGACTGCGCCCGCACCTGCCCGCCGATCAGGCGCAGCACGGTGGTCTTGCCGCCGCCGGAGGCGCCCATGAGGGCCGTCACCTTGCCGCGGGGCACGGTGAAACTCACCCCATCGAGGATGGGGCGATCACCGTAGCCGAAACGCAGGTCTCGGCATTCCACCAGCGGGGATGAGATGCTCAGGGGCATGGACGACAGGCAGTCCGGCGCGCGAGAGGCATGCGGCGCCGTATGGACTCTCGATGATAAGGGGCGACGGTCAGCCGATGACATCGCCAGGGACATCACCCGACGCTCCGTGGGAGATCGGAGCGCGCGGCATCCCGGCTTCCCCAGGCGCTATGCCGCAGGACGACACCCCCTCCCGGAGCCTGCGGGTGCGCAGCAGGCCCTGGCGGCTCAGCGGCCGGAAAACAAGGGGGGCCGCTTTTCAACGAAGGCGCGCAGACCCTCGCGGCGATCCTCCGTCTGCAACAGGGCGTACCACGCCTCCAGCTCGTAGCGGTAGGCGGTGTGCAGGTCCGATTGCAGGCCGAAGTGGATCGACTTTTTGACCTGCCGTACCGCCAGCGGCGCGCAGCCCGCGATGCGCCGCGCGCAGCCGAGCGCCTCCTCGAGCACGTTCCCTTCAGCGCAGACCCGATTGACCAGGCCCCAGCGCTGGGCCTGGTCGGCATCAAACACCTCGGCCGTCATGATCAGCTCCTTGGCACGCCGCTCGCCGATGGCGCGCGGCAGGTTCTGCGTTCCCATGCAACCTGGCATGAAGCCGAGCCGGCATTCGGTGAAGGCAAATCGGGCTGTGGGGTCTGCGTAGATGAAATCGCAGGTGAGAGCCGCCTCCAGACCCCCTGCGTAGCAGGCACCCTGAACTGCGGCGATCCAGGGCAGGGGCGACTCCAGCCGGGCCTCGTACGTCTGTTCCGCAATACGGTGGTGACGCGCCTGCTCGCTCAGGCTCTGCGCTGCGCGCGCACGCAGATCGGCCCCGGTGCAGAAGGCGCGACCCGCGCCCGTGAGGACGACGGCGCGCAGGTCACCCGGGTCAGCCGCCAGATGCATGACCAGGTCATGCATGCACTGCCCCATGGCCTGATCGATGGCATTGAGGGCCTGCGGCCTGTTCATTGTGACCAGGAGGATGTGGCGATCAATGAGCTCGGTCCGAAGCGCTTCGCAGGACGGCAGGTGGGACACTGGCGTGCTCATGGCGTACCGCCCCCGGAGGCCATCGCCATGTCCGGAGCCGGTGCTCGCCGGGCAGCACCCTGGGCCAGCAGGGCGTCGACCTCATCCCGGGAGTAGCCGCACTCGACCAGGACCGACTCGGTGTGCTCACCCAACCTGGGCGCGGGCAGCCAGTCCCGGCGGGGACCGGACGAGACCGTGTTGGCTGGCGCGATGTCGACCAGCCGTCCCTCGGTGGGGTGCTCCACCTCGCGCAGCAGGCCCACAGCCTTCAGGTGCGGATCCTCGATCAGGCTCTCGAGGGTGTGGTAGGGCGCCGCGGGGATGTCGTAGCGGCGACAGACCTCGAGCCAGTAGGCGGTGGTCTGGGTCCGCAAACCCTCCGCACGAAGCTTGAAGTACTCAGCGACATTGGCAAAGCGGGCCGCCACCGTATTGAAGCGTGGGTCATCACGGAAGCTGTGGAATCCCATCGCCTCCATCAAGGGAAACACCTGGTCGTTGGTGTTGGCGGTCAGGCTGATGTAGCCATCGAGGGTCTTGGAGGGCGCGTAGAAATGATTGAGCAGGCGCGGGTCCCCTGCCGGGCCGAGGGGCGGGACAAAGGTGCGCAGGTACAGCTGCTCGGTCAGTACCTGGGTGACCATGTTCTCGAACATGGGCACTTCGATCGACTGGCCCTGGCCTGTGCGCTCGCGGTGGAACAGGGCCATGGCAATCATCTGCACCGCAATCAGCCCGCAGGTGCGGTCTGCCAGTACGTAGGGCAGGAAGCGCGGCTCCCCAAACGCCATCTCGTTGAGGGCTGCCACTCCCGAGGCGCCCTGGATGATGGGGTCGTAGGCTGGCATGTCCGCGTAGGGGCCGCTCTGGCCGAAGCCAAACATCCCGCAGTAGACGATATCTGGCTTGACCTCTCGGACCGCGTCATAGGAAAGACCGAGGCGTGCCATGGCTGCCGGGCGGATGTTCCAGGTCATGACATCGGCGTCGGCCAACAGCCTCATCAGGACGTCGCGGGCCGCCGGCAGCTTGAGGTCCAGGCAGATCGATCGCTTGTTCCGATTGAGGTGCAGGAACTTGGGCCCCATGTCGGCACTGCGGCCGCGGCCGGAGAGCCACCGGCCGATATCCCCTTCCGGGCTTTCGACCTTGATCACCTCCGCGCCGTTGTCGGCCAGGATCTGGGTGGCCAGCGGCCCGATCACCACTGAGGTGAGGTCCACGATCTTCACGCCTTCGAGCATTCCACCGGCCATGGCCGTCTCCTCCGCTGTTGGGGGTCGCTTCTTATTCGGGCTTGACACCGGTGGACTCGATGAAGGTGGCCCAACGGGCGACCTCGGCAGCAATCCAGCGCCGCGCCTCCGGCACGGTCAGGGACAGCACCACGCCGCCCGAGCGGGCACGCGTCTCACGGGCCTCCGGCGTTTGGACCGCCTGGCGCACCACACCGTTGAGTCGCTCGACGATGCCCTCGGGGACACCGGCTGGCGCGAACATCGCCGACCAGCCAGTGATCTCGAAACCTGGGAACCCCTGCTCGATGAAGGTGGCCGCGTCTGGTGTCGCCGGGTTGCGCTGCGAGGCAGCGACGCCAAGTGCACGCAGCTTGCCGCCGGAGATGAAGCTTTGTGCCACGGAGGAATCGGCGAATGCGAATGACAGCTGCCCGGCCGCCACATCGGTCAAGGACTGAGGGTTTCCCTTGTACGGCACGTTGACAATTGCTATGCCGGCCTGCTTCCGAAGCACCTCACAGGCCACCTGCGTGGTGGAGTTTCCGCTGCCGCAGTTGTACTTACCGGGGTTCTGCCGGGCATCGGCAATCAGATCGGCCAGGGTCTTCCACGGGGAAGAGGCGGGCACATACAGCGACAGCGGCGACAGGCCGATGCCACCGACGATGTCGAATGAAGACGGGCTGTAGCCCAGGGTGGGCTGACCCCGGTAGAAGGCGTAGTTGGCGGCATTGCTGGTGGCGTTGCCGACGAGGAAGGTGTAGCCATCGGGTTTGGCGCGCGCAACATACTGCGCGGCGATCAGGCCATTGGCGCCGGGCTTGTTCTCGACCACGACATGGGCCTTGAGCAGGGTCGCCATGTCGCGCGCCAGAAGCCGCGCGCCGATGTCGGTGCCGCTTCCGGCAGCCACCGGCACGATGAGCGTGATGGGTCGGGAGGGCCAGGCCTCCTGTGCGCCCGCACCCAGGGCGGCCCACCCGAGCGTCCACCCCAGGGCCCACTTGAGGGTTCTTCTGCGTGCGGGGCACCCAATCAGTCGTGTGATGATCTGATTCATACTGTCTCCTGGTCGTTGGTGGAATTGACGATGCGGGCCAAGTCTAGGAAGGCAGACTTGGGAGAGCCATAAAGAAATTTCGAAGAAATATCCAGACTGGAATGAGCCTTCGCAGTACACCGGAGACGACCCCATGGATTTGAATGACCTGCACCTGGCCGTGGTGATCGCACGCGAGGGCAACCTGGCGGCTGCCTCGCATGTGCTGGGGGTGAGTCAGCCCACGCTGTCCAAGGCTGTGGCCAGGCTCGAGCGGGAGACGCGGGTGCGCCTGTTCGAGCGCGTCGCACGCGGCATGCGGCCGACCGAGATCGGGCAGGTCTTTCTCGAGCGTGCGCGGGCGCTGGATCTCTCCGCGGGCGACCTGCACGCCGCGATGCGGGACCTGCGCCAGGCCCGTGCAGGCCTGCTGAAGTTTGGCGTGGGCCAGGGGGTCCCGGACCATTGGATTGCGCCGGTGGTCAGCACCCTGGCCGACGATGGCGTCCGGTTTGAAATCAGCGGTGGGATGCCCGATGCGCTCCTGCCGCGTGTCGCACTGGGTGAGCTGGAGTACTCGCTGTCCGGTATCTCCGCGCCCCCCGGCCACGGGCTCGCGTGGGAGCCCCTCGCGCTCGATCCGATCGTGGTGCTGGCGCCCGCCGGTCACCCGCTGGCGGTGGCACGCAAGAAACCCAGCTGGGCCCAGCTCGCGGCAGCCCGCTGGATTGTCCCGGCGGCCAACACCTCCAGCCACGACGAGTTCATGCGGAATTTCTCCGAACGCGGCCTGACACCACAGACCACCGTGCTTTCGCACACCTCGCAGCGAGAGCTGGCCCTGGGGACCGTCCTCAATGCGCTGGTACTGCTCTCGCGCTCACGGCTGGACACACCCGGGGTGATGGACGCGTATGTCGTTCTGGAGCCTCCAGGGGGCTGGCCATCGGCGCGCCAGATCGCCCTGGTGTTTCGGCGTGGCGGCTATCTTTCGCCCGCAGCCGAGAGGGCCATGACGCTGACCCGCCAGGCGGTACGGGACACGATGCGGCGATCCAAGTCGCCGTGAGGTCCTGAGGCAACGAACAGCCGCCTGCGTAGGATCCACGCGTAATGCGCGCCGGATCTGCATGGCCCTGATCAGCCCTGTGCCTGGCCGCACCGGGGCTCTCACAGGTCAGATGACGCCTGCGGCCTTCAGCGCCTCGAGCTGTGGTGGCTTCACACCCAGGCCCTGCAAGACTTCCTCCGTGTGCTCCCCCAGCCGGGGTGGGCCGAAGCGCGGCCCCACGGCCTGCCCGTCCCACAGGAAGCCAATGCCAGGCACCTGAAGCGTGTGGCCCGTCCGGGCATCGGTCACCGTCTGTACGACGGCACGTTCCTTCACGTGCGGCTCGTCCAGGGCCTCCCGGATCGTGCGCACCCGGGTGGCGGGTACGCGAGCCTGGACCAGCACGGCCTCCCACTCCGATGCCGACCGCTCAAGCAGGCAGGTCTGAAGGAGCGCACGGAACTCGGCCAGATGCTTCTTGCGGTCGGCTTCCGTCGCGAAGCGCGGATCGGTCAACAGCTCCGGGCGCCCAAGGGCACCGAACAGGCGCGCGACCTGAACCTCATGATTGCCCGTCATGGACAACAGGCCATCTGCGGTCTCGAAGATGCCCGAGGTCGAGGCGCCGCTGGCCGCCGTGTTTCCCGAGGCACGAACCTCCCGTTCTGCATTGAGAACCGTGGACATGGTGGACGCCATGGCCGTCAGGCCAACATCGAGCATGGCGAGGTCCACCATTTGCGCCTGGCCGGTGCTATCCCGCTCGCGCAGCGCGGCCAGCACCGCGAAGGCGCCGTAGATGCCGGTGAGGTAATCGAACAGGGGGGGGGCCGATCCGGTTGGGCACTGTCTCCGGGCTGCCGGTGAGCATGGTGATGCCAGACGCCGCCTGCACCACATGGTCGTAGGCCGGCCGCGGGGCCATCGGACCGGTCTGGCCCCAGCCGGACATGGCGCAGTAAACGATGTCGGGGCGCCTGGTCCGCGCCTGCTCGAAGCCGATGCCCAGGCGGTCGGCCACGCCGCCGGCAAAGTTCTCGACGACCACCTCCGACCGCGCCATGAGCTAGAGCTAGAGCTCGAGCTCGAGCTCGAGCGCGAGTTCGCGGCCGGCGGGCGAGCGCAGGTCCAGGGCAACGGAGCGCTTGGCGGCGTTCTGCGCGACGAACTGCGCGGAGAAATCTTCACACCCCCGAACGGGCGTTCCAGAGCGAGCCCAGTCGCCCCCATCGAGCCGCTCCAGCTTGGTCACCTCCGCTCCCAGCAACGCCAGCTGGTAGCTGCAGCAAGGGCCGGCCAGTACGGTGGTGAGATCGAGGACGCGGACGCCCTCCAGCGGACGAGGCCCGGAGGAAGCGGGTGCAGGCATCGGCAAAGTGGCCATCAATCCACTTTCAGATCGATCTGCCTCGCCAGCCGGCCCATGCGCTCGTGGTCAGAGGCGATGGTCCGGGCGAAAGCCTCCGGCCCCTCCCCCAGGATCTCGAGACCCGCGGTCGCGAACTTCTCCTGGACTTCGCGCTGGGCCAGGACCTGAGATACGTCCCGGTGGACCTTGGAGACGATGGCCGGCGAGGTCCCCGCCGTCACCCTTTTGCGGGCGGCGTTGACGGAAATCACGGCGAAATCAGGCTGAGGGTCGCGCCTCGGCAGGACGTCAAGTCCCGACGAGCAGCACCGTCCGTCTTGGAAACGGACCGCGGGCATCCTGGCTGCGCGCAGCCTCCCTCAGGAACTCACCCCCCGCGGTCGACCATGAACCCCTCGAAGAAGGCCGCCAGGGCCTCGTGCGCGTCCAGCGGCAGCACCTGGGCCACGTACTGGTCGGGCCGCACCACCACCAGCGCACCGTGCTCGCGGTCGACGCCGCGGGCCTCGAAGATGTCCGGGCCGTCCTTGAGCCGGCTGCTGAAGACTTTCTCGTAGTCGTAGAGGCCCAGCCGCCCCTTGCGCGGGCGCAGCAGCATGGGCATGAACTCGATGGCCAGCTCGCGGTGGGACTGCTGGAAGATGCCACGCAGATCGAACACCGCATCCAGGTCCTGGCCCGCGGGGGTGAAGCGGCGCACCGGCGAGCGCGGGTCGTCCTGAAGG
>JACCDX010394342.1_pt1 | contig 12009 bp, 13 predicted proteins | sample 7449681 | NCBI WGS metagenome assembly JACCDX01 (sample SAMN15323450, study PRJNA562643) | freshwater metagenome | isolation source: river surface water | place: USA:Blue River Watershed | collected 2017-08-18 | reverse complement strand
GAACACATCATTATGGCAGCAGCACGGCCTCAAGGCATTCCGACCATGTCCGAAGACGGCGTTGCAAAAGTGCTCCAAGGATTGACCTCACTTGATGAACTTGGACGAGTTATTGAACTTCCCCACCTCACCGCAGCGTCATACAGAACAGAAACACCGGCCCCAAAAACTGAGACCGGCGCTGATGACTTTACGTCACATATAGTGTAACCACATTACATGCAATCGCATGATGTTGGTCAATACTGTACTTCTTTTTTTTATGATACTGTCACGAGTGAGTACAGTTCCAGAGCATAACTCTCTAAGCAAACCTTCCGCATTGAAAGTGAATGTCGCGCTAAGAAAGTTTGCAGCACTCTCACTCAAGGTGAGCGCCAAAAACCCCTCGCAACGCACCCAAGTTGCTTAGAGAGTTATATTCTGGATAAATAAGACGGCGACCAAACGCTGGCGCCAGAGAACGAGTGAACTTCAATTGCTATTATCTTAGCATACTATAAAAATTTGTCAACTCCCTAACGGTCAGGGGGTGCTTTTGTTATACTGAAGCCATCATGACTGATGTCTCAAGCCAAAAAAACATCACCCGCGATGACGCGAGTAATCTCGACCGCACCCTTCGACCACAAACCTGGGCTGAGTACATTGGACAAGGAAAAATCAAGGAAAATCTTCGTATTTTGCTTACCGCAGCCAAAGAACGCGGTCAGGCAGCCGAGCATATTTTGCTGTACGGCCCACCTGGACTCGGGAAAACGACTCTCGCCAACCTGGTCGCCAAAACTCTTGGCACCAACATGCGTACGACCTCTGGTCCAGCGATTGAACGAGTAGGAGATTTAGCGGCTATTTTAACAAATCTTTCTCCGGGGGATGTTCTCTTTATCGATGAAATTCATCGTCTTTCAAAAACCATTGAAGAAGTCCTCTACCCTGCCATGGAATCAGGGGTACTCGATATCATCATCGGCAAAGGACCGTCAGCACGCACCGTGCAGCTTGAACTTCCACCTTTTACTCTAGTGGCTGCCACCACTCGCATTTCTCTTCTCTCTTCTCCACTCAGGTCACGTTTTTCTGGCGGAACCTTCCGACTAGACTTCTATTCTGACGACGAGATTGCGACTATTTTAAAGCGTTCGGCTGAACTTCTTTCGGTACCGGCATCACAAGTTATTTTGGACAATATCGCCAAGCGTTGCCGAGCGACACCGCGCACCGCCAACTACCTCTTGAAGCGCTGTCGTGATCTCGCCCAACTCGAGAACACTGAACTTACAAAAGACATCGTCGACAAAACTTTCGCACTTCTTGAGATCGACGAACTTGGTCTTGGGAATCCAGACCGTGCGGTTATAAAAGTGATTATTGAAAAATTTGGTGGCGGGCCGGTAGGACTAAACACCATCGCCGCAGCAACCGGTGAAGAGCCGTCGACAATTGAGGACGTCATCGAACCATATCTCATTCGCCATGGCCTTATCGAACGCACCCCTCGCGGCCGCGTCGCCAGCCCAAGCGCCTACTCTCATCTTGAAAAAATTATTTAACGTATGTCAGGACATAACAAGTGGTCAAAAATAAAACACAAGAAGGAAGCGAGTGATGCGCAAAAAGGAAAATTGTTTTCTAAGCACTCTGCGATTATTACAATGGAAGTACGTCGAGCTGGTGGCAACGCTGATTCTGCTGGAGTGGTCGCTGCTATTGATCGAGCCAAACGTGATTCGATGCCGAAGGACAACATCGAACGAGCCATCGCCAAAGGCAGCGGGGCTGGCGGTTCAGAGCTTGAAGAAATAATGTTTGAAGGCTACGGCCCTGGAGGAGTAGCCCTTCTCATTCAAGCTGTAACTGACAACAACAACCGCACCGCTCCAGAGATTAAACATATTTTTAGTAAAGCTGGTCTCGAGCTTGGTGTGCGTGGTTCTGCAGCGTGGGCATTTACCAAAACCGCTGATGGCTTTAAGCCGACTATGCCAATGGCGCTCGACGACACGACTGGAGAAAAACTAGCAGAGTTCATTGCGACGCTCGAAGACCATGACGATGTTACCAATGTCTACAGCGCTGCTGATAGCGATGAGTAATACTATGCGTGTTATTGCTGTTGATCCAGGATATGACCGACTCGGAGTCGCTGTCATTGAGTTAGAAAACGGTAAAGAAAAATTACTGCACTCAACCTGCATTGAAACCAAAAAATCAGACGCGTTGTCTGAACGAATTTTTGTCGCCGGAAACGAATTCACTCGCCTCTTAGAAGTACACGAACCAACTGCACTCGCAATTGAAACACTCTTTTTCAACAATAATCAAAAAACAGCCATCGGCGTCGCCGGAATCCGCGGCATGCTCATTTACTTAGCCAAACAAGCGAATTGTGACGTGTATGAATTCAACCCACAGGAAATTAAGGTTGCAATTACCGGCTACGGGAAGAGCGATAAGACGGCCGTCATCGATATGGTGAAGCGCCTCGTACCAAACGCACCCCTTACAGCACTTGACGATGAGTACGATGCGATTGCCATTGGTGTCACCTGCCTTGCACATCATGGGCGAACCAAGTAAAATCCTTTCCTAATGCACCGTCCTCACTTGAAACGGATGCGCTACTTTGTTACAAACATTACGTAGTCGAAAAAGTATGATTTATTTTCACATGGAAGAAGAGGCGGAATTGGAAGAAGAAGCAGATGATGAAGAGTCGTCTCTTGATGACGCGCTTTTAGACGAAGTGACTGAGGACGAAGTTGAAGCGGGAGCTGATATGGAAGGTTTTGGACTCATCACAGAAGATGTCGCTGCGGTTGAGGAAGAAGAAAAAGAGGAAGAAGATGAAGACGGAGACACAACAGAAGAGCTGGAGGACGATGCTGAAGATGTCGACTTTGACAGCTTCGATGATATCGACGAAATGTAATAAAAAACAGCCCGCAATCGCGGGCTGTTTTTTAATTACTTTTGAGAACTGTAATTTGCTTCTTTCCGCGTCTAAGAAGCGCGAGACCGTTGCTAAACAGACCTGAATCCAGTTGCATCTCCACCTCTGAAACCTTGGTTTCATTTATAGCAATTGCACCACTCTCAATAAATGTGCGCGCCTCGCGTTTGCTGGTAGCAAGATTACTTCTTACCAATACATCTATGAGCGCTTCTCCATTTTCAACTGCTGTTACGGGAGCATTTTGAAGCAACACCACCCGCTCTTCTTCTGACAACTCAGAGATTTGTTTGTCACCAAACAATAGTTCAGAAACCGAAGCTGCCGCACGGGAACTTCCCTCACCATGAACAATTGTAGTTACTGCTTCTGCGAGCTTTTTTTGTGCCGCTCTTGCTCCAGGATTTGCGAGCATGCTTCTTTCGATATCCGCAATCTCAGAGAGAGACAGGTCAGTAAATAGTTTTAGATAATCAATCACACTTTCATCACTCGTATTCAACCAAAACTGGTAGAACTGGTATGGAGTAGTTTTTTCAGCATCAAGCCAGACGGCATTCCCTTCACTTTTTCCAAACTTTTTACCAGTCGCTTTATCGACGATGAGTGGCGCAGTTACTACATGGACTTGTTTCTGTTCCATGCGACGAATGAGGTCAATACCAGCCACCATATTCCCCCACTGATCAGAACCGCCCACTTGTAAATCACAACCATGAAGACGATTTAGTGTTAGGTAGTCATAAGCCTGAAGAAGAGGGTACGCAAATTCGGTATATGAAATTCCATTTTCTCCGGCAATGCGTTGCGCAATCGCTTCTTTTTTTACCAACTCATTAACGGTAAAGTGCTTGCCAATATCGCGAAGAAACTCAATCAAGTTGAGTGACGCGAGCCAGTCGGCATTGTTTACAAAAAGAATATCGTTACCGCCAAGAATACGTTCTGCTTGGGCCTTGATTTTAGATACTCGAAGGGCAACATCAGAGGCACTCGAGAGTGTTCTTTCAACGTCAGGTTTTGGGTCACCAATCATACCCGTCCCACCACCCACTAAGAAAATGACTTTGTGACCAGCCTTAATAAAATGTCGTAGCAACATCCAATTGACGAAGTTACCAGCGTGAGCAGAATCAGCGGTTGGATCGATACCGTGATATATGATACGCTTTTGCCCGTCAACGATTTCCTCAAGAGTTTCTGCTGAAAATTGATGAATAAATCCTCGTTGTTTTAGTTCGTGTGCGAGACTCATAGTGAAATAACTCTAGCACACAATCGTAGTAAGTTGTCTAGACAATTCGTGCTAGTATTGGCCGTATAAGAGAGTATATGAAGAGTAAATCTTGGCTCACCCGTCACTGGAAGGACGTCATTATCGATATCGCAATCGTTGTATTCAGCATTGGGGTGGTTATTGGCGCTGGATTATTAATTTGGATCTCGACACTCGAAATTCCTGACCTATCCGCCTTTGAAGAACGCCGCATCCTCCAATCGACTAAGATTTTTGACCGTACTGGCGAAATACTCCTCTACGACCTCCACCAAGATGTGCGAAGAACGATGATTCCAATTGAAGAGATGTCACGACATATTAAGAACGCGACTGTAGCAATTGAAGACGACCAATTCTACAACCACTTTGGTGTCGACATTATGGGTATTATGAGAGCCGCTCTCGTTAACGTCCGTGATGGAGATCTATTTGGCGGACAAGGTGGCTCAACCATCACCCAACAGGTCATCAAGAACTCGGTACTCCAACGCGAGAAGACACTTACACGAAAAGTAAAAGAGGCGATTTTAGCAATCAAGCTTGAGCGAGTTCTTAGTAAAGAAAAAATTCTTGAAACCTATCTAAATGAAGCGCCCTACGGCGGCACTATTTATGGTGTTGAAGAAGCGTCACGGGCGTTTTTCAATAAATCAGCCAAAGACCTCACGCTCGCAGAAGCAGCCTATCTAGCAGCCATCCCTCAAGCGCCGACCTACTATTCTCCTCATGGAAGCCACAAAGAAGACCTTGATGCTCGCCAACAACTTGTGCTCGATAGAATGCGCGTCAATGGTTTTATTACAGTTGAAGAGTATGAGGCTGCAAAAGTAGAGGAAGTCACTTTCTCACAACAGGCACTCAGCGGCATCCGCGCTGCGCACTTCGTGATGTATATCCGCGAACAACTTGCTGAACGCTATGGTGAAGAAGCGCTTTCAACACAAGGACTACGCATCATCACCACTCTCGATTACGAACTTCAAGAGGCGGCTGAAAAAATTGTTGCTGAAAAAGCAGCAACTAACGCAGTGCGCTTTAATGCCAGCAACGCGGGACTCGTTGCAACCGACCCAAAGACAGGCGATGTGCTTGTAATGGTTGGTTCTCGTGACTACTTCAGTACGACAACTGACGGAAACTTTAATATCGCTCTTGCTGAACGCCAACCAGGTTCTTCTATTAAGCCATTTGCCTACGCAACAGCCTTTAGCAAGGGATACCTGCCTTCGACAGTACTATTCGATGTAAAAACACAATTCTCTCCAGCCTGTGAGCCATCTGACCCAAGTTCAGAATCTCCTTGCTACGCCCCAGAAAACTACAACTTCAAATTTGTGGGGCCAATCAGTATGAGAAACGCTCTCGCTCAATCTCTCAACATTCCTGCTGTTAAAACCCTCTACCTTGCTGGAATGAACGACACACTAAAACTAGCCGCTGACATGGGCCTTACCACCCTCAATGACCCAGAAAGATACGGTCTTACAATGGTACTTGGAGGAGGTGAGGTTCGCCTCCTTGATATGACTCACGCCTATGGTGTGTTTGCTAATCGTGGAGTACGAGCAACCCCACGAAGTATTTTACGGGTTGAAGATAGCCGAGGCACTGTTCTTGAAGAATTTCCTGTTGAAGAAACCCGCGTACTTGATGCAAATGTGGCAGACATGATTAGCGACGTACTTTCTGACAATGTCGCTCGCACTCCTCTCTGGGGAGCATATTCTCTTGTTAATTTTGGTGAACGCGACGTGGCGATTAAATCTGGAACCACCAACAATCTCCGTGATGCTTGGATGATGGGTTACACACCAAACATCGCTGTTGGTACATGGGTAGGAAACAATGACAACAGCTCAATGGGTGGTGGTCTTTCAGGACTTATTACCACACCAATGTGGCGAGAATTTTTGGATGTTGCGCTTGCTAAAATTGAAGACGAGTCATTCACTCAACCACAAATTGCCACCTCTGGTGTAAAACCAATTCTCCGTGGTCAATACATCGACACCGCACGCCTCCTTGAGGTACTCCAAGAGTCTGAAGGAGACACCGTGGGAGTAGGAGCGCTCTACAACGACATTCACACCATTCTCTACTACGTCGACAAAAATAATCCTCAAGGTCCGTACCCAACCAATCCAGCAAACGACCCTCAATTTGAAAACTGGGAATATGGCGTACAAAAATGGAAAGAAGAAACCTTTGGTTCACTCTTACCATCTGAAGAAGAAACGACTACCGAAGAAGACAACACGGAAGAGGAAGAAACTCCTCGCCGACGGTCGCGCAACTAACGGATTGAGACCGGCGCATGAGCAGCTCCAAGTTTAGCTTGGAGCTGCTTTTTTATCTCATCGTAATAAAAAGATAGTTCACTCTTAACAATGCTCGGCGCCTGAATCGAAATGGTGCGAGTACTTACAGTAAACACAATTGATTCTTTCGGGATTTTAAATGGAGTCACCTCTTGAATCACCTCAAAACACACCTGCTCAACGGACGCTTGTGGCGGGCGTAGTCTCTTTTTATATATTGAAAATAAGTCACTGATTTGGGTAAATTTCTTGGACGGTTGTTTGTCCTCCATACAAGAATTTACTTATTCATCGGCATCACCAAGTATCGGAATGAGGTTTCAGAAACACCCTTCATTACCATTGCCCGCCCCATACCAGCAAAGCTCATTTTGATTGAATCATCCTGAATATTTGGTAATGGATCCATGATGTATTGCTGATTAAAATTGAGAGTTATCTCATCCCCTTCTGTTTCAGCCTTCACAGTGTTTGTGGTATGCCCTATATCAGCGTTCTGAGAGGCTATGGTGAGGTTTTTATCGGTAACAGTGAGTGAGACTTGTCTAAACTTATTTAAGAAGATGTTGGTCTTTTTAAACGTTCGTATTAAATCTTCCTTAAGGGTAGTGGCGTGAGAGATATATTCCTTAGGAATAATTTGCTCATAGTCTGGGAAGTTACCAGAAACAAGTCGTGTAGTGAAGTACACCCCATCAAATGACAATGCGCATTGATTTTCATTTATGGTTAGGGCCACATCTCCCCCAACCACTTCACACACCCGAGCCATCTCAAGTGCATTCTTGTATGGAATCATAATTGATTGCTCAAGAATAAGATTCTTTTGTGGCACAGTCTTTTCCATAAGACGAAACGAGTCGGTTGCTACAAAAGTTAGTGAATGTTCTTTCTTTTGTTGAATAAATACACTTCCAAGCTCAGGCTTGATTGATGTTTGAGAAGCTGCAAACGCAACGCTCTTGATTCCGTACGCAAACATTGCCGCACTTACCACCATCGATGTTCCTGAGATGGTTTTAAGATTTGGAAACTCATCAATTGGAAATATCTTTATTGAAGTATTAGTCGAGTCGGTTTCAATTTGTAAAACATTCTCTTCAGCTCGTAGTGTAATCTCTGGTTGATTGGTAAATTGAATGCTTTGTAAAAAGGTTTGTGCTGGAACAGCCAACACTCCTTTTTCATTTACCTTCGCTTCTAATTCAATCTCGAGACTTACTTCTAAATTTGTCGCTTGAAGAATAACTTTGTTATCACGAGCTTCAACTCGAACACATTGAAGGACTGGTAGGGTGACGTGTTTAATACTAATGCGACTAATGAGATCGAGTGCTTCTATTAACTTGGGGTGTGAGATGGTGATATCCATATCTAAATTTATACACTATTTTACCTATTATTATTAGTACTGTGGAGATGTGTAAAAGCTCATTATATGTTGTATTTTAAAGCTCATATAGGTGGGTAATATTTAGTAACTTAGTTTTGGACTGGGGAGCGTCTGGGTAGAAGTGAGGGGATTGCTTTTAAAATATATTCTTTGTGGGGATAAGGGTTGTAAGTTAACATCTGCCCCACCACTTCTTGTGAGACTTCTATACACTTTATTCGAGTCTATGCACAGGGTAATCAACAAGAATGCTCCTAAAGTAAAAAATGCCCATGTGGGCATTTTTTACTTTAGGAGCATTCTCACTTGGGTAATCTCCTCCTCAAGTTCACCGTCTGTTTTTAATTCATGTTTTATTTTTTCACACGAGTGAATAACAGTGGTGTGATCTCTCCCTCCTAACTTCTTCCCTATTGCTGGGTATGAAACTTGAAAATCTTCACGAAGGATGTACATGATGATTTGGCGCGGCTTCACTACTTCTTTTCTTCGTGTTTTTTCGTAGATACTCGCTTGGTCTATATCGTAGTAACGAGCAACTTTCTCAACCACGTCAGTAATCGCAAGGGTTTTTCGTGGTCTAGAGCTGTTCTTGATGATGGTACGTACCTCATCGATGGTGAGCATTCGCCCCAAGAGTTGGGTTTGGCACATGATGGTATTGAGTGACCCTTCAAGTTCACGTACATTCCCTTCAATGCTTTGTGCAAGGTGTTCAACCACCTCATCATCTAAAGTGATGCTGTTTTGGGCAGCCTTCGCTCGCAAGATTGCTGCACGCGACTCAACATCTGGAGCTGGAAGGTCAACAATCATTCCTTGAGCAAAGCGAGATTGGAGACGTTCCTCGAGTCCTGAAAGAAGTGCTGGGTGGATGTCACTTGAGAAAACAATTTGTTTGTTGTTGTCGTGGAGCGCATTAAAAAGATGGAAGAGTTCTTCCTGGGTCTTTTCTTTTGAAGCGAGGAATTGAACGTCGTCCATTATAAGAACATCGTATTGACGATATTTATCCTTAAAACTATTTGCTGTTCCACTCTGGAGTGAGTTGAAGTAGTCGACAGCGAAACGTTCACTGGTGACATAAAACACTTTCTTTCCAGTTTTCTTAATCTGATTCCCTACTGCTTGAATAAGGTGAGTCTTACCATGACCAGTTTTTCCATAGATGAAGAGTGGGTTGTACGCAATGCCAGGTTTTTCACTGACGGTCTTTGCTGCTGCGTGAGCGAGAGCGTTATATGGTCCAACAACAAAAGTTTCAAATGAGTACTTTGGGTTAAGGTTATCGCTCTTGTTTATGTAGTACTCTTCAAGTGGAAGAGCTGCGTTAACGGTTTGATTCTTGGTCGACTCTTGCTTTCGGTCATTGCGTTGCGCCACAGTGTATTCGACGCTTCGAACGTATGGAGTGAGCTCACGAAGGGTCTTTAGAATCATCGTGTGGAACTTGTCTTGGAGCCAATCCTTAACAAAAACACTTGGGACACCAATGGTCGCAGTTCCATCTTCTAGTGAGAGGATGTAGGTATCTCGGAACCAAGTCTTAAAGTTGGCGGTTGTGATGGAGAGTTCAATCTTTACCAACACGTCGTCCCATAACTGCTTTACATCAATTTGTTCAGTGCGAACAATGCTGTTTGAGGATGTTTGATGTGAAATTGGATTCATAACTTCAAGATCGTACTTCGGTAAGGTAATTTGCATTATACGCGTCGCTAGAAAACTGTAAATGAAATCAGTAAAAAAGCGTCATCTCCCTGTCATTTTTTGAATCAAAAAATGCAACTGTGAATAACCTGTGAACAAGTGTTCTAATGCCCCTCCCTATTGAATATATTTTGTATTCATGTATAGTGTCCCCACTAACTATTCATCAGTTGTATGTCAAAGCGAACATATCAGCCAAGTAAGCAAAAGCGCGCAACCACTCACGGGTTTCTTGTGCGCTCAGCTACTACATCAGGCTCAAAAATACTTCGAGCTCGCCGCCGCAAAGGACGCGCACAGCTCACTGTCAAAAAGGCTCGATAAGAGCCTTTTTTGTTAGGGTATACTTACTTTATGTTAGCCAAAGGACAGCGACTCTCACGCGAGCAGTTTTCTCATCACTTTAAACACGGGAAGCGTTTTCATAGCCTATACGCAACGCTAATTGTGAGTGTCAACCCAACATTCCATGGAGCGGTGGTCGTCAGTAAAAAAGTGTCGAAAAAGGCTGTCATTCGAAATAAGCTCCGTAGAAGAAGCTATGCTCAGCTGTATCAATTAGCTCAGAAAAATAGTAAGGGAGTATATATTTTGGTGTTAAAACCGACACTGGCGAGCGTTCCTCGATTAGTACAACATGAACAAATAAGTCAATTGATTGAACAGGCAGTTAAAAGCACGTACAATAGCTCTCATGTTTAGTTATATTTGGCACACGTTTTTCTTTGACCCAATTTACAATGCGTTGGTATTTTTTATTGACGTAATGCCGGGAGGTGACGTTGGACTCGCAATCATTGCGACTGTTGTAGTGGTTAAGTTGGTTCTCCTCCCTATTTCTATTAAGGCGGTACAAACCCAAAAAGCGATGCGTGACATAGATCCAAAACTCCGCGCTATCAAAGAGCAGTATAAAGACAATCGTGAGGAACAAGCTAAAGCGATGATGAGTATTTATAAAGAAGCAAAAATAAATCCATTTGCGAGTATTTTTGTTTTATTCTTACAAATTCCTATCGTTATAGCCCTCTACTACTCAGTGTATAGTGGCGGTGGAGTACCACTCCCAAATATAAATATTGAACTCCTGTATTCTTTCATCAAAGCGCCGGTTGAACTTACTATGAATTTCCTTGGTATTGTTGATATTACTGGACGGAGTATTGTTCTTGCCGCACTTGCTGGTATTACGCAGTACATACAAGTAAAACTCGTTATGCCGAAACCCCCAGAGCGAGACCCGGAAGCAAAACCAAACATGAAAGATGAGGTGATGCGCAACATGCACGTACAAATGCGTTTTGTTATGCCGGTTCTTGTAGCGGTTATTGCGTACACCATCTCAGCTGCTATTGCTCTCTATTTCCTTGTCAGCAATATTGTCACGATTGCACAAGAGATATACGTACGAAAACATCGGTAAGATGTACACAGTACAAAAATCCCCTCGAGAGCTCGAGGGGATTTTTGTACATTCAGAAAGAGTAATTTACGAAAGAATGCTCGGATTGATAATATTGATGATAAGTACGGCGCAAATGATGATAATTAACCCAAGAAGCGCACTCTGGATATCACTTTTTGCTTCACTAATACTTCCAATTTTATCCGTCATCATCCATTTCACACCAGCGATAATGATTTTTATTACTGCCAGGAGCGCTGCGATGCTGATTGAAAGTGCGTAAGCATATTTTACATACGAACTTAAGTCGCCCGAAGCATTTGGATTATTAGTTAGACCAGGGATGCCGACTAGTGGTTTGTATACTAAGTCTGCAGCAAAAATAATATTTGGGCACAAGACAATAAATCCAATTGCCGCAAGCGTAACTATAAATGAGATCGATTGTGTAATATATTTATGCATAGACATTCATTATTCATCACTATCGTTCGAGTCAGTAGCGGATATGACAGGCTCGTACTCATAAATCCAGAGCGTCTGGTCATTTTTATTTATAAAGTAGACGTAATTGTACTTCATTCCCTGTTCAATTTTGGTAATGTCAACGACCCGTCCAGTGATTGCTTTGGTGTTTGCAATTTCTTGTGACTCGCCAGTTTTAGGATCAATACGGTAAACATCATCAGTAAACTGAATAAGCCCTTTTTGCCAGCGAGTCAGGTACGATTGGTCGAGTTTGAAATTTTGATCAACACCACATACTAAGTAGGTATCAAATGTTTGAACACATTTATGAGGGAGAACCGCTTGCTTGAACAAAATGTTTTCATCAGACGATTTACTATAAAAAGAAGTTTGATATTTTGAATTTTCTTCGTAAGTGGCTAGTGCAGAATGTAGGCTTCCGTATGCTGTTAAATTAAATCCATCAAGAGGAAGTCGACGAAT